>OFFM01000177.1_pt1 | contig 62221 bp, 81 predicted proteins | sample 1521401 | NCBI WGS metagenome assembly OFFM01 (sample SAMEA3504118, study PRJEB24116) | mouse gut metagenome | biome: mouse gut; feature: mouse-associated habitat; material: faeces | place: Denmark | collected 2011
CATCCGCGGCGCAGTCGCGCAGCGACAAGCGAAAAAATCCGCGCCCTTAAATTCCCTTCCTATCTTACCGATTATGAAATAGTAAGGCCCTTCCTGATCTTAACGGAGTTGGGCGTCATGTCGGCTCTTAAATGAGGGATATGGGTGAGAACCAGGGCTATTGCTTAAGTGGGTGTTCCGTCGGAAAAGAACATTTTGAAGGGAGCGTGCATTATAATATTGATGGGTTTTGGGGAGATTTTCACTATGAAAAACGAATCGTAGAATAATGTAGAATAATATGGATAAAGAATCAGGTTCCACACAGCAGCAATCATCGGCCCCGGCGGCCGGCGCGTCTACCTCGGCGATTGCCATAAACTTCACATTTCTCGTGATTTATCTGGCGGGATTGAGCGCCTTCGGCTCATTTGTGAATGACATGTATCTGCCGTCGTTGCCTTCGATGTGCAAGTTTTTCGGCTGCGCGGTGCCGACGGTGCAGCTCGGTCTGACAACAGGCATGATTGGTCTCGGACTGGGGGAGGTGTTGCTGGGTCCGGTGAGTGCCAAGTATGGGCGCAAACCGGTGCTGGTCGGTACGCTGATTCTATTCATAGCCGCTTCGGTGATAAGTGTCTATTCGCCAACTATACAGTTCTTTATCTGGTGTCGTCTGGCGCAAGGACTCGGTGCGTCGGGAGGCTACTTCCTGGCGCGCACCATCCCGGCCGATTTCTACCACGGGCGTATGCTCGCCAAGACAATGGCCATCGTCGGGGCCATCAACGGCATCGCTCCGGCCTCTGCTCCGGTGATAGGAGGCTTTGTCTCGGAGAGCTTCACATGGAAGGGTGTCTTCTGGACCCTGGCCGGATTCGCCCTGATTCTACTTGCCATATCCCCCAAACTCAAAGAGTCACTCCCGAAAGACCGCAGGTCGACCAAATCGCTCTGGCTCACCTTCGGCAACTATCTCACGCTGGCCTCCAACCGCCGCTTTATGACGCATGTATTGCTTAAAGGGGCGGCCCTCGGTTTCCTCTTCGCCTATATCTCATCAGCCCCCTTCATAATACAGACCCATTTCGGATACTCGCAGGTGGTGTTTGGCTGCATAATGGGCGCCAATGCAGTGAGTGTGGCCGTGGGGTCGATGCTCGCGCTGCGCTTCAAGGTGCTCAAGCGCGCGGCCTATATCGGCGGGCTGGTGCTGATCGCGGCCGTGGCGGTAGAGGTGGTGATGATGTTCTGCGTGCATTCATTCTGGGCATATGAGTTGCCGCTGATACCCATTCTCTTCTGTCTCGGCATGATATTCACCGTCAGCAACACCCTGGCCATGAATGAGGGGCGCCGCAATGCCGGCGCAGCTTCGGCGATGCTCGGGTTGGTGGGCTACATTTTCGGTGCGATTGTCTCGCCGCTTGTGGGGCTGGGAAATATCATGCACAGCGCGGCAATCGCATTCCTCGTGTTGGGACTGATGGTGCTCGGCAGCGCGCTGATGTCGCGCCGCATCCCGGCCGACCTCAACCAATAGCTTTTACGCGACGGCGAAACAGATCTCTGCCGCTCGGCTTCACATATCGCAGCCCTTGAGGGCAAACTCATACACAACGCTATGAGATTTGCGTAATTCATCGAAATTTCGTAACTTTGCATAGACTGCCCGCACTTATTGCGGGCAAGATTGCAACATTATGAAATTTCTTAAGAATCTATCTCTTTTAGCCGCCGGCGCAATTTTGCTGACGGCCTGCTCGGATGATACGCCCGACACTCCCGATGGTGATGACGTAAGCACATTCGAGATATCCATTTCCGGCTTCATCGATGATAACTATGCAGCGGATGGCCTTGATGTGACTGTGCAAGCTGTGTATATGCATGGCTCAGCATTGCCCGAAGGTGAGAAGATACTGACCTGGGGTTGTGTGTCGTCGGTAGTTGACGATGAGCCGACGGTAGAGACTGCCCGCGCTTACCTGCTGGAGGTGGAGGATGACGAGACCTTCACTTCATGGGACTGGAGCGAGGACCTCTATTACCGCTGCGCCACACTTGACCGCATGATTCCCGGCGTGACCTACTATGTGCGAGGTTATGTCAAGACCACGCGCGGCGAATACTACACCTCCACAGTCACCACCAAGGCCGAATGGTCAGCTCCCGGCGCCGGCACAAAGGGTGAATATGAGGTGCCGATTGTGTTCAATATTTTCCCGCTCGAGAATGGCTCGGAGATGCCTGAGGAGATTCTCGACTACTTGCTTGATTGGGCAAACTTCACTTATGAGAATGCACTGGCACTTGATGGGTATGTGGACACGGGCGTGAGATTTGTGCTCGCCGACCTTCCCGGACTCGATGCACCCGGTCGGCGATACATCAATGAGCCGGTGAAATATACATATGGCGTAGATGAGTATGACTTTCTGCGCCCGGAATGGTTCACCGACATCACAAAGGCTGTGAATGTCTGGATTCTTCCGATAGGCACTCCTGATGATTTCGACTATTACGGCGATACAATCGCCGGCTACACCCTGTCGCCCTTCTTCTATCCGGGTGAGGAACTTTCGAGTACCAACACCTATGACTCTTCAGAGGCCCCGATGTATCAACATCCGGGGGTATTCCTCAATAGCCGCACGCTCTTCGGCATGCGCAATGAGTATGTGCTGGCGCATGAGTTGGGGCACTTCCTCGGGCTCCACCACGTATTCGAGCCATTTGAGGATTGTGAGGACACTCCCTACTACGATCGCTCGGTATATCTGCAATATTATGATGATCTGGGCTACATGCGTATGCTGCCTGACGAAGAGTTTGTGGTATCGGCCAATGTGATGGATTATCAGGAGACGTTCGGTGCCGGTTTCACATCGCAGCAGCGCGACCGCATTCTCTACACCCTGGAACATTCGCCGCTTGTGGCCGGCGGACGCAACACATTGTCGTCGGCCGATGCCTCGCGCAGCGCGCAGCCTACGCCTAAAGCGTGTCGCTCTCCCCGCCGCGTGATATGATGAAGCGCGCGGCAATGCGCCGGCTGCAGGCAGCCACCTCTGCGGCGAAATGACTGAAATAACAGAAACATAATGACGGCGCCGTCTCAATTCAATGAGGCGGCGCCGTGACTTATTCGTGACTTATTATAGAAGTTTATCTATGCTTGGTGAAGTCGATATCAGAATCTGACTTTGACAGCTACCCGGCCCTGGCGTATGATGTAGAACTCGCCATCGGTGAGCGCTGCCTCTTCAAGCAGACCATGGTAGATGCAGCGGCCATCGAAGTCGTAGACATCTACGGGAAGAGTATTGTCGATATCCGGATCATAGCCATCCTGCATAACTTCGGTCACACCCGAAGGAGTCTCCTCCACGTCAAACTCCACGATTTTGTTGAACCATGGCCATATGTGAAATTTATATGGATCCATATACTTGTCAAGCGAACCCTCGGGCACATGCAGAGTCGCCTCATAATTGGCGAAGAAGTAATCGGGGTCGAGGCTTCCTCCATTCGTTATGGCAACCGGCGGCTCCGGATTACGACACCACACATCTTCCATTTTTCTGGCAGACGTAAAGTTGCCTTTGGTAAGCGACACCATAGATTTGCTCAGAGTGACCTTTTTGAGATTGATGATGCCTGCGAATGCGGATTCCCCTACGCTTGTGACATTGTCAGGAATGACAATCTCCGTGATTTTGTTGATAAATTGAGAGGCAGTGTAATCATGAACGTTCCTCTCATAGCTGAAAGCCTCATCTCCGATTGATTTGAGACACTCGGGGAATATCAGTTCCTCCATGTTGTGGCACCCCATGAATGCAGCGTTGCCGATTGTCTCGCATGAGGGGAAATCGTATTTGACGAAGCTGTGACAGTTTTTGAATCCCCCTTCGTGGATAGCTACAATGTAGTTCTTCCCCTCTACATCATCAAGCGCTGTGCAGCCGGAAAATGAGTAGGCTCCGACAGTGGTCAGCGATTCCGGAAATACCACACGGCGCAGCGCTGTGCAATTCTCGAAGATGCCATCAGGTGTGGCTGTGATCCCCTCGCCAAATATAGCTTCGCGCAGTGCGGTGCAGTCTTTGAAGATGCCGCTGCCGGGGCTATAGCTTATCCACTTTGCACTGAGCGTTATTGACTCAAGAGATGTACATCCGGCGAATGCCTCATCGCGTACGTATGACACCGTTGAAGGAATGATGATAGACTTCAGTGCGGTGCATCCGGCAAAAGTGCGGTCCTGTACTGCCTTCACCCCTGTGGGGATTCTTACGCTTTCGAGCGAGGCGCAGCCCATGAAGCACTCTTCATCGATTTTGGAGACGCTGCCGGGAATCTCGAACTCGGAGAGCGCTGTGCAGTTGGCGAAGGCTCTTGTCTCAAAAGTTGAGGGGTAGCCCTTGAAAGTGACCTTGCGCAACCCCGTGCAACCTTCGAATGTCTCGTAGCCCACCACAAACGGGCGTGGCAACTCTATCTCCTCAAGTCCGCTGCATCCCTGAAACATGCCTCCGGGTATACTGAGATATTCCGCAATTTCAAATCGGCGCAGGCCGGTGCAATAGCTGAAGATACCCCATCCCATCTTGGTGACACTCTCCGGAATCACCACCTCCTGAAGTGAGGCGCAACCCTTGAATGCATAATCGTCTATCTCAGTGCATCCATCCGGAATCTCGATGCTCTGCAGTGATGCGCAGTCGAGAAAGCATTCCTCCATGAATCGTGTCACAGATGAGGGGATTCTCACACTCTTCAATGACGTGCAGCCTGCAAACATGCGAGTGACGATATCCTGCTCCTGCTCTCCTTCGATTACTGCCGTTTCAAGCGACGTACAGTTGGCAAAAGCGTCATTCATCACAAGGGTGGCGTTTTCAGGCAGCGTCAATTCGCGCAACGCTGTGCATCCATCGAAGGCGTGCATGCCGATGATTTCCATGGCCTGCGGCATCTTTACTTCGCGCAGCTCCGTGCAGTTCTCGAAGGCGTAATGGTTGATGGCGCTGACAAGGTAGCCCTGTGCCACAAGATTCGATGGGTCCCAGACCGTTACGCTCGGGTCAGCTTTCTCTACGACCACTTCTCCGCTGTCATAGATGGTGTAGGTGACTCCATTTTCAGTCACCTCCCGGCTGTCCTCAATGGCTCGGGCCGGGGTTGACGCCAGTGGCAGTAGCACTGCCAGCAGCGCCATGATTGTAAATAATCGTTTCATAGTATGGTGTATATATGGTTAATGAGTTGATATGCTGCATGATGCCGCGCACAACGCTCCTTGCGGTCGGTAAGATGGATGCACGCGGCAGCTACCCCAATCACCCGATAGCTTCTGGCCGGGTGGATGAGGTAAAGTGATGGATTGCGATATGTCAGAAATATCCTCGGCATTCTCTTCAATCAATATGAACTCTCTTCCGGCGCACTGAAGTGTATCGGAAGCCGCCCCGCGCCCCTTTTTATCCGGAGCGGGTGGATGCGGTAGAGTCTGCCAGACGGGACGCAGACTATACTAAGTTCATATGGATATCTCCGCCGATTGGTCGTGATGAGTCATTTGGCGACGGAAGCAGACCGCAGCTCATATGGGCGAGGCGTCTGCCGTAGCCTCCGGATGCTCCTCCGGGCCGGCGGGGAAAAGGGGGTAGAGCCGTCCCATCACTTTCAGTCCCTCCGCTTCATGCAGCGCAGCAGACCGAATTGCCGAGGTGATGTAAACCCCCTTCCGGATAAACTCCTGTCAGATAGTGGCTTATGTCGGGGCCACACATGCAGTGATATCTCAGAGAGGCGATGATAACGATTTTGAATCTCAAGTGTCTGAAATTCTGACACATATCAAGCGCAGCACACTCTTGAGTCCGGATTGCACTGCAAAATTAATGATTTTTTTGTAATTTTGCACCCGATTTCTGACTTTCCTCTATAGAAGTGGAGTGTGAACGTTAAACAACTTCTATATTTTTGATAAGTTTCTAAGGTAAGGCTCTCTCTCGGAGTAGGTTTGAATTTAACCCTAAAGAAAGTTGATTCACCATATCTACGTGTTTGATACAGTCCTCCCGGCTGATTATGGAGAGAGAGGCCAAGATGTGATTCTGATTTATGAGCGATTTTAAACTTAAGGGACATCTTTCGGCACTGTGTGCCAATACGATATGGGGGCTTATGGCCCCGGTGGTGAAACTCGTGCTCGCTTCGGGGGCCGTGGCGCCGCTGCTGCTCGTTGACTTCCGCATGGTGGGCGCGGCGGTGCTCTTCTGGCTCACATCTCTATTCACTCCGCGCGAGCATGTGCCATGGGTAGATAAACTGCGCCTATTCGGCGCCGGTCTGCTGGGCATATGCCTCAATCAAGGATGCTTCATAGTTGGGGTGAGCCTGACATCGCCGGGCGAGGCATCCCTCGTCACCACCACCATGCCTATGTGGGTGATGCTGCTCGCCTGGATCATACTGCGTGAGCCGATAAGTCTCAAGAAGGCTGGTGGAATATTGCTCGGTGCAGCCGGAGCGCTTATACTGGTGCTCGGCAGCGACACCCCTGCATCGCAGGCCTCCAATCCGGCCTTGGGCGACATAATCGTGCTTATGGCCCAGCTCAGCTATGCGCTCTATCTGACCCTCTACCGCAATTTCATACGCCGATACTCACTGGTGACACTGATGAAATGGATGTTTCTCGGTGCCACGGTCGTGACCCTGCCCCTCACCTCACCGCTGATTCTCTCCACCCCCTGGGCTGAGGTCAGCTCGCTCGAATGGGCCGGAATAGCTGCCACCGTCATCGGCGCCACCTACATAGCCTACATCTGCATGATGATAGGGCAGAAGATGCTGCGCCCCACCATCGTGGGCATGTACAACTACGTGCAGCCCATCCTGGCCAGTGCCGTAGCCATAGCCCTCGGTCTGGAGACCTTCACACTCATCAAAGGGGCTGCCGTGCTGCTAATCTTCAGCGGCGTATGGCTCGTGACCGTCAGCCGCTCGCTGGCCACCGACAAAGCCGCTCCCGCCACCCCTCCCGACCGCCGCTGACCCAACTCCTCACTCAGTCAGCGCACCGGCAGATATTCGTCGAAGCTCTCGCGGAACAGATTGCCCGAGGCCGTAGCATTATAGATGGTGGCATGCGAACCCAGGGTGCGTCGCGCCACTTCATAGTAAAGGTCGCGCATCGAAATCGCAGGATTTGCATCCACCGCTTCCTGAAAGGCGCGCGTGAAGCCGTTGGAAAGCCATATCCCCATGTCAAGGTTCTTCACATCGGCTTTTGATGATTCATTGGCATTGGCGGCAGTCATCACAAGCACTCCCGGCACCCCTTCGCATGCCTCTCCGATGGTGCCGCTATAGCAGGCATCCATCACAATCAGCAGCTTGCGGAATCTTCCGGCATCCGCCATGCGCTCGACAATGCGTCGCATCCGGCTCCCCTCCATTATGGCGCGGCTCCCCCAGCAGAGCTGGTTGAGGTTGCCATGTCCGCACCAGAAGAGCACCACGTTGTCGTGGTTGTCTGATTGCAGTGTCGAGGGCAGACCGGAGTGCTGATTGCCTGTCATGATATCCTCGAAGTCATCTATCGAGAGCGACGAGAGATGATAGTCCACCTTCAGTGCGGCATGCACATCCGCGCCATCCGGGCGCACGCGCACCTCGCCCGGCCAGATGTTGCGTGGGTCATCGGCCAGATTATCCTCGGCTATCACGATGATATTCTCATCAGCATATCCATGGCGGCGCAGCAACTGATACATCGCCATCGCATCGGCCTGATGGCGATAATTGGCCCAGGTGTCGGAGGCGGCCACAATCACCGCGTGGTGCCCCTCAAGCGCGGCATACTCGGGCGCAGTGCCCGAATTGTCAAAGTTCTGCAGCCTGTCGGCTGCTTCAGCCCATATCTGCATTGTGGAGGTGGTGCGGTGGCCACCATCGGTCGATAGATATTCTACCGGTATATATTCGCCATCGCTTAGAATCCAATGCAGGTAGGTGGTGTTGAGTATGACGGTGCGGTTGGCAGAGTCGAAGGTCCAGTCGCCGGTCACTCCAGAGAGCCCCGGCTCGCCACCCTGACGCAGCTCGCTCATGGCAAGCCGCATATCCTCGGCCAGCCAGCCATGCTCGTCGCCATCATTGTCAATCACTCGCCGCAGCGCATCGTTAAGACCTTCGCCATCGGTCATGGCCTCGAAAGCATATGCAAGCATTGTCACCGCGTCAAACAGATGAGCCTCGCCACTGGCCGCCTCCTCACCGTAGCGTCCGCGATAGGCCGTGGCGAATCCGGATGCAGGGCTCGCCGAAGGCGACACACCCTCATATCTTAGATTCTTGAGGCGTCCGGCCAGGTCGGGCGAATGCACAATGTCGCTGCAGATTACCTCCGGAAAGCGCAGTCTTGCAGTCTCCTCCTTGAGTCGCCCTATGGCGTCGTCGAAAGCTATCGCATCCTCGCTTGATGAAGGTGCGAAGAGCAGCATGCTCAGGGGCGCATACCCTTCGTGGGCAAAATACTCCACGCATCCGCGCAATTCCGAGGGGTCGGAGTATGTGCGCACCTCTCCGACAGTTATGCCCAGCTCGGTGGCCTGATAGGCAAACCAGTCGCTGAAACTGCGTCCGTAGTCATCGGCCGAGGTGAGCAGACTCACCTGCGAGTAGCCGCAATTATGAGCCTGCGCAATCAGAATCTCACTCTGTGTGATGTCAGATTGGCAGAGATGCCACACATTTGGGCAGCCTGCATATAGACGCTGTAATTCGGTAGAGGTGGCTATGGGCAGAATCAGCGGTTTGCGGCTCTCTTTCATCCATTTGGCCGCGATGGCTGCATGCGCCGACTCCATAGGCCCGACGACAGCCTCATACTCGTCATCTTCGGCCACCCGGCGCAGATAGGTCTCCAGTTCAGGGTCAGCCTCGTCATGCCATTCTACCTCGATCTCCATTTTGTCGGGAAAACCGCGGCGCGCATTCCGTATATTCTCCAAGGCCCACTCTACGGTGCGGTGCCACCGCGCATCATTACCCCCCGGCATCACCACGACTATACGGTGGATGACATCAGCATGTCGTTCAGAGGGGGGAGTCTCATCCGAGCATCCCTGGACGGCAATGCAGAGAATCACTAAGAGTGCTGGCAGTGCAATCTTCCTAACGCTTTCAGTTAGACGGAGTATTGTGTGGCCGATTATATGGTGCAGGTTATTCAGTTGCGGCATAGTATTTTTGTTCAAGAGTCAGTGCGTCATCGCGCATAGAGTCGTGGCGACGTTGCCAGTAATCAGCATCGGCGTAGTAGTCGAGAAATATCTCGGCACGTTCGAGAAAATGGGGATTCAGCGTGATGCCGATGCAGTCGGAATTACCCATATTATACTCCATATGGGCCGGGAGCCGGCCACTCTCAATCCAGTCGCTGAGCAGCTGGCGCAGAATGTTGTCGAGGTTGACGGTCAGCGAGAAGGGGACGCGTGTGGAGAATTCTGAGCAATCCACATCCATCCCGGCCACCAGCAGCAGCGAGAACATATTCTCGCGTGTGAACTTATATATCCCGCTGTTGCTCCCCCCGGCCAATGGGAATATGAATGTCTCCTCGAGCCCCTCCATAAGGCTATACGCCTCCCCGGGCATATCATAGCCTGCCTCATCATCGGCCAGATATGCGATGCGCAGCTCACCGCCGGAGCGTGAGGTATAGCCTTGCTTGAATCCGTCGACCGCATCACGCAGCAAGGGGTCCGACTCATTGGCGGCCACAATCAGCGCGTCCTGACTTTCGGCCGCCATCATCCCTGCCAGACATGCGGCTCCGAAGCGTCCGATGCGCAGGGTGCTCACCCCCTCGGGCATACCTGTGTGGGGTGATTCAAGAAGGAGAATATGTGCGTTATCACCCAACTGCCGGGCAGCCTCGCGTGCGATATCAGTGTAACTGTCGGATGCCATTACCAGAAGTTCAGGCACCCCGCTCCTTCCTGCTTCATCCAGCCACCGGGCCACCATGCTCTCAGCCTCCTCCATATCGGCAGGATGGCGCAGCAGGAGCGGGACGCCGGGATTGTCATGATATACCGCCATCGCAGCCGAAGTGATCATATCATTATAGCCATTGTCGCCCGGTCCATTGATAGAAGTGAGCAGGGTGATGCGCGCCGACATAGCAACCCCGTTAGGCTCCTCGTCAGCGTCAGCCGAGCATCCGCCGAGGAGAAACGCGAGCCATAACGCTGCGATATAAATGCCCGCTACATGCCGGCAAACCTCGGCAGTGCGCATATGTGCCATCAGATAATTCATTGTGATAACCTAAGGATGCTTATAAAGGGAGGGGCTGACAACTGAAAATATCGTCATATTGAACTGATTTAAACTTTTTTCAAGGTCAAGCTTTATTAAGATTTTGAGCAGGTTTCGGCTCTCGAAGAGGGAGCGATGCGGGCATCGCGACCGATGAAGAGGGGCGAAAGATGCCAAAATATTAATGAAGATTGGCCTTGAAGAAACATTTTAAAATACATTTTTAGTTTTCGTAAAAAGTTTAAATCAGTTCATTACCGCTGGATTACATGTTGGTAATCTTCTCCCATTTTTCAAATTCATTTTTAAATGCGGGTCCTGTCAGATTTGAATCAAACCGGTATTCAGCCGAATAACTGGATTCCGTAGGCACGTCGTTTTTCTTCTCAGTCTTGTAGTGCACGATTGAATTCTCTGACTTACTTCCCCAATAGTAGTCCCCTTCGACGATATAGTAATAATAGGGCGGAATCCACGCATATTTCGATTTTACATTAGCTGAACCTGTCTGGAAAACACGGGTGGGGAGGAAATAGGGGTCTTTATGTCCGGCCAGCAGCTGTGATGGGAGGGGAGCATAGGGTGATATGAGAATATCGCGCAGAATATCGTAAGTGTCACGCATACGTGTATCCTGAGCATTGACGGAATGCGTCGCAAGTCTCTCAAGCTCAAGGTAATTCGACATTATGCGCTGCGGATGTATACTCCTCAGGTCCCTGAAGGCAATCCATGCCTCCTTCGAGGCTCCGCAATCGAGTAGCTTGATGGTGTCTTGAAAATGAGTGTGGTCGCTATATTTGACTATGTTCTCATCCGGTATCTTTGTTCTCATGCTCAGCATTATTCCATCTACACATCCGCTTTCTTGGACACATATCCAGTAATCCCCCTTATATCTCCAGATCTGTCCGAGGCTGAAGGGGGACTGGCCGCTGTTGAGTGGCCACAAGTCGGTAGTGGTGAAATATATTTTCCGCAACGTATCGATGCCGGGGATATCGACTTTGACCTCAGCAATAGCTGCGGCCTCTGTCGAAGGTCCGAAATCAAGGCGCGCACCGCACAGTTCAAGAAGCGTGTGCTCATCCTCCACGCGTAATCCGGTAGATTCTGCCCCGCCCGGAACAATGAGTTCCACAAAGCGCTCATATGCATCCTGCAAATCAGAGGCCACCATCCATACCTCATCAGGATGGGCCTGGTCAATACATTTGCCGATAGCGGGTGACATCTCTCCGGAGAGTTGACCGAAGAGATTCAGAAGCAGCCGTTCATACTCCATTTGCTCTGCCAACTCTTGATATTCAGCGGAGTCGTCATAGGGTGGAGTCTCTTCATCCTTATTGCAGCTGCCAAGCAGCAGGATGCCAAGCAGCAGTACAGGCAGTATACGATAAGATTTGTTCAGTATCATTTAGTCGGGTACGGTGTATTTGAAATATGATGTTCGATAAAGTCTTACAGGATAGGAAGCATCCTGTGCCTTATCAATGTCTAAGCATTGCAGGGTGTAATTTTTGGAGAGTACCAAGACGGCACCGGACTCCTCCTTCGGACTATCCTTGCAAGGAATCAGGCAATATTCATCCTTATAGTAGAAATCCTGCCTATTGAAAGGGTTTGTGGAGAAAAGATCCCATGTGCCATAGCATCCATCGAATGATGCCTCGAAGCCCGAGCGGCGCTGAGCCAGAAGTTCACGGGGATTATCATCCACATACTCTTTTAGATTCCACACATCCTTCTGACGTGGTAGATACCAAAGTGTCCGTTCGCCATACACCGGATCAGTATCGGCTCCGAACGATTTGCTTATCTTGGCAAGCACATCCGGATTGGTTTCTTTGAAAATATGGGCATAAAGAGTATTATGTTGACCAAATACTTCATATTCCTTATATTCGGTCTCTCCATAGCCATTGGTTTCTTTCTTGGCGAAGCCTAAGCTCTCGCTGATATTTGAGCGTGTCCAATATCCGGATCCGATTTTTACAATCGGATACTGCTTTCGCAGTCGGCAATATACCGGCTGGGTGAGTACGCTTTCAGGTATAGCAGCGTCTATGCCGTAGTTGGACGTATAGATGTTGCCGTGAAGGTAATATATATCATTAATCTGACTTTTGCCATCATATCCTGGGATGGGCTTGACGTAGACCTCCCCCTCAGAGAATGTAAGCCATGCCGGCGGGTGTCCCTCTCCATCTCCGGGAAATAGTCCGGCTCCATGAAACGGGCGACCGTTGCGTAGGGCGTAATATATTGTCACGCGTTTGTCAGAGCGAATGTGAGGCACATATTCATTGCATATCTCTAAGACGGGTACATACCGGTCAAAGTCATCTTCTGACACATATGCGGCTTGTACAAGCGTTGCCCAGGGATAGTTATCGAATCTGATGTGCATGTCACCCAACGAAAGATGGTAGTAGTCGCTGCCATATGTGGCTGCGGAGTACTGATTATTTGATTGTGAGGCGAGATTATTGACCTCCTTGATGATGGCAGAAGCACACGATGTGGGGAAGAGACTCCATATCGGCACAAGCTGGAAATTGACCGGTTCGAGGCTCGACAGGTCAGAGGCATTCACACTCTCAATCCATTGGGTCATGATTGAGTTTGAACAATATCCGTGGGCTTTTATATCAGCTATCAGTGCCTCGCGGGCTGATTTCCGGCCGCCGGTCACTATGCAGTTGGTGCCGGGTGTGATCTTGCTTGTCAGGTCGGCTATTTTGCCATCCGAGAGCAGAAAATCAGATGATTTGTTTTTAAAGAAGTAGTCGCAGAAATCCTCTGTGCGCATGGAGAGGGTCCCTTTCATCCGGCGGCTGAAGTTGATTGAAAGGTCGAGTGAGGCGCCGGCCTCGGCATATACCACCAGATGGGTGCCAAATGATTTAAGCATCCGGGTGATTGTAGCTTTGTCGGGCGAGGCGATGACCGCGTCGCGCACTTTGCGGAAGCCGGGCGAGAGTATGTCGTCGCTTTGCGAGAGCAGGTAGTTCAGCACACCCAGATCAATCGAGCGCATGGCCACTGACTTCGACATCGTGATATGCCCGAATTGCTGCTCGTCGGCACTATACGTGGCTACATCTTCGTGAATCTTGACCGTCTTCGATGCGCCGCGCACGCCGGAGCGCACTTTCTCCTCCTGCTCAGTCAGAAGATAGGCCATCTCATCGAGGGTTCGGGCCACTGTCTTCTCAATCTGCATGTCGGCGTGGAGGGAGTGCTCTATCAGTCCGCCGCTTTTCAGAGGGTCAGCTATCAATGCCTCATTGATGATGGGGTCCATCACGCTGGCATCATTCTGGAAAACTCCGAATACATTATACCCGTAGCCTACCCGCATGCTTGAGGCGGCGGGAATCTCGGCATTGCTGCCGTCATCAGTACTTTGGGCGATATCGCACGTCACACTCACCTCCCGGCCGTCGGGGACAACTGTGGTGAAGCGGATTTTGCCGTGGCGTTCAAGCTGCTCCTCATCGCGTTCGATAAAGAATTCGGCAAAGCCATCGGTCGCCAGTGTGTCGGATTCCGGATGAATCCAGTCGCAATCCGAACTGATGGCAATAGCCCCGACCCCCTCGGCCCGCGCCACATTGAGAGTGAGATAAGAGGCCTTCGAGCCGACACTGAAGCTCTGCTCTTCGGGCATGATATATGCCGAGCCGTCAGCCGTGTCATCTTCGTCAATGCCGGGGAAATCATCATCGGCGCATCCGGTCATGACGATTGCCAGAGCCAATATTATCCATGCCAGCGCTACCGAACGCCGGATTCCGCTAACAGTATATCCTGAGCCTGGGTGTCGGGTAATCATATTATCTTTAGTAATCATCATCATCGACTATATCATCATCTCCGAAATCAACTTCATACCAAGCCTCGCTCGGGTCAAGCACATACCGGTATCCTGCATTTCTGATCATTCGTCCCGAGAGATTCTGCTTCCCGTTGCGGCCCGGAAGTTTCATTCCGCAGAGTTCATAAAGATTGTTGTCGTTAAGATAGTGCGCATAGTATTCGGTTGCATCGGTATTCTCGGGCTCATCGGCCCAGTGCCATCCGGGGAGATTGGCGTGTCGGTCGGCATGGTCAAGATAGAATTCTCCGAGGAATTTGCGTGTTTGGGTGTATCCTTCGCCGACGCACGACCCATCCTTGATGCTGACCCCTCCGGGATGTTCGTATCCTATCAGGGGTCGCCCCAAGTCATATTCCTGTCCACTTATTGGATGCAGCGACAGACATCCGCATGTAAGGTAAATCTTTCCGTTCCATCGGGGTGCTGAGTCGGTGAGCTTGACCACCTTGAAGCGGTCGTAGCGCCAGGCCACATTGTAGACCCCGCCATCGGCCGCTACATGGAGTCCGGCGCTGAGGTCCACACGGTTCTCATACACCGGATAGGTTACCTCCACGAGCTCTGTCGCATTGATTTCCGGCACCCATTCCCTACAGACTGTGGCTACAATGCGGTTGGCGAAGATGATGTTGGTGACATATGGATTTGTATATGACTCCACCCACCAGGATCCCCTCTCTTTTGTAAACGAATAATAGCTACGGGTGCCCTTTACGTCAATTTCGGTGTTGACCCAGTTGAGATTGCCGTATAGCTCCTGCATTGTGGGGGCATCGGCGGTGATGCGGGTCTTTACACGCAGGGCTACCTCCCGGTCAGGTATGAATTCCCATATCGGACGGACCTGCATGTCTACAAGTTCAAGATTACCAGTGCCGGCCCCCTCCTCGTCATCGCGCAGCGAACTGACCCATCGTGAGATGGTCTCCTCAGTGGCATCCGGATTTTCGGGGGTAGGATTGAGAATCAATCGGTCGAATACCCCTATGTCACCCCCCTTGACACTGAGGTCAATCGAGGAGCTGTCGAGCACATGGCGGATAAATTCCTTCTCATCTTTAGTCGAGGTGGATTCCTTTTTTACGAATAGCAGATTAAGTTTCTGCTTGGTGATTGTCTCCTCGCTTTTATAATCCACGAGCAGTCCGCGGCGTGTCTTGATGTCGAGGCTCAGGTAGGCGCCGATTGATACGTCGGTCACCACATGAGTGCCGAAAATATTGACGAATGAGTCTACTACGATAGTATTTTCTTTCGGTGTGTTGGCAATGCGGCGTATGGCATGGCGGAAACTCGGTGTCAGGTAGTTCTCCAGATTATCCGGCAGTTGCTCCGGCAGGTCATCCGGAATCGACAATTCCCGTAAATGAATACTGCAATGGTCGGTGATGCAGGTCACAGTGTCGAGCGCGTGCTCGTAGAGCGAAGCAACTTTAGAGTAGTCGGCTGCATAAATCAGTACATCGCCCGAGACCGAACCTGTCAGGTTGATTGCATGGCAATATTCAGAGAATGAGTGGGTGACGGCGCATGTGTCGTGCATCGTGTTGAGGCGGGTGGTACGCAGAGTTCCGGCCCCTTCGAGAGCATTCAGGTCGAGCACCTGGCATTTCACCGAGCGGATATCGCAACGACTGCCGTAGATAGCGTCATAGCTGAATCCTATACCGAATTTGCGGCGCAGCTCAATCTCCTCGGCGCGTGTGCGGCGCTGAGAGTACCAATACATATCGGCGTCGTCGGCCATATCCGTTGACGTAGCCTTCTCAAGGTCGGCATAAATGTCGGTGCATGCCGACAGTCCTGAGAGCAGAACTGCCAGCATGCACAGATTTATAAGCGCGGATGATAATTTCATACCGTTGGAGTAGTTGTTGCTGTCTTTAGGCAGAGACTTCGCTTGCTGCCTCTGAATTTTACCCATCGAAGTCCTCTTCCATTTTGAGGTCGCGTAAAAAGTTTAGGTGACTTCGAGGGATAAGAATCAGTATTGGTTGATGAGCTCCTGCACATTCACAAGATAGGGGCATACCTCCTCACCCTTATTGTTGATTGTGTTAGTATATTTGGCTTTGAAGTATTGTTTCAGTATCTCTGCCGCTTCGTCAGAAAAGAGGTCCCATATGCAGGTAGTGTCGTAGTTGGTGACTGTCATGTTATCCGCAGCGAATGACCCTGCCCATGTTGACAGTGCGGCCGAGGTGGCTTTAGGATTAAACGTGGTATTAACGTCAGTCAGCTCCATGAGTGCATTCTTCAATTCGTCCTGCGCTGTGAGAGAGCCTCCGGAGATGCTGAGATTGAGGGTGGCATTCTTGGAGAATGAGTTGACATCGTTGAAATATGTGGCCGAAGCCTCCACCTTCAGTGAGAACAGACTGCTGAATGATGTGGTGAGTTTGCCATAGATTGAGAGGGTGTCGGTTGATAAGCTTGAACCGATGCTGTAGTCAATGCTGGCGGTGCCACCCATAATCATATTGGTAACAAATACCGGACCGTAATTCTTGTCGAGGGAGTTAAGCTTGTCTACAAGTTGTTTTGATTGTGGTGTGGAGCCGTTAAGAGTGGCGCCATTAGCTACAAGTTGTTCAATGGCATCGTGTATATTGATAAATGTCACAGCGAACATGTTCGCACGTCGCTTTCGGTACTCCTCTTCGGTGCAGTCCATGTGCCAAGGCACACTTTGGGTGCCATAGTTTTCTTTGAGACTTGTATAGTCGAGAGTGATATTCTGAGCCGGATAGTTGGCGATGGCAGCATAGCATGTGGTGGTGTCGTTCTGGGCACCATACATCTTGAAGTCGCCGTTCAGACCGAGTTTGAAGAGTCCGTAGCTGATATCTACATTGAGATTGGCCTTGATAAGACGCTCCTGATTCTGGTAATCGAGAATTGTCTGGTAAGTGAATTCTTGCTTTGAGGTGTTGGATGCTGTTACATAATCTATCTCATCCTTCACATTATCATTACCCATCGTTGCGAGGTTTGCAATGGGTAGGCCCAGCACTTTCTGAAGTCCTGAACCGCTATTCTGATTGATATGCAGCCCCTGGCCGAGTCCGGTGCTCTTGTATTTCACGTCGTTGGCACTGTTGGCGTCGTCCATAAATTGGCTGATGGTGTATTCAGTCACCCCTGTGGCATCGGTGAGGGTGATTGTGGCGGTGCGGGCCTCTTCGCCATAGTTTGCGTCGATGGCCACGCTGAGGCGTCCTGAGCCTTTCCCGGAGGGATTGATGATGTAGACCCATTCGCTGTCGTCTGACGTTACTTCGGCTTTCCAGTCAGATTTTGAGCTGACGAGAAATTCAACCGATGTGTCGGTGGCTGCCACCGATTTGGTGAGCTCATCGTCGGCTACAGGCTTGGGAGCCTCATCGTCTGACTGACAGGCGGTGAGAGTGCACATGGCCAGGAAGAGAGTGGCCGTAAAGGCGCCGACTCTCTGCAGATAGATTTTTTTCATAATGTATTTAAAGTTTTTTATGATGCGTTAGTCGTGTAGGAATGATATGAGGGTTATTTCGCCGGATATGACGATGTGAATGATGTAATCTTGTGCTCTTTGGCCATATATGCGGTGAGGCCGTTGCCGCCAAGCGAGAAACCATCGATATGCGCTGTGTTGCCACCTGCGATTGTAGCCCGGCTGCCGTCGGTGTATGTTCCGGTGACAATATTCAGTGTCTCTTGGGTAAAGCGATATACTTCCCCCTCTGCCACTTCTGCGTGGTCGGCGCGCGGAATGGCTGTGACGTTGAATATGAAGTCGCCCGAGGGGTTGCCCTCTACACTCTGGGTGTAGGTCTTGTCGGCTGTGAGAGTTTCACGTCTTACTCCGTCGCTATCTCCGAATGAGTACTCTACCTCAATTGTGAAGAAGTCATACCATGCTGGCGACAGTTTCACCTCATATTTGCAGACGTAGGTGGCGAGAGTGCGCTCGGCAGACGACGGATTATCGGGTGTATTGCCATCGTCTGAGTCATGGCCACAGGATGTGGCCGTCAGCGCCATGGTAATAATTGCGAGTGCGGCCCATAGGCTGCGAAAGGTTAACTTGGTCATGATTTGTTTTGAAAGATTAGTTAGTATCAGTTTCAGGGGAGAGGAGAGTCTTGGTGCTGCAAAATTAATCACTTGTAAGCGGCGGGGCAAAATCGGGGCGCGGAGTGTTGTACTCTTTTGGCTAAAAGAGGGGTTGCGTAAGAGTACAAAAGCGAAAAGTTTGTACTATTTGATGTACTATTTTTGACTATGTCCTGATATTCAATAGTTTGCAAAGGGGTACAATCCAGCGGCCGTGAGTAGTATTATTGAGGGTTATACGATGAAAAATTCGTAAATTTGCAATATGAAACACCCGATACTATTAACCTTATTACTGTCAATCTTCTTTATTCCGGTCAGGATGACGGCTGCCGATAAAAGTAGCGGTTCAATCATGCAATCGCTCCGCGCCGCTGTGGTGGAGAATCCTGACTCGGTGCTCACTGTGATCGATGGCATGGAGCGTGAGGGTGACATGCCGATTGAGGCATATCAGGCGAATCTGCTGCGTGGGCTGGCCTATAATGAGAAGCGTATGTTCTCGCTGGCGGAGCGCTATGCGAGGCGGGTGCTTGCCGCCGACTCTATCGCGGCACATCCGGCAGAGCGGCTTAACGCGCTGACGCTGCTGTCGGTGGCACAGAACTTCTTCGGCAATTTCCAGGGTAGTATCGAGAGCTCGACAGAGGCTATGGAGATTGCCCGCTCCACCGGTAATACGGCAGCCGAATACAATATCCTGACCACGATGGCCAAGACAGCCTTCGCGATGGGTAATCGGCATCAGGGCTACGCATATCTGGCAAGTATCATCAAATCGGGCGAGTCGTCAACAGAGGCGCGGGTGTTGGCCAACGTGTCGGCTGCCTATGGGGTGAGAATCGTGGAACTATATGCCGACGATAGATTCGACGAGGCTCTGGCCGAGGGATATAAGCGTCTGGCCTTGATTGACAAGATTGAGCGGGTGGGGGGTGCCCCGGAGGGATTCACCGACCAGCAGAGGGCGTATGCCTACGCGCGCATCGCCTCGTGTGCAGAGCGGGCCGGAAAACCCGAGGAGGCCCGCAAGGCTTATGATTCATTCATGCTCACGGCATATGCGCAGAATCCCGTAGGGCGTGCTTACATCATGGATTATCTCCTCGATTCGCGTCAGTGGGCGAAGGTGCTTGAATTCACAGCTCCGCTGCATCACATCCTCGCCCGTGGCGACACCATCAACGACGACTACCGCAGTCTGCTCATATCGGATGGCAGGGCATATGCCGGACTGGGCAACTACCGCGAGGGTTACGGCTTGATACAACGAGCTTCCGACATACAGGATAGTCTTTATATGCGCGAGAAGACAACGCGTGCGCAGGAGCTTGCCTCGGCCTTCGCCCTCAATGAGAAGGAGCTTGAGCTTGCACGTGTGCAATCGGAGTCGCAGCGCCGGCATCTGCTTATGTGGCTGGCTATAGGTGGCAGTGTGGCGTTGTTGGTCATATCGCTGCTTATATTCAAGGCTTACCGCGAGTCGGTGAAGCGTCAGCGCATCGCCGCCCGTCAGATCGATGAGCTATGGTCGCTGCATCAGATGACACCCCCGGCCTCTGACGAAGACCGCGATGATTTCCGCCTCTTCTCCGACATGCAGCGCCGCATAATAGATGATGAACTCTTCAAGCAACCGCAATTCAACCGCGACGCCATTATTGAACTCACTGGGCTATCGAGGGGAAAAGTGTCGCAACTGATCGAGAAATTCGCCAATTTAGGGGTGAATGATTATATCAATAAACTGCGTGTGGAATACTCAGTGCAGTTGCTCAAGGAGCATCCCGACTGGACTATCGATGCGATAGCCGAAAGCAGCGGATATGTGCGCCGCGCCACTTACTACAGTCACTTCAACCGCGTCTTCGGCATTACTCCGGCGCAATACCGCAAGGAGGCCGGCCGCACGCCAGTAACCGACTCTCAGGATAAGTAGTCATTTTTTACGTAAGGCAAGTTGGCCGGTAAAAGAGTGTCCGGCGGCAGATGGCTGCGGCGAGCTCTTGCAAATATTAGTGTATTTTATTAATTTTGCATTGCAAAATCCGGATGCGGCTCCCCTTGAATGGGCTGCCACTGCGTCCGGATGGGAAGATTACATTACCTTGGCAATTTGTCGTCGGCTCGGTGGGGTAGACCCCCGCCGGTTGGGTCGGCCACCGCCACCCCCTGCGGGTATGGCGAGGCTGATGCGGCCGATGATAAAAGTAATGGGACGGCTCTTCTTCCCGGTCATCATGGCCCGGGCTTATGACACGCGTATGGCGGTGGCACCGCCACCTGACTGTGTTCATCGCCGCGCCGGGTCACTGACCAAACCTGACATATCTGCGTCCCGTCTTGCAGAATTATCAACCCTTTGTGGCTACAGAGTGGCGATGGCGCGGACATCCGCAGGGATGCCCACGTCGGCGGCTATCTGTACGTCATGGATAATTCGCAAGATATGAACCGGACTCAACTTTCAACTTATTCCATATTTCTCCGAGATAGTAATCATGCAGGCTGCGCCGCTGGCGGCGTGGCCCGTACGCGTGTGTGCGTGTGCATGACGCCGGCCGAGAGTTGAAAGCCGTAATGCAATCGATTAAGAACCTGCACAATACAATTAAGAACCTACACAATACAACTATTTTCTTTCAATATGAAGATTCATTACTTTCTAAGAACTATGATGGCCCTGATAGCGGGATTATGTATCTCGTTCGGGGCTCGTGGTGGTGAGGTTGAGACGGCAACGGTGGATGGCCTCACATATGTGCTGCAGACCGATGTCCAGGGTGGCACGAAGCCAACTTATGCCTGTTTCACCGGTGTGGATGTTAACCCCGGTAACACAGTGCGGATTCCGGCCCAGATTCCCACCGAGTGGGGCAATCTGCCGGTAAGGTATATCACGGAATGGAACTGTAGCTCGAGTGTCGACACGCTTATTCTCGAGGATGGCGTCGTCGGAGTCGGCATAAATGCGAGTGTGAATCTGGGCACGATAAGACATCTGTATCTGGGGCGTCCGATTGATGTGAGCGCCAGCTGGTCCACCACGCAGCCATTCGCCAATGCCACCTTGGTATCAGTCGGCTATGGCGCATCGATATACACTGTCGATGAACGCTATAATTTCAAGACCTCAAATCTTCAGAATCTTTACATCGCTGAGTCTAACCATGACATCAAGTTTACAAAGGAGTCAATCGCAAGTAATTGCGGACAGTTTAATAAACTGAAGAATGTATTTCTCGGCACACAGGTCGTCTACGGCCAGACCTCTAACTCCTATGCCTTCACCTCCTTTGCCAATGCATTGGAGACTTTGATCATAGGATCCGGCGTCAGAGAATTTCCCGCCAATACGTTTGTCACCAGCAATCTCACCGGCTGCAGTCTGAAAAACATCTGTGTGACATCGGTGTATAGCTATTTCAACCTCTCGTTCAATGAGGATGCAGGCTATCCTGCCTATTTGTCACCCGTTGGCTATGACATGTATTATGGAGCGGCCACAAATGTGGATTTCCTTGATATGGCCTCCACGCCTTCGAAGATGAAGAAGCTCACATCGCTTGAGCTGTATTCTGATACTCGCACCGAGCTCGGCAAGTATGCATTCTCCGGTTGCCACAGTCTGACATCGCTCAAAATTCCCGCATCGGCTGCCTACAATAAGCTTGCCACCATCTCTTATTCCGCATTCGCTGGTTGCCGTAATCTGAAAACCCTCGAGATTCCCTGGAGTGTCAACACCATCGGGCATGCTGCTTTCTTCGGATGCGAAAATATCCAGACCATCAAGATTGAGGACTGCACAGGCAAACTGACCTTCGAATGGGAACTGGAGTTCTCCGACCTCCAGCAACTTAGCCAGCTCTATATCGGGCGTAACATAGCTTATGCGCAGACTTCCCCCTTCAGAATGAAGGGCACATACACATGTCCGGTCAATGTGACGTTGTCGGATTTAGTGACCGAGATTCCCAACGGCATGTTTGAGAGCTGTCTCGTCTCGAAAATCTCATTTGGTGAAGGCATCACCCGCATCGGCGACGAGGCCTTCTCTCATGTGGGCGTATACTCACCGGTGACACTCCCCAACTCGCTTGAATATATCGGACGCCTGGCGTTCGATAATTTCAACGGCGACCCCGATATCACTTCAATCACCATCCCGGAGAATGTCAGCTACATCGGTTATGGTGCCTTCAACAATATGAGCCCTCTGGTAGAGGTGAAATGCCGCGCGCAGGAGCCTCCGTCGGCTGCCGGTGCTTTCTCGCAGACTACATTGGGAAAGGCCACTCTGCATGTGCCTGACACCAGTCTCGAGCTCTATCGCGAAGCCAAGACTTGGCAGGATTTCAGCAATATCGTCGATGATCTCGCTCCGATGATTGACCCCGAGCTGAAGTTCACCGCCGATGAGGTCTCTCTGCTGCTTGATCATTTCAGTGCTGAGAAGCTCCCGGTGCTCGTCAATGAGCATGGTGTGAAGGTGACATACTCAAGCAGTTCGCCGGCTGTGGCCACAGTCAATGCCTCAACCGGTGTCGTCACCCCGAAGGGCTACGGCACGACCGTGATCACTGCCAAATCGCTGGCCACCGACACTTCGATAGCATCATCCGCCAGCTATTCACTTACCCTGACGAAGCGTCAGCTGAAGGACCCGAAAATCAGTTTCGATCCCGATGAAATCGAGGTGACTCTGGGTGAGGAGTTCGAGCAGCCGGTGTTCAGCTGCGAGTCTGATGGCAAGTTGATTGTAGAGAACATGAACCCCTCGATAGCCTATTGGGATGAGGCGACCGGCAAACTCGTGGTGCGCGCTGCCGGCTCGGCTTATATCATGGTTACAGTCGAGGCTACGGATGAGTACTATGCGTTGTTTGCCTCGCTTATCGTGAGAGTCAGGCCATCATCTACAGTTGACCCGGACCCCGACCCGACTCCCGACCCCGATCCTGACCCGACTCCCGGTCCTGATCCTGACCCGACCCCTGACCCTGACCCTGACCCGGACCCCGATATTGATCTGGGTGTGAATCCCATCCGGATGAGTGAGGGCGACTTCCAGTATATTCTCGATCCTGTAGAGCGCACGGCGCAAGTCTACGGTGCTGTGTCGGCGTCTACTCTTGTGAATGCCGTAGTGCCTGAAATAGTCAGATACAAGACTGTCCCCTTCATTGTGACATCCATAATGTACAGCTCCTTCCAGCAGATGCCCGTGCTGCAGACTTTCAAGCTCCCCGCCACAGTGCGCCATATCGGCTCGGCAGCGTTCCGCGATAGCAAATCGCTACGTGAGATAAATCTGGAGAAGGTGGCAGAAATCGAGTACCACGCTTTCTATGGTTGCTCGGCGCTGACTTATGTGAAACTCTCTGATGATCTGAAGCTCCTGGAGTCGTCGGCGTTCAGAGACACAGGCCTGAAGAGTGTGGATCTCGGCGGCGGTATCGAGGAGCTGGAATACAGTGCCTTCTATAATGTGCCGCTTGTAAGCCTTGACATCCCTGAAAGCCTTCGCAAAATAGGGCGTGGTACATTCACGGATTGCACACAAATCACATCGATACGTCTTCATGGGCTTGTGCCTCCTGAGACTGATTACTCATTCAGCCCGGCAATATATAATCAGTGTGAGCTGATTGTGGCGGAAGAGGCTATCGATGCATATAAGGCGGCGCCTGAATGGGGTAAATTCTATACAATCACTGCCGACCCGAATGTGGGTGTGGCCGGCATCGATGCCGATTCGCTCTTCAGCGTCAACGGCGGCGAGCTGACGTTTGCCGACTCATTCAGCGGCGACGTGCTGGTAAGCACCGTCAGCGGCATAGTGCGCTACAACGGCGTGGCGCGCACTCTGAGCCTTGCCCCCGGCTGCTACCTGCTGCGTGTCGGCGGACGCACTTTCAAGATCATCATCTGATCTTCATCACTGGCAGCTCAGCCTGTCAACTTCCACCATTGTCAACATCCCCACCCACGGGGCGCCCCCATGCGGCCGCCCCATCCGAACCCAAGTTGCCCCGACAGCCACTGCTGCCGGGGCAATCTTATGTCAGCCCCCACGCCCTACTACCGACCCGGGGCAACGTTGCCGATCGAGAAGGATCACGTTTTTTACGGGAGCACGTGGGTTACGTTCTCCCGTAAAACTCAGTTCTCCCATGGCCACCGTTCTCCCATGACCACCGTTCTCCCGTGGCCACCGGGCTAAAATCATAATATGTATTGCAGCGTAATCTGCTGAAATACCGATTATTTTTCGTAATTTTGCAATCTAATAAGCCTCGCACATGGATAACAACGACAATAGCGTTCTTAAAATAAATGATGTCGATAGTAATCATTCTGTTGATAACGAGATAATTCTTTATCAACCAAACTCTACGTTTTCATTAGATGTCAGAGTCGATAAGGAAACCGTTTGGCTGACTCAGCCCCAGATAGCGGAGCTATTTGGAACAAAACGCCCTGCGATTACTAAACACTTATCCAACATATTCAAATCAGGAGAGTTAGATGAGGATTCAGTATGTTCCATTTTGGAACTAACTGCTGGAGATGGTAAAAATTACCGAACTAAATTTTATAATCTTGATGCAATTCTATCTGTTGGCTACAGGGTTAACAGTATAAATGCCACGCAATTTCGTCAATGGGCGAATAAGGTGTTGAAGGAGTATTTGCTGAGGGGATATAGCGTCAATCAACGTCTTCTATACATGGAGTCGCGGATTGACCACCGTCTGTCAGAGCATGACCGTCGACTTGACGAACTCGCTGACAAGGTAGATTTCTTTGTCAAAGCATCGCTGCCTCCGGTTGAAGGCATCTTCTTCAATGGTCAGATATTTGACGCATATAAGTTTGTGTGCGCCCTTGTAAAGTCCGCGAAAAAGAGAATTGTGTTGATTGACAACTATGTAGATGAGACAGTCCTTACCTTGTTTGATAAGCGTGGAGATGGCGTTAAAGCAGTGGTCTATACAGATGCTGACCGTTCAAGGCAAATCCGACTTGACTTGCAACGTCATAACCGCCAATATGCTCCAATCGAAATAAAGTATGTGGCCGACATTCATGATCGTTTTCTGATTATTGATGATACCCTCTATCACATAGGAGCATCAATCAAAGACCTTGGCAAGAAACTGTTCGCATTCTCAAAGATGGAGATTGCACCCTCTGTAATCCTCGACACACTTTGAAATAACAAATCCCGCCTTGCCGCAGGTCGGGGGGACGCCGCCCAACCTCTGTAAGTGAAGGATACAACTTTGGCTGAGTTGATTGGGATATGGAAGGAATTTTTAGGCGCGGATCTCTCTCTCTCGCTGCTGCGCAGCTCGTTGCGAGCGCGGATGGGATGGATTAACGCGGATTTTTATTTGCTTCATATGGGATGGGGCGCAGGCACATCGGCGCTACGCGCCTTGTGTCGACGCGGATGGGGCCGGATGCTGATCGACCCCAAGTAACGACATCCTTTTTACTGGACACCTGCTTTTTACGGGAGTACGGCTTTCACGGGAGAACGTTCTGTTCTGGAGCACGTGGTTTACGTTCTCCCGTAACCCCACGTACTTCCGTAGCCACCGTACTCCCGTGGCCATAGTTCTAAAATCATAATCGGTATTGTGCAATATCAACCTTGAGGTGCAAAAATTACACCTCAAGTCAAGACTCTAACTTGAAATCACAAAATGTGACATCAAGTTGGGGCGGCAATAGGAAACTTTGCACCGTCATATCTCCGAAACGGACAAGGGAATTGAAGAGGAGCTGACTCGCCTTGACAACAAAGAAGTGCTTGATTCTTTATGACACCAATAGTTTTGTATGTGGCTCAGTTTGCGCCCAATATTGTATGTATTTTTGTATGGGATAAAAATTAAAATCGTTGTAACTTTGTGGGTTACAACGATTTAACTTGGTTTGTTGGCGGAGAGAGAGGGATTCGAACCCCCGGAGGTGTGACCCTCAACGGTTTTCAAGACCGCCGCAATCGACCACTCTGCCATCTCTCCTTGATGGGCTTGCCGCTTTGGCCTGTGGGCTTCCGGCGGTTTGCGAGTGCAAAGTTAATTACTTTTTTTTAGTCTACCAAATTTTTTTCGCAATTTTTTTACGGTAGAACGGTTTTTTACGGAAGAACGAGCTTTTACGGTAGGACGTTTTTTTACGGAAGAACGAGGTTTTACGGGAGGACGTTTTTTTATGGGAGAACGGTTTTACGGGAGGACGTTTTTGCGGGAGAACGGGTTTTACGGGAGGACGGGTTTCGGGCTGATGCTTTGGTCGGCTTGGGGGGGCCTTCTTCCAGTGCCGCATATATCGGTGCTCACGGTTTGCTCACGGTTTGCTCACGGTTTTGGGCGCTTAAATATGGTAAAAAGGGTCAAAAGTGTAGGTGGCGGATAGGGTGGGGATAAGAAAGGGGAAAGGGGTGATAATAAGCAAACGGCACGTTATCAAGTTGTTAGCTCGATAATGTGCCGTTGTCTACTGTCGGGGTGAAAGGATTCGAACCTTCGACCCCCTGCTCCCAAAGCAGGTGCGTCGGCTTGATAACATTATGAATATCAATTGTTTACAATTCTTGGAATTTTGATGTTCACGGTTTTAAGCACGTTTCGCACTTTTTCAGCATCCCATCCAGCCTCAAAAAAGCTGCCTTCGCCAGTGATTAACCAGCGAGGAGAAACCATATAGTCACGCGTCAGATATAGCAACCAAGCCGGCTGGAACATATCACGTTCAGGCTCTTTTTCCTGCGTGTTCATATTCCAGCGATTGATTTCATAACGCCGCGTGAAAGATTGCTTACCACGGATTACTTTCAGCTCCGTCAGTTTTCTCAGTGCCTCAAAGAAGCGCTTGACGATTTCTTGGCTATCGGGTGTCTGCATATTATTTTATGAATTCCGATGCTACCCACCATCGACCTTTCCCATCAAACTGAACGAGAGACTTGCCGACACCGGGTTCTACCAGTGTTCCTCTTGAAGAGCCCGGGATAATCATAATTTCGCCGTTGGACTCCATTACGACTAATCCAGCCTCATTTCTTTGATTGCAATAGCGTGTCATCTCATCGTAGCTATTCTCATTAATAGCTCCGATGCACTCTTGATTCGTATACACTGTATCTCCTTTATGATGGGTGCCACCACATGAGGAGACAAGGCTCAGTAGAGCAATTGTTGCAGTTGCGAAAGCTGCGCGCATTGTTTTCATGATTAATTATTATTTAGATAATAGACTGGGATTATAGGCATAAGAATCTTATCTTCCTCAGGCATATTTTTGTAATAAGCAATCCAGAGGTCAATAAATTCTTCGCCATCGATAAGGCGAATATTGTTATGTAAGGAGCGAGATTCACGTTGCGCTTCATTGGTAAAAGAGCCAGATGTAACGACAAAGCCAATCTCATCAGTGTGCTTACATACCCCGGTGAGGCTACGAACGACATCAACAGAAATCGGATTACTGGGATAGTGCTTTACCTGTATTTTTATGTGAGGTTTCTTTACACCCAGTGGGTCACAGTAGGCAATAACATCAATCCCACCATCACGCCCTTTGGGGGCGACAAACGGTGTAAAGTAACCCATTGCGCGGAATAAAGCCGCTACCATATCTTGGAATTGATACGCATCTTTCCTTATAATATATTGGCGTATTTGTTCACGCGCGTTCTCTTGCAATGTTTCAACATTTGTTTCGGCAGCCTGCTCTATATTGGTTTCGGTAATCGTTGTTACTGTATAGGGACTGGTTGTTGTAGCTTTAGTCTTCTGAATTTCTTTCCAACGGTCATGATAAAGGCGATAGAATTGTTCCAATGGAAGAGATATAGCATCTTTCCCCTCTTTGGTAAGAGACCACACACCTTTGCTTGTATGAAGCAATCCAGCTTGTTTTACCTCAATATATCCTACCATTCCAAGAATTGCATACCAATAATGTTTCCACGTCCTCTTTGGTTCAAGTTCTTTTTCCGTGAAATCAAAATATTTTGGCAGTTCATCTTTAATGAGAGAATATTTCATTTCTCCTCCATTATCGTTGATAAGACGCAATGCAGCTTGAATTATCTCCGCTTCTCGTTTTTGATTGTCTGTCATTTGCCGTGCCATAATTATTTATTAATTAGGTTAACGACGGCTTTTGTTAGCTCACTCAAATTTTTGTGAGATTCAGAAATAAGTTTGCGATGTTCGCTTATTTCATCTAGAGCTTTCATTAAGACAGCGCTATTATTTATATTATTGTGGTGGATATTTTTCCCGACAAGAGAGCTATCAAGATTCTCTGCTGTAATATCCGACTCAACTTTATTTGAGTCGCACGTATCGCTTGAATCTTCAAAAAATATTGCAGGACTTACTCCGAGTATATTTGAAATCTTGTCTAATGTCTCTACGGATGTAGTATTATCCTTAATCATCTTATGCAACCCTTGCTCTGTTATCCCAGATTGAGCCGCTAAGGACTTAAGTGTTATATCTTTAGCTTTTGCTAATGTCTTGATTTTTATTAAGTTAACCATAAAGTTAAAAAAATATTTAATTTTTACGACTAAAAACTTGTTTAGTGCTAAACTTTTTATTAATTTTGCGATGTGGTTTTAAAACAATCTCTAAAACCACCACAAAAATAAAAATAAAAATTGAAAAAAACAAAAATCAATGAACTATCAAAAATGCTACATCGTCCGTGTTGACGGTCAAGAGATTGCTCGATACAAGGGTAATCCTGGCAGCGCTTTTCAAATAGCGACTAATCATGCATTCGGTATTCTTAATGAATGTAATGAGAGAATGATTAATGGGGAATCGGAATATGCTAATATCTCGATTACTGTTAATGGTCGCAATATTAAGGACTATATCTTGAACTGACACCTTAATATATATATAGGATATGGCGACAATAGAACAGAAGCAACTCAAAAAAAAGGCGCAGCTGCGCAAAGAGAAGATGATTTGCGATGATTTCATGAAGCTACGAGCGCAGTATCCCGATGAAGGAATTACCTGCATCTTTGAAACATTGGCAGACCGCTATCGCAAGCAGAATCTCAAACAGTCTGGATTGGCATTCCCGAATACAGGAATGCGCATAAAACAAATTATTGTCAAACATGGTCTGTATGTTCCTCGGAAACGATAGTAACCAACAACTCATATAGCGCATATGAAAAAGATACGCATGATTTATCATTGGAGCTTGATGCTTTTCCCTCTTCTGCTTTTGGGATTGCTCCTTATCAATATCATACGGATGATTATATCCGGTGGAGCACTGACATTGATTCTATGGTATATCGCAATGGCAATAGCAGCATATTATTTCATGTTCTTGCCTGCTTTAGATGAACTTAGAAATTTCAGAAAGGAGGAAGAAGAATGACACCTGCGATTGCGCCGGATGTAAATCCGCTGGGCAGATATACAGGAAAAGATGTCTGCATACTGCTTAATATCCATCCGAATACTCTTAGAAATTATGTTCTGGCTGGATATATAACTCCATTACCTAAAAAAGTAGGAGTAAAAGCAGTTAGATATCTCGGTCGAGAGATTAGCCGATGCTGGAAACTGACAACTTAATAATATCAATCATATCAATAACTAAAAACGCATATGGAAACATCTATGGAATCGATGCAGACAGAGAATCTGCTGAGCCTCGATGAGGCGGTTGCAAAGGTTGCAACGCTGGAGAAGCTTCTCGCTGACAGTAACTCTGCCAAGGATCGCTATGCCGAATGGTGGAGCAAGGGGCAGAGTGAGATTGAGCGTCTTCGGACAGTGAATGTGGAGCTTATGACGGCTCTGAACGCAGTGACTAACATTTTAATGACAAAGGAGGCAAAGGTATGAGTCTTTTTAAGAAACCCTCTGAGCTGGTGGCGAAGCCCGGACTTGTGGCTATGATATATGGTCAGCCGGGCAGTGGTAAATCGACTTTGGCGTGTTCTGCGCCTGGGGCGGTAATGATAGACACCGATGGTGGTGTGATGCGTATCAATGGCGCGCATCAGGTGCCGACTCTTCAGGTGGAGTCGTGGGAACAGATTGAGGCAGCGATGGAGGAGGTGCGCAATACTGCGGAGATTCGCTCTATCATCATTGATACGGTGGGCAAGATGCTGACGTATCTTGAGGAGTATATCATACGCACTGCGAGCGGCAAGCGTGTGGAGGTGGCTTATGACGGGAAGGGCCTTTCGCTGAAGGGCTTCGGCAAGCGTAAGCAGATGTTTTCGGATTTCATCAAGAAGTCTGTGATTCTTGGGAAGAATGTAATCTTTGTAGCTCATGACAAGGAGGAGAAGCGTGGTGGTGGTGATGATACCATCATACGTCCGGAGGTAGGGGGTTCGTCGACGCAGGACCTCATGAAGGAGCTTGACCTTGTGGGCTATATGGAGATGAACGGCAATACGCGCACCATATCGTTCACGCCGACTGACCGCTTTTATGCAAAGAATACGTGTGACATGCCGGGGGTGATACCGATTCCGGTGCTTATCGATGAGGAGAAGCGGATTGTGGCCGACAATAATTTCTTCGGCAAGGTGATTGCCAACTATCGCCGGCGTATCAGTGACAATGTGGAGAATAACCGCAAGCTGGAATCTCTCAAGGAGCTGATCGAGGCGAATGTGGAGGAGGTGAAGAGTGCCGAGGATGCCAATAACTTCATGGAGTGGGTGATGGGTCTGGAGCATGTGTATAATTCGAAGGCGATTGCGAGTCGTGCGCTTGCTGACAAGGCTGCTGAGCTTGGGCTTAAGTTTAACAAGGCTAAGAAAGTCTATACTGATGGAGAAGAGGAGGAATAAATATCGTATCTATCCCTCATTACTCATAGGATTCCAGAACCTTCTCGACTACGAACAGGTAGCCGAGGAGGACTGGAACCGGGTGAGTGAGTCGGCTCATGAGCGTGGTGAGTATCTTGACCGTGAGGTAGGGGATTACAAGCTGACTCCGGAGGAAATGTATCTGAAGCTGGAGTGCGACTTACTTGACTCTATCAACCGTATCGACGGAGTGTATAGCGAGGCTGCTGACAAGGGTACGGCTTTCAACGAGATAGTGGATTGCTTGATTGAGCATCGGAAGTCGAAGCGTGGGGATTGCAGGATTTTTTCTACCGAGGTAGGATGTGGCCGAAAGGTGATACGCTGCATGATTCATGATTTTGTCTTTGATTTTGATGTTGACCTTTGCAAGAGGGTGGCTGAGTATTTCAAGGGGTCAGTGACACAGTATCGGGCTGAGGCTACGATAGATACGGAATATGGCGAGGTTGAGCTTTATGGGTTTATCGATGAATGGGTCGGCAATAAGATGTATGACATCAAGACGACTGGCCGCTATTCATGGGGTAAGTTTGAGCGAGGCTGGCAGCGTTGGGTTTATCCGTATTGTGTAGTTGAGTCGGGTGATACGACTGAGGTAGAGAGTTTTACCTATCTTGTGGTGGAGTGGGCTTATCAGCGCAAGGGTGAGCCGCTTATGGCGAAGGGTATACATGAGGAGACGTATACTTATGACCATGCTGAGGCGCGCAGGAAGATACGGCGGATGTGTGAGTGGTTTATCATGTGGCTTGAGGCCCGGCGTGATTTCATTCAGGACAGGCGCATCTTCGGAGGGGAGAATCCTGCCGGATGGCATGGTGTGCCTACTGACCCGGATTCTTTATCGAGGGTGATATTCAAGAGAGGCTAAAAAACAAAGGAAACTAAAAAATAGAATGATATGGCATATAAGATTACAGGTACAGTATTGGCTATAGGCCAGCTGCAACAACTTCCGTCGAAGGCCGGGAATATGTATATGAAGCGCGATATGGTGATAACGGTGCGCATGTTTGACCAGTATACGGGTCAGCCTCGTGATGATGCAGGGAATACGCCGAAGTTCACCTTCATAGGTGAGCGTTGTCGTGAGCTTGACCAGTTCCGTGTGGGTGATGTGGTGACGGTAGGGTTTGACATCTATGGCCGCAGCTATGACAAGGATGGTCGCAGGGAGTATATGACTGATGTGCGTCCGATACATGTAGCGCGAGTGATGGGTGCACAGTCTGTGGCTGCTGCCCAGACGGCGGTAGCGACGCCTTCTGCTGCTCAGACTGATGGGATGGCGTTTGCTTCCTCTCCATTCCCATCAAGCGGCACAATAGGGTCTACTGCGGCTATTCAGCCTCAAAACAAGGCGACTGACGAATTACCTTTCTAACTCTTCATACTGATGCTTTACGACCTTAAAAACGAATTGCAGGCCGAGAATTTCAAGCGGCGTTGTAATATGCTTGTGAAGAAGGGGTGTGTGGTGGAATTGTGCGAGAAGCGACCACAGCGCACGCTGCGCCAGAATGCGTATCTTCATGCGGCTTTGGGATATTTCGGGCTGCAATTCGGCTATAAGGTGGATGAGGTGAAGAGCTGGTACTTCAAGGAGATGTGTAATGCTGAGTTGTTTGTGCGTCAGAAGCGTGATGATATAACGGGGCAGTATCGCAAGGTGCTGCGGTCGTCGGCTGAGTTGACCACGGATGAGATGACGCTTGCCATAGAGAGGTTCCGCAACTGGGCTGCTGATGTGGCCGGAATATACATCCCATCACCGGAGGAGCATAGGCTTGTGGAGCAGATGGAGATAGAGGTTCAGCGAGGAAGACTTTATTTATGATGCATATGAAATACGAACTAAGAGACTATCAGAAAGAAGCTGTGAATGCAGCAACTACGTTCTTTGCATCTCGATGCAAAGAGAATGCTATAATCGTGCTTCCTACTGGAAGTGGCAAATCTCTGGTTATAGCTAATATCGCCCTTGCTTTGGATGCGCCTGTGCTGATATTCCAACCGAGCAAAGAGATTCTTGAACAGAATTATGGTAAACTATGTTCTTATGGATTTTCTGATGTAGGAATCTATTCAGCGAGCTTCGGGCGTAAGGAAATAAGGAGCATAACATTCGCTACAATCGGCAGCGTAAAGAATTGCAAGGAATACTTCATGCGATTCAAATATGTGATAGTAGATGAATGTCACTATGTGAATCCAGGTCAAGGAATGTATAAGGATTTCTTTGAGGCTATCAAAGTGAAGATTTTAGGATTGACTGCGACTCCTTATCGCTTGTATTCATCAAAGAATTTCGGCTCACAGTTAAAATTCCTGACCCGCACGAGACCTCGAGTATTCAGCAGCGTGATATATCATGTGCAAATAGCGGAACTTCTAAGAAGGGGGTATCTGGCTAAGATGAATTATTATCAGCTGAATATTGTAGATACCTCGCGATTGAAGTTGAATAGTCTTGGGTCAGATTATTCTGAAGAGAGCTTACGACAATACTACCATGAATCGAAGTTTAATGATTCATTAGAGAATATTGTCCGCAGACTTCTCAAAGCTGGCCGTTCATCGATTTTAGTATTTACACGCTTTGTAGATGAAGCGCAATCATTGACAAATGCATTAGGTAAAGACGCTGCAATAGTTAGTGGTGATATGCCTAAAACAGAGCGCGAATTGACACTGAAACGATTTAAGGCCGGATATATAAAAGTGGTTGCGAATGTAGGTGTCCTAACAACAGGCTTCGATTTTCCTGAGCTTGCAACAGTCGTAATAGCTCGTCCTACAATGAGTCTTGCCCTATGGTATCAGATTTGTGGTCGTGCAATCCGTCCTTATAAGGATAAAGTAAGCTGGATTGTAGATTTATGCGGAAATTTCAAGCGCTTTGGCAGAGTTGATAGCCTCTATTTGCACGATACAAATCATCGTGGAGCATGGGCGGTATTTAATGGGAATAAGCAACTAACCAACACATGGTTTGAATAATGAATAAGACAGCTAATAAAAAATCATTTCTTTTCAACTTGGAGTGGGTAGAAGTGCTCATGGATTATCCGGCGGAGGTCAGATATGAAGTTTACGATGCCATAATGAGGTATGTTGCATCGGGCGAAACTTCAGAACTGAAACCGATGGCTAAGATGGCATTCTCCTTCATAAAAAAAGAGATTGATTATAATGAAGCTCAATATTCAAAGGTCGTAGAATCCAGAAGATTAGCAGGACAAAAGGGTGGTTTAAAGAAGCAAAATAAAGCAAAACAAGCAAATGCTAAATTTGCTAAGCAAACCAAGCAAACGGAAGCAAATCAAGCTGATAATGATAATGTAAATGATAATGATATTATTAAATCTTTTCCTAACGTAAAAGATTCATCGGAAGCTGACGCATCCGATGCTCAGTTAAAGGATAGTTCAAAATCAGATATTGATTTTTCCCAGCTGGAGAGATTCTTTAACTCAACATTGATTAAAGAGCAATCTTCAATTCCTAAAATCCAAAAACTGACAGAGAAGCGCAAGACGATGGTAAGAGCTCGCTGCCGGGAATATGGGAAAGAAGCTATCATGCGAGTTATCATCAGCGCTGCTCAAAGCTCCTTCCTTAACGGAGGCGGCAATCAAGGCTTCACTGCAGATTTTGACTGGATATTCCGACCTAACAATTTCCCTAAAATTCTTGAAGGGAATTATAACAATCAAAAGTATGACAATAGGACAAATACTAACCAACCAACAAACGGTCTTCGCGCCAAGCTCCCCCCGGAACCGGGTTGTGGACTTATCGAGTATTGATGATTATAAGCGATATTTCATGCGAGTAGCAGAATCAATATGTCCCGGCTATGCTGTGAACCATAATAATCGCAGCATCATCTCAAACATCTTCCGCTGGTGTATGATGCTTGATGGGGAGCTGAATCCGACAAAAGGCTTATGGCTATATGGCAACATAGGTACTGGCAAATCGACCTTGTTGCATATTATCAAGTGCTTCTGTCATGATATACGCCCGAGAGACGCAGATGGAAATTACTATTCCTTTGCGATAGTTAATGCATCCGAAATTTGCGCTGATTTCACAAAGCGTGGCTATGAAGGAATCGATGTATGGATGAAGAGTTCTCGCCTTGCGATTGATGAGCTTGGGAGAGAACCTATGGTAACAGGGTATTATGGGAATGCGATGAATGTACTGCAACAGATATTGCAGACCCGATACGACAACAGGTTCAATAACTTTACGCATGTTACGACTAATCTTACTGAAGATGAAATTAAAGCTCGTTACCATGCCCACATATATGACAGATGCAAAGAGATGTTCAACTTCGTCTATTTCGGAGGAGCTACATTTCGTAAGCGCTAAAATTGATAAATCTTTAATACTACAATACAATGCAAGAAGAAAAAGAATTTGTATCATCTGCTCGCTGGTCGAGCAAGGATGGTGGCAGGTCAGTCGTGCTTGAAGGCTGGCTGGCACGTGACAAGGATGGTTCGCTCAATCTATTTGTGGCTGAGCCGGACTACGGTCCAAGAATGGATGCGTGGCTGACTATGTGGGATGAGGGGTATATACCTCTCCCGAAGAGCTACTTCCCGGAGATAACGTTTGCTAATTCGCCTCAGCTGGCCCGATTGGCAGTGACATTCTGATGTGTCACTAATAAACCAATAAAGATATGACAGTCAAAGAGCTTATCAAAGAACTCCAGAAAATGGACCCCGAGAAACCGGTCTACTTCCGTGACGGGCGCAAATGCAAGGCAGTGACAATGGTCACAAACTCGCCTCACGCCAACGGATGGCTGGTAGAACTGACCAATGAAGAGTGTAACCTTAAATGCACAAAGCGATGACCATAGAGGAGAGAGACACTGCGCGAGCCATTCAGACTATCGCCCGCGAACTGAAGAAACCCGTTCAACCTGCTCCTATTGATTGGGAGCAGCGTAAATGGGAGGCGGCAAAGACAATTTTTGCAGTTAATTTCAATAGTATAAATGCGAATGAAGCCGTATTTCGTGCTAATGAACTCATAGAAGAATACAAAAGTCAAACCAATAAACCCGAATAATTATGGGATACAGAATCTATCCATGTAAAGTCTTTCGCGTTGAGCGAGACTTTGACAAAGGCGGTTACTTCAACCATCTATCCGAGCAAGTAAATCGGATGTTCAAGGAGGAGTGTAAAGACACTTCATGGAACGGCAATGACTCAATCGAATATGCCGACATGGTATTTGTTCAGAAGAATGAGTTGGCAAAACTTATCGGCAGGTTCGCCGACGAAGATGACGGGGCGGCACTGATTAAGAAATACGGCATCCACAAAGACTATACTCCGATGGATATAGTTAAAATTCTCGCCGACATGCTTGCAGCCGCTGACAATGCTAATGACTTTGTCGCATTCGCATGGCACTGAACAGATGGCTCCGGCTGCAAAAAGAGACATATGTATCAACTTTGACCCTAAAGACTACTAAAACACGTCAACCTAAAAGATAAGATATGAAGAGACTTGACAGATATAAAGCGCAGCTTGATGAACTGCGCCGTCACCGAGGCGATATGCTACGCACCGGAAATCTTGTGAAAGCTATGAATCTCGGCAAGGAGATCCAGGAAGTAGAGCGGCTGATAGCTGAGGCCGAAGAATATGAGCCTAAGCCTATCTCAGAGTCACTGACACGTGAGGAGGTGGATGAGATGGGAATAATCCCGCGCATGATTGAGTGCCATCTGATTCTCGACCTGCTTGTAGATGCGGCCTACGACATCAAAGACCGTTGCGAGGCAAAGGGTCTGACCGGTGTGAAGTTTGTGCCGGAGCTTGATGAGATACTCCAGAAAGCTGAGTGCTTTGCGTCTTTTCTGACAAAGGTATCGCCGGAACTGTGCGATATGCTTGTGCGCAATGATACGCTGAATGCCTCGCTGCACAAGAAATTCCAGAACTACATCGCCCAGCGTCTTAAAGCTCCGCAGGGTTATCTATCGACTAAAAATAGCTGAGTATCATGATTACCGAGAATGAAATCTATCGTCTGGCAGAAGAATATGCTGATGCGATTGTGCCGGGCCTCGTGTTTGGCGAGATAGCGCGTAGCTATCATCGCAGTGATGCAATCCGCGTATTGCGCTGGCTGATGCGAAAGCATTGCATCGTGTCGCTGGCCGATTTGCGTAGCAAGTATACCGGCATCCGCACGTTGAAGAAGCCTGGCTATCATGAGAAGTTGCAACTCATGGAGGAACTGTATGATAAATCAATCTTCAAAAAGTAATTTTTGACCTATGAAACTGAAACCAATCCCCCAAAACACCGTAGTCCACACCCCGACCGAGGAGGAGGCCAAGGAGCTGCTTGCTATTCTGCATGAGAATGGGTATAAGTGGTGTACCGGTGAAGACCTATCGGTTGTCTCCCACATCGCAGGCAAAGAAGCGATAGGGATTAACTTATATAACGAAGAGAAAGGAACAATAATTGGCTTTTTATATGTTGAGACTGCTCAAAGAGAATATTTTCCCATCCTCACCCTCGCCGAGTTCAAGGAGAGGTATTGCGAGGAAGAGAAGCCTCAGCCGAAGTTCAAGGTGGGAGACAGAGTCGTTACAACAGCTGGCAATCATCTTTATGGTCATGGATGGGAGGGGGTTATAACAGAAATTGATGATGATAAGGCTGTTATTGAGATAGGTTTGAATAATACATTTGAGGTAGATTTATACGACCTTGAACCCTACACCGAACCCGAAGCAAAACCGACCGAAGATATGGAAACAAAAGAGAATCGCAATTTATCGCAAGATGTCGCAAAATGCGATAAAATGGAAGACAAAGAACTGAACTTCGTGGAGCTGCTGAAAGGGCATGAGGGCGAGGCGTTCTACAGTCCGCAATACGGATGGGTTGAATTAGTTGCGGGAAATCCGGCACTTTACCCGAACACAATAGCTACAACAATCCCCGGCACGAGCGGTTTAGCCTATTACTTGCCCAATGGTAAATACCTCAAGTCTGATAGCAGTGCTTGCGTGGGACTCTTCCCCTCCCGCGCCCTCTACGAGCAATACCCGCTCGACCCTTACGCTGCGTGGATGAAGTGGCAGGAGGAGCAGAAAACCTATGAAATCAAAATCACCATAGATTATTGCGAGAACTTCATGGGTGTAGTCGATGATATTAACCTCATTTTCCGCACCCCTGCCGACCGCGACAAGTGTCTATCCGAAATCAAAGCAATCATCGAAAAATACAGCAAGAAATAGCCTTGGGCGGCTTAGTGAAACCCGAAAAAGAATATGAAATTAAAGATATTGGAATACGAGCGGCAGATGCCAAATCCAACAGAAACCACACTTAGTGAGGCTTTCGACCTTGGTATGGAATATCAAAAAGACAACGATGAGGAAAAATTATCAGACATCGCTGACCGACTTTCCGCTGCTATCAAAGAAGAAGATTGGGATGAAGTGCAGAACGTTGTTGATGATATACCAACACTATTAGAAGACTAACCAATCGGGAGGCAGCTCTCCACCTCCCGATTAAATTCTGAAAGATATGAAAATCAAGGATAGACTCACCCCCGGACAATCCCAACGCCTCATAGAACTTGGTGTTGCCCCGAGCAAGGCAAGCGGCTTTGAATACCTCGACCCTTACGGTCTTGATGATGCAATACCGACAGGAGTGCCCCTCTTCACCCTCTCTGACATTCTCTCGCTCCTGCCGAAAGAGCTGTGCAATAGGATAAACGGCATAAGGTATGATTGTCATTTATCAATGTATGGCTACAATAAAACATGGGGAGCGATGTACAGATTAGATGATGGAGATGACTTTTTAGTTGTATTTGAGTCTCCCGAACTCATCGACGCGCTCTACAAGCTGCTTGTATGGAGCATCACTAATCAACATCTGAAATTATGACAGTAAAAGAACTTATGGCAGAACTCGCCAAATACCCCGAAGATGCGGAAATCACAGTCGAGATTAATGATAATACATGTGAGTCAACCTACACAAAAGGTTGCTATGACTTTGGCGTCAGAGGAAATAAGGAGACTTACGATGAATATTTCGGACATGAGCACCGCGAAGATTCCGACATCGTGGCAATCACTTTATATCGTTAATAACCCCAACAAAAAAAATAATGAAACCACAAATAGCCCTATCAATCGAACAGATGCACGAGCTTAAGTCCCTCGGATTGGATTGCTCGGACGCGAGCATGGCATGGGGATGGGTTCAGTATGAGCATAAAATGCGACTGACGCTTATAGCAGGAGACGCAGAACCCTCCACTGCAATCTCCCCTGCCTACACCTTGGAGGATATAATCTGCAAAACAAACGCTGACATCCTTTATCGCTCTACCGACAAGGGAATCATGGAATGGCGTTGTCAAGTCCAAGGCTCAGAATATGATAACTTCAACTATTTCAACGGCATAGGAAATACTCCATTAGACGCTGCTTTCGTCATGCTGAAATACGCTATCAAGGAGCACCCCGACAAAATCAAACGACTATGAAAGGACTGACAATTAACGAGGTCAAGATTGGTGATAAGGTTAGAAACCTCAAAACAGGCAACATCGGTGTCATCCGCAACAACATCGCACCATTCATACATCACTATGAGTGGGTAGAGGTTCAAATAGAGAAATCGCTCAACGGCAAGACATTTATTGCGTGTTGGTCTCTGAAAAATCTCGAACTCGTAAAACCCGAATCTCTCAATCATTAACCGACAAAATCAAAAAGTTATGAACAATCTTGAGCAATTCATTAAAGAAACCGAGCGGGATATTGCATATAATCTCAACTGCATAGTTGGATTGCTAAATTCCTACCCCTACAAAGAGGACTTTAATCAATATGATGAAGTTTTTAGTCTTTTACGTTTGGCTGAATGTCAAAAAGAGAGATTAGAAACACTGCGAAGAATAAAATCAAAACAGTTAGAACGATGAAACCACCTCTCTACCGCTGCAAAGATTGCAAGCACTTCGGGTTTGGTTACTCAGCTTACGGGCAAGTCAACCAACGCGCAGTGTGTTTCGCCAAACCCAAAGAGAACAAAGGCTACACCAAGCCGGAAATAATAACCCGCAAGCGATACTATGTAGCATATCCCTATAAGTACCCCTGCGAAATGTTTGAGATGAAATGAATACACCAGTAATCGACCCCTCGACCCTGAGCGAGGAACAGAGAGAAAGAATCCTTGAATGGTGGAGTGCGATTGTAAATGCATACTGCCGTAAATGTCCTCCCACTTATGGAGGATTGAATGAAATGTTCACCGAGTTTTTCGGCAAAGACTTCTATAAGAAGTTAACGAAAGGAGAATGACGATGAAAGCAAGAGTAAAAGCGACCGGAGAAGTGATTGAAGTCGCTAAGATTGAAGAAGCCATGTGGACTGATTTGACCACAAGTGGTGCTGATGAGAAAATCTATTATACAGATGACCTCGACTTCAATCTCGACCCTCCGCAACCCGAAGCGACAATCAGCGGGTGGGTGGCCAGAGACCAACGCATGAGTTTTGCAGATAAAGGCAATCTAACATTGTTTGCCGAAAAGCCTACGCGAGACTATTACGACTGCAACGACCTGACTTATGGTTTTTGGTCGGATAACGAGAAGCCAACTATTCCATTATCAGCTGACCTTTTCCCCGACCTCACATGGCAAGATGACCCAATTGAAGTAGAAATCACAATCAAACCTAAGAAACGATGACTATCAAGATTACGCTTGAAGAAGCACTAAATAAGGCTTCACTGCGACTACGCCGCAAAATTGAGCATAGTGTGGAATTGCTCAGAAGCGCAGAGGAGCTGGCTTTGAAATATGATAGCGAGTTGGGCTATTGGCTCGCGTTTTCATGCGGCAAGGATAGTCAAGCATTATTTCATATTGCCCAGCTTGCAGGAGTGAGATTTAAGGCTCACTTTTCGCCCACAAGTATCGACCCTGCCGAGGTAATTCGATTTTGCAAGACTCGATATCCGGAAGTCGAGATTATCCCATGCAAGACTTCTATTTTTACCCAAGCGGTAGAGATGGGGATTCTGCCGACAATGAGAATCCGTTGGTGTTGTGCGGTATTCAAAGAGGGACACGGCGCAGGAAAGGTAACTCTGACAGGTATAAGACGTTCAGAGAGTGCCAAGCGGTCGAAGCGTAATGAGGTCGAAGTGAGCGGGCGTAAATTCAGCGGAGATTTGGATAAGTTTAGTGAGTATTCCAAGAAGCGGATGGCGAAAATGATGAAGCATCTCAATCAAGACCAGTTCTCGGACGCTAAGGAGAATGAGGTGCGGTGTATTAATGGGAAAGACAAAATCATCATCAACCCTATCATAGACTGGGATGAAGATGATGTATGGGAGTTTCTTAACGAAGTGGTTGAAGTGCCTCATTGCAAGCTTTACGATGCGCCATATAACCGCAAACGCATCGGATGTATCCTTTGTCCGATGTCGAGCCATAAACGCAAGATTCAAGATTGCGAAGAATATCCTCACGTAAAGCGCAAGTGGCTTGAAGCTATATCCAAAATTAGGGGAGGATATGTCGTTAAAACGGGAATTTTGGGCTTGTCTCCCCCCCCCCCCGCACCGATACATTAAGTTCGGAGAGCAAATCTCAGCTGCCGTTCTGGGCAACCCAATACACGCGCAACGAGACAGAGCGCAAGTGGATTCGGGAACGACTGGAGAGATTGGGGGATTTGCGCCCTTTTGTAATAGCCCCGAAAAGAAGCTTAGCGAAGAACAGATTTGCGAATATATCTTCGATTGGTGGATAAGTGGTAAGGCCTACGATAAATGGTTTGCCGAAACATTCCAACCGAAATTATTTAATGATGAGGATTTTAAACAATAAAACCAAAGAAACTATGAAAACAAAACTTACAATCGCGGCAATCGCCCTCATAGCAGTGCTTTGCGGATGCGAAGGGCAGCCCCAGCGAGTCGACCAGGCGTGGGGACATAAGAGAATCTATATTGATACTCTTACAATTCATGGCAAGACTCATGAAGTGCTTTTCTGGAGTGGCGACAAGATAGGAGGTATGATGCACTCGCCCGAATGCTGGTGCAAGGATTAATATGCCAGAATCTGACTTGCCTCTATAACACAATTGCCGGACACCTCAAAATCTCCATTATAAGATTTAAAAGTTAGCACGTTTGGTGTCCGGCAATTTTTTCAATAAAAATCAAATATGACCAGACAAGAATTGAACACCGCTTTCAGAAAACTCAACGATTACGCCCAGGCGGTTGACTTCATACTGAATAACTTTAGCGAAGAGGATGCTGGCCAACATTGGGTGCGATATGAGCTGAATGAAGCAAAAGCAAAATCTGATGCTCTACTCAGAATCATAAATAAGATAATCTCTAAAACAGACGACAAATGACCGCAGACGAATTATACGACATCAAGCTACAAGTTGAGGACATAACTGAAAAGCTCTACACCCTTGCAAAAGAATACTCTTACGACCCTTTCAGAAATGCCGCGTTGGTCTCTGAAAGGCTGGAAGAGTGCATATTCGATTGCGTAGGTAAATTAGCAGCTTACGAAATATGCAAAAGGAGAGAAAACCTATGACCAACCAAGAACTACACCAGCTCGCAACAGAGTACGCCGAGCAGAACCCACCAGCCGACATCAAGGATGAAGTGCTGAAGAGGAACACGATAGGGCTAAACGCGGAAATATTTGAAAAATTCCTCGTTTGGCTCACCAAGACCCACTGCATTGTCAGCCGGACTGATGCTGCGGATTGGGTAAAGAACGCATCTGAATTTATGCCAGCCTATAATCTAAAAGTGGCAATGCAAATCGGAGCAAAAAGACTCTTCGGCTCCGAACTATTTGAGGAAAGGAGCGAGAAATGAGCAATAAAGTAAGTAAAAGACAACAAAGGTATATCGATAATAAAAAAGCCAAGTGCGGTACTGAAATCAGTTGTGCCGTATGTGGGAAGATATTTATAAAGAAGCAGTATTCACAAGCCTTCTGTTGTTCTCAGTGTAAAGATGCTTATTGGAACGCTAAAGGAGATAGGCATTCTGACTCTGACTATTATCGAAAGTACAACCACAGCCAAACCAACGCAAAGGAGCGTGTTGGATATGCGATGCACAATAGTGCAGTTATCATCGAAACGTATGCCAACGAGAATCACATTATTGATGATGTGGCAGAAAGGTTACACAATCTATTTGAGGAAAGGAGCGAGAAATGAGCGGAGGAGCATTTGAATACAAACAATCCCACATCGAGGAGATTGCCAACGAGATTGAGGAACTGCTTGAAAACATAGCCAAGCCACGACCCCCGGAGAAGACTGTGCACTACGTCAGTGTCAAGAAGCAGATAGGCAAAGAACACATCCGCTACGAAAATTGGGCGTATCAGTGCAACACAATCGAGGAGGCCAAGCAACGACTCAGACACCACATCACAGAAGAGGACGGACACATCTACGACCTCTATGAAAAGTGGATAGATGATGACGGCAACGAACACCGATGCGAGTACTTCATTACAGAGGGCGAGTATAAGGATTGGGTAGACGGTTACGAAGATACCTGTTACTATGGGCCGGAATACTCAAAGCGGACCATCGCCAAGTTCCGCAAGGCAGTCAAGACGCTACGCGAAGCCTACGTCTACGCCCAGCGCATAGACTGGCTGCTAAGCGGCGATGATGGCGAGGATACCTTTCACAGGCGACTGAAACACGATTTGGACGCGCTTAAACAGAAGAAGAAATGATTAACCATATCAAATTACATAAGTTATGAGTAAGCCAAAAGCACAAATATCCATTCATGAGATACGATGTGCCCTATCAGTTGATGTCGCATTGGGGCACATGACACAAGAGCAAGCTGACCATGTAATCAAGTGCCTTATGCTTGATTGGAAAGAGGATGAGTATAACAAGCGCAATGATATGGAGTGCTTCATCAGTGATTTTCGAGAGTTACTGGAGAAGTATGAAGCACAGATACACCTCAAAGGAAATTGCGACATAACGTTTTATACAAACTTCGGGCTCAGTGGACCTCGCACGGAACGTCTGAATCTTGGTAGCGGAGTGGGTAGGTTCATTGACGCTGAATATGCCGCATTATTCCCCAAAATCCTGAAAAGGCAGAAGATGGTGCATAAAATAGATTTTCCAACCACTACCCATATAGACGATATAAAGCCAATATTTGAGGCAATTCGAAAAGTGGATAGAAAGAGCCATTTCTATGTGACCGACAAGAAGTTTGCCGAGATGCTAAAACCATATAAACCAAAGAAGAAATGAACAACGAAGATTACGTAACCTATAACCAAGCCCAAGCCTTGAAGAAAGCAGGGTTCGACTATCCCTGCTATTTCTACTACACCAAGGAAGATGCTCCCGATGGTTGCGTATGGCATACCACCTCAGAGGAAGCGCCGATTGACTACAATCGTTCAGTGTATGCTGGATGCTCGATGCCCACCTTGGCCCAGGCTCAGAAGTGGCTGAGAGAAAATAAAGAGACAACCGTAGTGATATATCCGCAAATTATTGATTCCCCGGTCGAGTATTCACTTGGTGATGAATGGTATTACAGTGTTTGGGTTGGTAGAGATATTTATGAGGCATCAGACACAAAAGATAAATACTTCGACACCTACGAATCCGCACTGTCAGCCGGAATCACCGCTGCCCTCAAACTGATAAACCATAACCAAACTGCATAACATAATGAAAGTTTACATCTCCATCCCCATCTCCGGACGCCCTCTCAACGAGGCGCGCGAGGAGGCCGACCGCATCGCCGAGTCACTGTCGAGACAAGGCCATACTCCGGTCAATCCGTTTAACATCTACGCCGGCCACCGCCCTACGTATGAGGACTACCTCGCAGCCGACCTGCGTGCCCTCATGGGCTGCGATGCCATCTGCCTCGCTCCCGGCTGGCAGAACTCCACCGGATGCCGCATCGAATACGCCGTGGCCAAGGAGCTCGGCATGCGCCGCAAAGCGCAGGGACAGTCAGCCTACAAATTCATCCACCTTCAAGAATACATAAATCTTTAAAACCAACATTCCTCAACATGACTCTAAACGAATATCAAGCCGCAGCCATGACCACCTGCATGCCCAGCTGCCGCAATGAGAGCTACATGCTCCTCAACCTTGTGGGCGAAGTCGGCGAGTTTGCATCGAAGCTCGCCAAGAAGATACGCAAGAGCGAGCTCTCAATCGACGACAACCGCCTCCTCTGGTGGTCAATCCCCGAAGACCAATACGCCGACCTGCGCAAGGAATGCGGCGACATCATGTGGCAGCTCGCCGGACTATGTTCCGTCATGGGCTGGACGCTCGAGGACGTCTGCCAAGAAAACCTCGACAAGCTCGCAAGCCGCCAAGCCCGCAACGTCATCGACGGCAACGGCGACAACCGATAACCCTACACGTTTAATCCATCTAAAAAAAACGAAAGTATGGCATTATATTTTGAAGCAGCCGTCCGGTATGAGAAGATGCTGGAGAATGGCTCAGTAAAGAGAGTAACAGAGAAATATATTGTCGATGCTCTATCATTCGCTGAAGCCGAGGCAAGAGCAATCGACAACATCACTCCTCACATCAGTGGCGATGTTGAAGTGCGTGCTGTAAAGCGCACACCTATCGCTGAAATCATGGAAGCTGATGCAGACAGATATTTCCTCGCGAAAGTGGCATTCATCACTCTCGATGAACGAAGCGGAGTAGAGAAGAAATCGGTATCACAGATGCTTGTCGGCGGGTCGGATTATGACGAGGCGAAAGCAAACCTCGAGGATGCGATGAAGGGGACTGTATCGGATTATGAATTGCAATCGCTTTCAGAGACAGGAATTGTAGATGTATTCCTGCATGTAGCTTCATGAAGTGAGCCGCATTCGGAATCTTTTGTATTCTCTAAATAAAGCAAAAAACGGCATACAAAATGCAGAGATTTCCAACGATATATTCAAAATCTCGTTTATCGCCTTAAAAATCCGCGAACCAACTGAAAAAATAATTTATGAGTGCAATATAAGCATAAAAATTTGGAATATTCGACAAAATATGCTTACTTTGCAAACATATGAATGATGTTAAGGTTGGTAAATACTCAGTGATTATTGCGATTGACCCAGACGTTGACCGCAATGGGATAGCATGCCTGGATATCTTGACGAAGAGTCTTGATATTCAGGCACTATCTTTTGCTGATACGCTTGATTACCTACACGCCCTTACATCTATGTCATGCAAACCGCTGATTCTGGTAGAGGCTGGGTGGTTAAATCGGTCTAACTGGCATCTTAGCTATCGTGATAGCAAAGCGAATGCAGCCGCCAAAGGTAATGCCGTAGGGCGAAATCATGAGGTAGGAAGAAAGATTGCTGAAATGTGTGAGCATTGGAGCTTGCCATATCAGTTAGTAAAGCCACTGCGCAAGATATGGAAAAGCACGGATGGCAAGATAACTGCAACGGAATTATCAGCGATTACCGGCTATAAAGGACGCACAAATCAAGAAGGTCGTGATGCAGCGCTTTTAGCATGGGTTTACGCTAAGTTTCCAATTAGACGAATATGAGCTATGACTACGATAAAGCAAAATATCAATGAAATATCATGTCGGTTATCTAAAGAATTCAAGATTGATATTCGGAAAATAACTGATGAATCGCTTATGCGAGAAGCTTGTGAGATGACATTCCTTGGCAAAAGCGAAATGACGCTTCGCAAGATGTATGCGTGTGAGCATAGCCCATGTCGGACACAGATGTTTTGGATTCGGCTGTATAATATACCCCTATTCAGCTCGACTCAATTGATTCGGCATAATATCGGCTCGCAGCCATTTCAGCTATCGTGTCGTCCGGACCGCAAAGGTGGTTACAATCACTTTCAAGCGAAATTAAGTGAGGCTACATCTTTAATGCAATTAGGACATATGGAAGATGCGATTGCTATACTTGACTGGATTGCTGAAAATGCCGACCGATATACTCCTGTAAATCTTGGATTATTCCTAAATGCGCAGGCTTTAATCAATATAGCGAAAGACCGCCTTTGTGCTGATGCATCGCCCGAAACTCGCGACATATTCAAGAGCATCAAAGCAGAAATTGAAAAATCGGACCCCGATTTAGCTCAGTTTCTTGTTCCTCGGTGCATCTATCGAGGTGGAATATGCAATAGCCTTAAATCGTGCGGATTCAATAAGACAGAATTTTTCCAAAAGCAACTAACCGAATATAAAAAACTTTTCCTATGAAACATGATATAATACATAATCAGATACGGAAATCTTCTCCTGAAGGCTTGAAGAAAGCCTTGCAAGCTGTTGCGGATGAATACGCCCGGCGCTTCTGTGATATGTATGACTTCACTCCTGGCTGGTGGGTCGCTGATGATTATGCAAGTACTTATTGCACGGATGGAATGGAGGTATCTATCAGCCTCTCTGATATGGCTTATTGCGTAGATAATTGCATAGAGAAGCATGTTTTTACTCAATGGTGGAAGCATGTTTTAGAGTCTAATGTATCACCTATCAATCTTCGCAGTTGGTGTATCGGAGCGGACCCAACCGATAGAGAAGTGGCACGAAATGAAAAAATTAGGGAAGTATCTAATAAATTCGTAGAAGCATTTCTTGAGGAGTATTATCCCGAGGTAACATATACTGATGATGAGATAACCTTGGAATTAGGTGAGCTATGCCACTTTTTACACATAGCGTTCGCAAGTGGGGCTGATATTGAGTAATCAATATTCAGCTTCAATGTAAACTCAGAAAATTCAAACCCTTATATAAAAAGCAATGGAATCAACTACTAATACAACTCCGGCAAAGATGCTCTCGCTTGACCTCATAGAGGAGAACGAAGGGCAGCTGTTCGGACTTCCGGCCAATCCTCGTGAGATAGCGCCCGAGAAGTTTGAGCTGCTAAAGGCCGATATTCAGAAGTATCCTCAGTTCCTGCAATATAATGCACTCAAAGTATATCCGATGGATGACGGCAAGTATATCGTCATTGGCGGCAATATGCGCTGCCGTGCGCTGAAAGAGCTTGGCTACAAAGAGGTGCCATGTGTCATTATCCCCAAGGAAACCCATGTCGAGGAGCTGAAAGCATATATCATCCTTGACAACTCTGGGTTTGGTTGCTGGGACTGGACGAAACTTACGTCTGATGAGTGGGATTCCGCGCAGTTGCGAGGGTGGGGTGTGGATATGCCTATGGAAGTTTCAGATATTGACATAGATTCATTCTTTGAGGAGAATAGCGGAGATGAATCAAAAGAAAAAGACGAACATCTTGTAGTAATTCTTCCTCCTGATATGGTATCTGATAAAGATAATATCAAACAGATAATCAAGGAAGCTCTCAATGAGAAAGGTTATAATTTAACTGTACGATGAAAGTTTGTCTTGCTGCGGCTCTTGTGAATTATAATCTTCTTATCAAGAAGCAACGAAATTTTATAGATATGAGGTTATGAAAATTTTTCTTACAGGTCATTATTCGAACGATTTTCATAAATAAATAATCGCAGATGAATATCTATTTAGCTGGAGACAATGGAAAGAAGAGAATCATATCAGAACTAATTCGGGGGGGGTACAACGCACTGATGCACATATACTTAGCTGGAGGGGTTACTGGTAATCTTAATAAATTCTGGAAAGACCTATCTTTGGAAAAAGGATTAACAGTTGATAAAATAAGAGAGAAGATGAATATATATCTAGTAAATGCATCAACCACTGCCCGAAAGGATAGAGTCGGTGCTGTTGCTGAAAATATTCGGAATCTTCTCAATACAACAGATGATAATCTTATGAAACTATATATGGCAGGGACGGAGCCTCGCAAGAATTATCTGTTTGAATTCTTGCGAGGCTATGGGGAATCCTGCACTGCTTTCTCATATAAATATATTGGAAAGTTATTATTATCTACGAAAGAATACCGAATTTATGAACCTCGTACCTCATTTCGGTAATTTTCTTTTGGATAGTGGTGCTTTTACATTTATGCAAGGAAGTCATAATGGGAAAATAGATTGGGACAGATATGTTGAGGAATACGCGGCCTTTATCAATAAGTTTAATATAAAGCTTTTCTTTGAACTTGATATTGATTCATTAGTCGGTATTAAGGAGGTTGAGAGACTGAGGGATAAATTGATAATACTTACAAATAAACTGCCAATCCCAGTATGGCATAAATCTCGTGGTAAGGAATACTTTCTCTCAATGGTTGATAAATACCCTTATGTTGCAATCGGTGGTATCGTGACTCAGGAATATCCAAGAGTGGTTTACGAAAAGGCATTTCCATGGTTTATTCAGACTGCCCATAAAAAAGGGGTCAAGATACATGGACTTGGCTATACCACTATCGGGAATTTACCTAAATACCATTTCGATTCAGTTGATTCCACTGCGTGGCTTTATGGAAACCGTGGAGGCTATCTCTATAAATTTAATCCGAAGACTGGTCTTATGGAGCAGATAAAAGGGCCTGCCAATCATCGGATGAAGTCAAGGGAGAGTGCGGTTCATAACTTTAATGAATGGGTAAAACTTGGTATACACGCAAATAAATATTGGTAAAATATGAAAGATTCATTAATCATCCTATCCGGCGGCATGGACTCCGTAACATTACTCCACGACGGTAAGGAAGAGATTGCATTAGCTATTACTTTCGACTACGGTAGTAATCATGCAAAGCGGGAGATTGAAATGGCTGCGCTCAATTGCCGGGAGTTGGGTATCGAGCATATCATTATTCCACTCTCATTTATGCACGACTATTTCAAGTCATCGCTTCTATCGGGAGCGGAAGCAATTCCGGAGGGACATTATGCTGCCGATAACATGCGCTCTACGGTTGTTCCGTTCCGCAATGGCATAATGTTATCCATCGCTGCTGGGCTCGCGGAATCTCGCGGCTTAAAACGCGTGATGATAGCTAATCATGCAGGAGACCATACTATCTATCCCGATTGCCGAGCGGAGTTTATTGATGCTATGTCAAAGGCTATTCATAACGGTACTTATGAGGGAGTAGAGATTGTCGCGCCATATACCAATATCAGCAAGACTGACATCGCTAAGATTGGTAAGCGTATCGGCATTGATTATTCCAAGACATATTCCTGTTACAAGGGAGGCGAGAAGCATTGCGGTAAATGCGGCACTTGCGTTGAGCGCAAGGAAGCTTTGCGTGATGCCGAGATTAATGACCCAACGGAGTATGAAGAGTAGTTAGCGCATGGCGAAGGGTTCGGGAAACACAAGGGGAGTTGCTTACTTCAATACTCTTCAAAAGGCAGCTAATGAAATAGCTCGCCAAATGGAGATGTCGTTACTGTCCGAGGCTGCTAATGAAGTGGGTCGGCGCATTGATATTATTGATGCTAATGGCGGTCATGGGTCAAGGGAGTCCCAAGGACCACCCGTTTCAATTGGAAGTCTACCTAAAAACATAGTGAACTTCTATCAAGAAAATCATTATCCATTGGAATCTACTCAAATGGTAATGACTTCAAAACAGTTACAGCATGGACGACGTGAAGATAAGATAGCAAATGGATTGCTTGTCTCAAAGGAAGAAATGAAAAATTTTATCCTTCACAAAAATAATGCGGGTCAATTTTATGACTCTAAAAAGAAGGATTTAATATTTGTTATGGGGAATGCGAAGTTTGTAATGACACCCAACTACGACCTTAAATTAAAGAATGGAAAAACAAAAGTCGTTAATTACATCACAGCTACCCGAATTGAAGGCAATATAAGCGACCACGTAGCATCTTATAAAAAAATAAAAGATGAGAAGCAATGATAGGATTCAAACCTACTCCGCCGCTGCTTTTGCAACGTACGCCGTTTCGACATCGCGTTTCTATGCTGCTCACCTTTTATCGCAAAATTAACAAAAAATTATCAAACCACAAAATTATGGCAAAATCATCAGGCGGCACTCGCGGCACGAACGCGAATAATAAGCAGTCAGTTTCTTCTTTAGAAAGAGGACGAGAGATGTTTGGCTATTTTCTCGCACAAGGTGGACATTCAAGTGCCGAGGTAAATAAGTCAATAGATTCATCATTTGCACCATCGTTTATAGATGCGCCATTTAGCTCATCAGATTTGGCAGCATTTGATAAGGTTTTTGAAAAAATAGGGACAGAGCGTAATCTTTATAAAGGGACTGATGAATCTTGGCTGGATTATGCTATGAAGCAAACTGGTTCTAAAAGTATTGAAGATTTAGCAGGAAAATCATTTACCGATAAATTTTACTCTTCTCTCACTACAAATAAGTCGGTTCAGCAAGATTATTCTCTTAGAACTATTGATTTTGGTCGTACCCCTGTTAGATTAAATTTTCATTTAGGGAAATCTGCAAAAATTGCTTACCCTGAAAGGAATGGTCATAATGTAACAGACAATGAAATAACCCTTGGACGGAATCAAAAATATCATATTAGTAAAGTAAAATTTATTGAAGGAGATGATTATGATTACTATGTAGTAGATATAAAAATATGAGCAACGAACTATCCAAATACGACACATATATTCCCGATTGTCTGCTTCCGACAGACAATCAGATGGAGATACCGACTCTGCGGCTTGATGTGCAGCCGCAGCTGGTCGAGATTCCCTTCCTGTGCTTTGGTGAGCAGAAACGCACAAAGGATATGGGAGGGCACGGCACGGTTCATTTCTATACGGATGATTATCGCTGGCAATCTATCTATGAGCACCCGGAGAAGATTCTGAAACATAATCCGGCAAGCATCGTTGAGCCTAACTATTCGCTCTTTAATGAGACTCCGGTGGCGTTTGGTCTGCAAGCTATTTACAAGAAGCGTTGGATAGCCCGTCAGATGCAGGAAAGAGGGATAGGAGTGTTCGTTGACCTCAATGTAGCCAATAAGTTTTATGCCGCTAATCTCTTCGGAGTTCCGAAAGGCTATGGTTCATTCTGTACTCGTGGATATTCCGACAGAATACCAGCATTGGAATATGAGTATATGATAGCAGAGCGCATCGCTGACGGCAACCGGTTGACTTTCGTAGTCTATGGTGGTGGTGAGATTGTCAAGCAATGGTGTCGTGAGCATAATTGCGTCTATGTGACTCCGATTATAGTTATCAAGAACAAGCTGAAAGCCATCGAGCGAATGAAGCAGAATGCAGCCTCATTCGACAATCAGTCTTTGATTGATAGTCTCCCGATAAAGACGCTGCCTACCGCAAAAGAGCTATACGATAGGCAGGTGGAGTATTACCTTATTGAAAAACAGAATTAAGTAAATATGTACTACGTATCAAAACGAATGGAGATAGCAGGGGCGCATCGCCTCAACCTCTCCTATGAAAGCAAGTGCCAGAATCTGCATGGTCACAACTGGATTGTGACCGTCTATTGCAAGGCGAAGCAACTCAATAAGGATGGCATGGTATGCGACTTCAAGCATATCAAAGAGAAGATACATGGCTATCTTGACCATGGCAATCTTAATGAGCTGCTGCCGTTCAATCCGACTGCGGAAAATATCGCGAAATGGATAGTAGACCAGATACCCGAGTGCTACAAGGCCTCAGTGCAGGAGTCAGAAGGAAACTCCGCTGTGTATGTAAAAGAGAAGCGTCATGAGAATTAATGAAATTTTCTACTCTCTCCAAGGAGAGGGGCGTTGGGCCGGGACTCCGGCGGTATTCGTGCGTTTCGCCGGATGCAATTTAAACTGCGATTTCTGCGACACGAAACATCAGACCTATAAAGAATATACCGAGGGTGAAGTATTGCGAGAAATCGCCAAATATGTGCTTTGCAAGCATATCATACTCACCGGAGGCGAACCGAGCTTGCAGATAACAGAGGATTTTATCGACCTGCTTGTTGAGAATGGCTATTATGTAGCTATCGAGACAAATGGCACTCGCGCTCTTCCTGCCGGGCTTCAATGGGTGACATGCTCTCCGAAGTTTGACTTCTGCAAGAATGCGGAAATCAAACTTGACTGGATTGATGAGTTAAAGGTGATATATCGAGGCAAAGAGCAGGATATGAGCCCGTATGAGGAGATAGAGGCTACGGAATACTATCTTCAACCCTGCGACACAGGAAATGTAGAAAAGAATCAGCAGATTCTACAGGAAACAATTGATTTCATCAAGCATAACCCACTATGGAAACTATCACTGCAGACTCAAAAGGTGCTCGACATAAGATGACAAAGAAGAAAGCTATAAAAGCTATCCGCGAGCTGATTCGATATATAGGAGAGGACCCCGACCGCGAAGGCCTTATCGGCACGCCCGATAGAATCCTGCGCATGTGGGAAGAGATTTTCCGTGGCTACAATCCGGCAAAGAAACCTAAGATAACAACTTTTGACAATGAGGATAAAATCACAGATATGGTCTTTGATTCGGGTAACTATTACTCGATGTGCGAGCATCATATCCTGCCTTTTTTCGGGAAATACTACTTTGCGTATATACCCTCCCCAACCGGGCGGATTCTTGGAATATCCAAGGTGGCTCGTGTCATTGGATACTGCGCAGCAAAGATGCAATTGCAGGAGAGACTTGCAAAGGAAGCGGTGGAGATGCTTACGGAAGCCTTAGATGGCGAATGCGCCGGTATGGCTCTCGTAATGAAAGGCACTCATCTTTGCAAATCGATGCGTGGCGTAAAGAACCCCGGGCAAATGACCGTGGCTTACGTGTCGGGTGTATTCGAACGCCCCGAGGTGAAGCAAGAGTTTTATCAGCTAATCAAATTACAGGGATAATATGGCAAAATACAATCCGAAGAAAGTCAAGGAATGCGAGGAGTGGATTGCTGAGCATGGACTGATGGAGTATGGCGGCGCTCAGCTCAAACAATATTGTGCTGCCATGGGGATTCATGATGTGACGCATCGCAACTGGCTCGAAAAAGCTGAGTATGTAGAGGCCGTTGAGCGAGGCAAAGAGTCCTTTAAGCAAGCGCACACGCAGAAGCTATTCGGGACTCTTATGGAGGCTGCATTGGGAGGAGAGCGCACCACTGAGGAGGAGAATTCCGAATATCGCCCTGATGCAAACGGCAACCCTCAGATACACCGTATGCTCCGCCACAAGCGCAAGACGTATCAGAAACCCGATGTCACGGCAGCCATCTTCCTGATGTGTAATCTTGACCCTGAGCACTGGCGGCAGCGGCAGGATAATAACGTGGCATTCCGCAAACCTGATGCCGATGAAGAGATGTCGCTCGATGAGATAAAGGAAGAAATCAAACGACTTTCGGAATAATAGACGTGCAACTTCCAGAAGAGGATAAAATCAAAAGATTATACAAATTGCAGCAGATGGAACTTCGGCAGGAAGCTCCAACTAATTTTGCATCTTTTCTGAAATATACCATTCCGAAGTATCACCTCAAATGGTTCCATCGAGTTATAGCTGAATACTGCCAGATGCTTTATGAGGGGAGGATAAAGAATCTTATGGTCTTTATCGCTCCGCAGCATGGCAAGAGTGAAATTGTGTCGCGCAATTTTCCTGCGTGGGCATTGGGGTGCAATCCAAATCTTAAGATAATTGGCTGCTCCTATTCATCGATACTTGCAGATGGATTCTCTACGAGCATCCAGCGCACAATCAACAACGAGAAGTATCAGACGATATTCAGTGAGACGACTCTCAATGGCACTAATGGCCGATATGTGCGCGGTTATAAGCGAAATGAAGATTACTTCGATATTCTTGATTATCGCGGATTCTATAAGGCAGTCGGCGTTGGAGGCAGCTTGACAGGCACACCTGCTGATATTGCGATTATTGACGACCCTGTAAAGGATGCCATGGAGGCGTATTCACAGAATCAGCGGGAAAAGGTATGGGATTGGTATACGTCCGTACTCATGACCCGATTGCATAACGAATCGAGGCAGCTCTTCATCATGACACGCTGGCACGAAGATGATCTTGCCGGACGCATCCTCAAATATGAACCACAGAATTGGACGGTGCTTAAGATTCCTGCTATTCGCGAGACGCTTGATGATGGAAATGATTTTGATCCGCGTCAAGTAGGTGAGCCTCTTTGGCCGGAGCGCCACTCACTTGAGCGCCTGCTGGCGGCGAAGAGCAGATCAGCAAAGGTATTCTCAGCCCTATATCAGCAATCACCTACAATTGAGGGCGGTAATATCATCAGAGAATCATGGTTTAAATATATCACTCTCGAGGCCTTCAATAGCAAGCGACAAGGCAAGGAGCTGGAATTTCCGATTGTATTCTTTATCGACACTGCCTTTACTGAAAAAACTACCAATGACCCCACCGGCATCATCGGTGTATGCTGTATCGACGGCATCTTGTATATCACCTGCGCTGAAAAGGTCAATATGAAATTCCCTGACCTTGTGCGGCATATTCCTGTATATGTCAAAAGCAACGGCTATAATCGGTTCAGTTCAATCCGCATAGAGCCTAAAGCCAACGGCATATCTGTAATCGACCAGTTGGAGGAGCTGACAAATCTGAATGTCGTTTCTACTCCATCACCTCGGGAGAGCAAAGAGACGCGTCTTAATGCAGCTTCGCCGTTTGTGGAATCCGGCAAGGTGTGTATTGTGCAAGGATTATGGAACGGTGAATTTACAAATGAGGTCTGTGGCTTCCCTGCTATGCCGCATGATGAGTTTGTCGACCTGCTTTGCTATGCCATAAACTATTGTCATAGCGAAGCGGATGATATAACGGATGATGAGATAATGAAATTAGGATTCTTATAACCACTCACGATATGGATGAAATAGATGAGATAATCGGAAGTATGACGCCTGATGAGGCAATATCATATCTAACAGATAAGACAGTAGATGTGCAGGACTGGGCTGAATCACTTAAAGACTACGAGCCTCAGTTGCATCGCATAGTCAATGACCATCTCGACCGCAAGGATAAGGTAAGGGATGACGGTTCAATTGAGAAGGCAGCGCGTATACCAATCGGATTGGAACAGTTGCTGACCAAGAGAATCTGTGAGTTTAGCTTCGCTATTCCAGTGAAGCGTGTATACCATAACACTGATGGCAGCGAGGTTCGGCAGGGGATAGCAAAGGCTATGGAGGCTATCTATAAGCATGCCCGCATAGATTCAATCAACAACAAGAGAGCATTGAATTACTTCGCATCATGCGAGGCGTTCACTGTGTGGTATGTGATTGAGTCACCTAACACCCTCTATGGATTCAATAGCCGTTACAAACTTAAGTGCAAGACCTATTCTCCGATGGACGGCACTTCACTTTATCCTCTGTTTGATGAATCGGGCGACCTGATTGCCATGTCAGTGAAATATGTGCGCAAGGTCAAGGGCGAGAGCAATACCTACTTTGAAGCCTACACGGCCAACAAACATTACAAGTGGGCGCAGAACAGCGGCGCATGGGAGGCAGTAAAAGATGATGTACTCCCTGTCGGCAAGATTCCCGGAGTATACATCTATCGGCATAAACCTATATGGCACGGCCTATCGGTGCTGCGTGAGGAGATTGAATATACCATATCGCGCAACTCAGATGTCATAGCTTATAATTCCGCACCTATATTGAAAGTGGTAGGTAAGCTATCGGGCAATAAAGAGGCGAAAGGGGAGACGCGCCGATTGGTCAGGGTTGAGAATGGAGGCGATGTGGGCTATGTGTCATGGTCGCAGGCTATCGAGGCACTGAAATACCATATCGATACGCTGACGAAATTATTCTGGAGTCAGTCGCAGATGCCAGATATATCATTTGCCAATATGATGAGCCTCGGCAATATCGGATTCGATGCTCGGCAGACGCTGCTTACTGATGCACACCTTAAAGTCGGCGATGAGTCAGGCGTATGGATTGAGGCCTTCGAACGCGAGACGAATGTTATCAAGGCATTCCTTGGACAGATGAATGTAGCATGGCAATCTGAGATTGATAATGTCGATGTCGAGCACGTGATAACCCCATTTATCCAGCAGGACGAGAAATCCACTATTGAGCGCATCATGACTGCCAACGGAGGCAAGCCTATCATGTCGCAGATTGAATCAATCAAGGCTTTCGGTCACTCTGTCAATCCGGAAGAGACACTGGCACAGATTCGTGAGGATGATGCAGCCTCTACGATAACTGACATGTTTGAACAATCCATGTAATCGATGTCCACACCCCGAACTCCGAATCAGAAGAAACAGAACGCTGCGCTCAAAGCGCGACTGGCGAAGTATGGCAAGCTTATTGAGCAGGTTTACGATAAGTTTAATCGTGAGGCTGCTCAGATAGCTATGCGCACTGATTTTGACCCGGATGGAGGGAAAGTGTTCCGCTTCCAAGATTATCCAATTACTCGTGAGGCGGTCAAGGCGCTGCTTGATGATTATGTCAGCGACGTTATTGCAACTGTCAACCGTACTACTTCTGAAGAGTGGCAAAATAGCAATGAGTTTCAAGATTTGGTCGCAAATAAAGTGCTCAAAGCATATGGCGTCAAAAGCAAGGAGGGTGACGATTATGAACGGTACTATCAAGCTAATTCTGACCATCTAAAAGCATTTCAGACACGCGCTTCCAATGGCATGAATCTCTCGAAGCGTGTGTGGAATCTGCGCGAGCAATACAAGCAGGAACTTGAAATGGGACTATCTGTAGGCATAGAGCGCGGCACATCGGCGGCATCCCTCGCCAAGCAGATGAAGCAGTATCTAAACGAGCCGGATAAACTATTTCGCCGTGTTCGTGACAAGTATGGCAATCTCCAGCTATCGAAGAATGCCGCTGCATATCATCCCGGTCGTGGCATCTACCGTTCATCATACAAGAATGCCATGCGCCTCACTCGCTCGGAGGCCAATATGGCCTACCGCTCAGCCGAACAGGCACGCTGGCAGCAGTTCGACTTCGTTGTAGGTTACGAAATCAAGACCACTCAGAACGGCCGACACGTGGAGGACATCTGCGACACGCTGGCAGGCAAATACCCCAAAGACTTTCAGTGGACCGGCTGGCATCCGCAATGTATGTGCTACCGCATACCAATCCTCAAAACCGAGGAGGAGTTCTGGGCTACCAATTCAGAAGACTCCACCAGCAGCATCAACGAAGTCAAGGATGTGCCGGAGAGGTTCAAGGATTGGGTAAAGGATAACAAAGACCGCCTTGATGCCGCTGAAAAACGCCGTACAACGCCTTATTTCATCGCGGATAATAAAGGATACGTCAATGAAGCATTATCGGAGGTAGGCGCGAAATCTGACAATAATCACAATACCCTGCCGCGCCCAGCTAAGAAAACACCATTGGAGATAGCTGCTGAACGTCATGCAGCACGCACGCAGGAGGATATAGATAAGATTCAGTCGGAATGGAATACCAACCGCATGAGTCATCTAATCGTTATGTCGGAGCGCATCGGCTCTTATCGTGATGCTGATTTCAGAGAATTGGCCTCACTGCTCGATATGGAAAACAGTATGAAAGATTTCAGTGCTTTCAGAGCCGACTATCTACGTGCTAAAAAATATGTAGAGGATAAGATAGCGATAGAGACAGCGCTTGCTCGCAAGTTTATGGAGAATCCTTTGGATGTTCAGAATATGAAGGAACTTGCAAAAGTGCTCGGAATCACGCAAGGTGATTACATGACTTTCTTTGAGGCGAATGTGCTGCGTGGAAATCCTAACTATGAGGTCTCAGCCGCATACCGCATCAATTGTCAGACCTGCGTTGTGGCGCATGAGTTGCGCCGCAGAGGATTCAATGTGGAAGCGCTTGCAAATATCAAAGGAAGTTGGCTTGAGAAGTTGTCTTATAAGACTAATGAGATATGGATTGATGCTGACGGGAATATACCTCAGAAGACCTGTATAGGGGCTAAATTTACCACCGCATATACGAAAAACGGCAGGAATTATGGAAGCTGGGATAAAACAGTGTCAAATCGCAAGCAGTTGATTAAAGAGCTGGAATCATCAATAACTGAGGATGGTCGCTATCATATAGACTGGATATGGAACTCGCAAAGCAAAAGGCTCAACGGACATATCATCACTCTTGAAAAGATTGGTGATAAAATCCGCTACTATGACCCGCAGAACGGTGTGGTGATTGATAATTTCTATGATTACATCAAAGATATAAAACTCAACCGAGGCATCAATATCCTTCGCGTGGATAACCTGCGCATCAATCCCGACTATGCTGCACATATCCTCGGCAAGAGCGGAAGCAAGGCTATCAGCGGCAAGATTGGAAACAATGTCACGCAAGGCGCTAAAATTAATCTGTCAGGCGATATTAAGACTGATATTGCGGATTATGTACGTGAAAGGAATAAAGCAACGTCCTATCATGATAGAATAGCCCTTGATTTACAAATTATAAAAGAAGGTAAATTTATCCGCTCAAACTACCATTCCTCTTCCAAAGGTTCCATCTTTGCTACAGAAGAATTGCCTAAGAGAATAAGTAAGGATGATCTTGAGCTGTCTAAGAATATCCAGATGGCAAAGAAGATGGCAAATAATGGCTACGATTGTTATCTTTTAAGTAATCCTCATGGAACGAAGAGTGCTGATTTCTTATTTGTAAAGGATGGCAAGGTATTATATACGGAAGGTAAACTATCAACAGGGAAGAACTCTCTTGGCCATAATCTTTCAAAAGGAGGTTCTCAGTCAGAAAGATTACTCATAGATCTTACTGGCACAAAAGACACCAACTACATATCAGCAAGACTTGAAGAAGCTTTTGAAAACAATGATAATCTGAGAGAGGTTATGCTTTTGAAAGGAGGCAGATTGATTTCTGTTAAGGCAACCGATGTCAGGAATAAGAGTTTTCAAAATAAATTTAAGAAAGTATGGGAACAGAACAAATAAAAAAGAGGCTCAAAAGAGCCTCTTATAACTTCAGTCACCGTAGTGCCAAGTTTCACGAACTTAATCGGTTTTGCTCGATGCTTTCGGGGATTCTTTCGACTCCTTTATGTCCTGCAAAGAACTTCGGGTAAAGGATTGCTCCAATCCCGCGTTGTAAAATTAATAAATTTCTTATGAATAAACAAATATGACGCTTGAAAAAATAATAAAATTCGCTCAAGAGAGCATTTATGATACAGCTGAATACCTCGGTAAGTGGAGCGGTTATGATGTCTATGAGCCGGGATTTGATGACGATGAAGTTCATTGCCTCGGCTTTCCTCAGTATATCCTTGTCAAAGGCGACACTATCCGCTGGAGTGAAGATTGGAAAGAGAGCCGAGCAATAATGTCGGCTCTCTATCCGAATGATAAGGATTAGCCTTTAAGCGACATAAACCAACACATCGATGTCGAGGTCATAGTGGTGATACACCTTACCTCCATCCGGATGTGCGTAACTGTACTTGAATCCGGCTGCGAAGAGCTTTTCCGCGTATCTCTGGGCAGCAGCGAAGCCTGCTCCGTCTTTGTAGCTGATTTTTACTTTTGCTGGTTCCATGGGTGTTATTGTTTATGCCTGCGGATTTTGAAGCCGCATTTTGATTTCGCGGATGTTCCCTTCGTGGTGTTTCCTCTCATGGTAAGCGTTTGCCATAATGGATTTCAAGGCTTCAATAAGACCTTGATTGGATACTATCTCAGCAAAGGTTTTGTAGAAGGAAACTCCCTTACTATCTTTTATCGGGTCAAAATTACACAACGATCCCATAATGGTGCGAATTGCAAAGCCTATTTCTTCGTCGCTGCCACACTTTCTCTTAACGTCAAGGAGTATGGTAAAATTATGGCCAAATACCCTTGTGCCATGGTTGGCGTCTAGAAGATAGAAGTGGATGTATCTCGCATTGTCGCTGCATACTTCCCAGTTTTCGCCAAGATGTGGATATATCAGTTCGTATATCATAGTGATGTGTCTGTTGAGAGAGAAAAGAAGCGAATCTTCTTTTTCCGCCAGTTGTGCTTCCAATTCATCCTTTATCTTTGCGCCTTCCGGGGTTGCGAAGAATTCGTCTCTAGCTTTAGTTGCCTTTAAGTCTCTGATTCTATGCTTCATGCCATAGAGGCTTCCTTTGAGTTCTGAAAGGGTGTGCATCTTAGCGTAAGCCGAGAATGAACTATCTCGTTTGATAGCATTAATATCAACTATCATTTCGGATTTTTCCGATAGCTGCTTATATTCATTACTTGCTATAAGCAGTTGTTCATATAATTTCTCTTTCTGTGTCATATCTGTTTTAGATTTGTGGGGCAGCCTCGACAGCTGCCCCGATTAGCAGTTTAGTAGATATGTACTGTTACGATTCTGTTAGCGTGGCAATCGATACTGGCAGAAACTTTGTTGACGTCTGCGCAAAGACTTGCGTATGAACCGAAGTCGATGCTATTGGTGAAGAGAGGCATCCGGAAAGTGATTATTGCTCCGGCGCTTACAGTTGCGAAGATGTCTACCAGCTCAGAGCTGAACTTTGCTTCCATCTTTTCAGCAATCTTAGTTGCTATGGCTTTGAAATCTTTTCTTGTCTTTTTCATATGCGTTATGTGTTTGTTTTAAAATCACATTGCAAATTTAATAAGTTATTTTGAAATAGCAAAATTTTTCGCAAGAAATTTTTCATAAAAATCTAATTTTAACGCTAACTATATAATTCTCAATGGGATTTTTTTTTGTAAAATAATTGCTACATAATTTGTGATTGTAATAAAATCCTTTTAATTTTGCAGTGTGCAAAGGGTAAGATGCACGGTTTAAGGCATATCGAAAGCTAATATTACCTCCTTTCGAATTTAGGAATCTGCGTTACTTACCCAGCGCAGATTCCTTTTTTTTATATTCCACCTCATTAGTGTCCACTAAAAATTTTGGAGGACACTAATCGGTTAAATAATTAAAC
>OFFM01000182.1_pt1 | contig 61672 bp, 59 predicted proteins | sample 1521401 | NCBI WGS metagenome assembly OFFM01 (sample SAMEA3504118, study PRJEB24116) | mouse gut metagenome | biome: mouse gut; feature: mouse-associated habitat; material: faeces | place: Denmark | collected 2011
CCTGTTCCCGGCCGCTCATGTGCGCCAGACACAGATAAATCCTCTCTCTCATATTATTTTAGCTGAATTTTTTATGTGTAAAATTTAAGATATAACTTTGTAAATATTCAAGTTCAACTTTGAAATTTCAAAAGTATGCTTTATCATATATCGTTTACAATGTTCACCCTTATTACGGCAACATTTCGAAACGATTGACCAGAATGCCTAAAATATATTTCTGTGATACGGGCTTGTTGTATTATCTGCTTTCCTTCTTAAAAGCAGGTAAATATGAAACTACAACCGGACATTTCGTTTTTCCGGGAGCACTCAGGACGGGAAGTCGATGCCTTGGTCCCGTCAGAAGGGGAGTCATGATCTTTATGAAATTAAATCAGGTAAAACTTTACGTTAGGATTACACAGCGAACATTAATTGGCTTGCAGAACGTCTTGACAATGCCGGGCGGAAGGTCATAATATACGACGTGGAAAGCTTCCCTCCTCAAGCCATTAATATCTGCGACATCTGATTGTCAATCATAATTTTTATAAAATAAATAAAGGTAAAAGATGAATTTATACATTTACGAGATTCGATCGGGTCTGTGAAAATAAACTCACTTTTGACCAAAATTTAGTCAGTCTCGTTAAGATATTTTTCAGAGTCATGTAGAAAACGACTGAACATAAATTCTATCTGTTCCTTAGTATAGCCGAACTTTGCTGTTATGTCCTCAATGGTATAGCCTTTTCCTTCGTTTATTTTCATAAAATCTAAAATTTGAAAAAGAGCTCTTGGAAACACAAGCCTGTACCCTCCTTCATTGGTGAAATCTTTTTTATAATTCCTTATCTCACCGGTTTCATCAAGGCTTTCTTTTTCAAAATTTTCCAATTTTATAAATTGAGACACGTCTGTGCCAAATTCCCCTTCCGGATTGTCATCATAGTCCATTTCCCAGTTCATATCCAGAATATTGCGTTTTGCATTCCAAAATCCCTCGAAAGGACAATCAGAGATTACTTCCGGGTGTGATCCGTCATTTATCGTTTCAAACGATTGGTCAAATTGTTTATGTATTTTCCGCGCTTTATCAAGACTATGATAAAAACGTACGACTTTATTTCCAATGATATACAGAGCCGGAACTGTAGGCGCGGGACAGCCTAAAATACCTAAAGCTTCGTTCTTTGTATCGTTACATTCATGTAGAGTATATGCACAATGTCCAAGTTTTCTTATATCTGTCAGTATAGAACCTTCTTCGGTAGAGAGTGAGCGGTCAAGTATTTTGCGATATTTTTCTTCATGGGTTGAAGATAGTACTATTCCCATTTTGGATATACTCATTCGCCATGTCACAGACATCCAAAAAAGATATGGGATGGCAGGATCGTAATCCTTTTTCCCATGTAGGATCATGGAATATAATGATTCTATTTTTGCAAGTTTCTTTTCGCAATTATTACAGAAAAAATAATCAAATGTAAGGGGATTATGTATTCGATTTTCTGCAGCTGTCTCGTCTTCTCTTTTGCGTCTGTTTATAAGTGACTCATGCAAATCTTCAAAAATATCACGGCCGAGATATGTTTCATGCTTTCCTTTTCCCAGAATAAATCGTTCGACTACCGCACGTTCGCGTCCTTTCTCACCATCAATAGAAAATAATTTTTCAATAAGGTTGTTCGGGACCATGTGAGATCCGGTTTCGTTAGCATCATTCACCTTACAGAGCAAACATTTGCATCCATGCTCTCTTACATTGACATTTCTGTTGAAATTAGCGTCTTCAATAATTTGCTCAGAGCCTTTCGCCTTTAGAGCCATATAGTCATATATGGTTGTGTGAAGTATAAGGTAACGCTCCTTTACCTTGTGCTTGTCAGTTTCATCAAATTGATCGTTTTCAAGAAAATCATTGATTATCTCTTCCCATTTCAATGCTCTGACAAAAAGAGAGGGTGTATCATCTTTACGGATGAAGTTTTCAGCCATTATGCAGAAAACATCAATCATAAGACAAATATCCTCCGTCGTGCGATACTCATTTCCTGTGACCTCACTGACAGTGTCAAACATTTCACTGAATGCAGACTCTATCTTGTCCTCATCGCCCAGAGGCATTAGAATTCTTATAAAATCAATCTGGCGGTATATTTTGTCAAATTTATTCTCCATAGAAAATCAATAACTGTTTATATTCCAAAAATAAACAATTATATCCATTCTATAATCGTAACCATAATATTTTTTCTTTTGCTTCCGCATAAGTGCCATAGTTGTGACTTATGCAGAAATATTTCTATTCAACTTTTAAAGTACACGCACCCCAAGATAGGCCTACTCCAAAGCCGGCAATCAGAATATTGCCTTTAAGAAGACCTGCTTTCTGGGCATCTTTAAGTGCGATAGGTATCGTCGATGAAACGGTATTACCAATTTCTGCCATATTGATAAAGAATTTATCCTCGCTTATTTTCAATTTCTTGCGCAGATGACTCAGCATAAAACTGTTTGCCTGATGAAAGACATATAAATCAATATCTTCATTCGAAAGGCTATTTTTTTCAAGAGTTTGACGAACCATCTTTGGGACTACGCGGAGTGTAAAATTGAATATCTCAGCACCATTCATATAGAGGTAATCCGATGAGCGGGGATTCCCGTTTTCATCAAATTCGAGATCATTGGCTTTATCAGGACAGGCCATGCCTCCGGTTTTTACAATGAGATTCTCGGCACCCGAACCATCTGTACCGAGTATAAAATCTCCGATCTCAGCAAAACCATCTTTGGAAATGAATGTTGCGGTTGCAGCATCGCCGAAAATCGTTCGGTTTCCCTTGTCACGTGGATGGATATGCTTGTTGTATGCCTCTGCTGTAATCAGAAGTATTTTTTTAGCAATTCCCGCTGCAATATAGCCTTTAGCAGTCGCTAATCCATACTCATATCCAGAACAACCGAGGTTGAAATCGAATGCTCCGCATGTTTTTGGAATTCCAAGTGCATTCTGAACCAAACATGCAGTCGAAGGAAGAAAATAATCAGGACTCTGCGTACATACAAGAACAAAGTCAATATCTTCACGCATTATATCTTGATTCTCCTGAAAGAGTTTCTCGGCTGCCCTTATTGCCATGATGAAATGGTTTCATTCATGGCGACATGCCTGTTATTGACTCCGACTTTGTCGGCTATCTTGTCAACCGTCCATTCCGGGAACTCTGCAACTAATTGCTCGTTGGTTATTATTGTTTCTGGAAGATAATAAGCGAGAGCTTTAATATATGCTTTCATATCATGCTTTTAATGTAAATTCGCCACCACCTGTTATATCTATGCAGCTACCGGTCATCCATGTACTTGCATCAGACAAGAGATATACAACGAGATTGGCGATATCTTCGGGCTTGCCGTAACGTTTGAGGGGATACGATTTCTCTGCTTCATGGTAATCGGCACCTGTCAATTCTGCATCACGTTGCACCAGTTCTGTCCATACCATAGCCGGACAGATACAGTTGACGCGAATAAGCTGATTGGCGAGTTCGAGACCAAGGACTTTTGCATAGGCAATAAGCGCACCTTTCGATGCCGCATACAGGCCATTGCCGGGTGTCGGTGCGAATGGTGCTCGAGAAGCAATGAAAACGATAGAAGACGACGATTTGACCTTTTTCTTTTTGAGCAAAGCACGCTGAAGGAGGACTGGCCCGTCAAAATTCGCTTTCATCACACGTTCAATATCCTTTTTGCGCGCCATTTTTAGCATAGTCCGATCCCCTATACCGGCGCAATGTACAATGCCGTCTAATTCGGGCGTTTCGATTGCAAGATTATCAATTTGACTTTCGTCAGATAAATCAGCAACTATTATTTTATGTCCCATGCCATCAAGCCGATTGAGCGTATCGGCTAACATTTCGGCATTTCTTGCTGAAATAATTACCGTCGCGCCCATTTTGGAACAAATAACAGCCGTTTCTCTACCGATACCGGAAGAAGCGCCAGTCACAAGGACCGTTTTACCTCTGAGTCTAAAAGGATTAAACGTATCAATAAACCACGACATCAAGACGCTTTGGCTGTTATAAGTTCGTAAAGTTCCTGTATGGTATTTGCTTTCTTCATTTCTACACCGGAAAGTTCCACATCGAACTCTTCATCAGCGAGTGCCATAACTCCTAATGCAGAAAGCGATGACCATTCGTCAAGTTCCCGGAAATTTGTTTGCGGTGTGAGAGTTGATGCTTCAGTGTCGTCGAAGATTTCGGCGAACTTTTCGATAAATTCGTTGATTTCCATTGTTAAATATTTATTATAGTTAATATTGAATTCTTTTTGCAGGATTGCCTACATAGGTTCCTTCATTTTTTATATTGCGCAATACAACGCTTGATGCACCAATAACAATATCGTTACTGATCGATTTATATTGAAGTATAACAGAATTAACTCCTAAGAAATTCCGATTGCCAATTTCTACACCTCCAGAGATTTTGACAGCTGGCATGATTGAGTTGAAATTACCAATCTTAGTATCATGACCAATATTTATTGAACAGTTGAATGTGTTGAAATCTCCTATCGTAATATTACATGAAACGAGACAACGAGAACAGAAAATATTACCTTGTCCCATCCTGACATTCTCTTTATCAAGAAACAATGTATCAGGGGCTATAATATTAGGGAACTCTATATTTGGATTGTGAACCTTTCTGTAAAGGAGTTCAACAATTTTAGGCGATCCAATGGCAAATACTACAGATAGAGGCTCTGTCCATGCGTTAAGAGTTTCTATGTTTCCTAATACTTTGCCGTATTCATTGCATTTGCCTGATTCGACGCAATCATCGAAGAATCCTATCAAATTCCAAGTCGGTTCTGTCTCGTTATTAATGCGCTTAAGCAAACAAGCTACTCCTCGACCAAAACCGCCAGCGCCATATATAGCGATATTATTCATAATCAATTATTTCCGTTAAAAGCTTCCATTGTCGCCGATGTATCCGAAGATATATCGGCGCGTTTCAATACTTTTTGAATTGTAGTCAGCACAACTTTGCAATCTGTGACGAATGAGATGTGATCGACATACCACACGTCCAGTTCGAATTTCTTTTTCCATGAAATAGCGTTGCGACCGTGGCACTGGGCCCAGCCTGTGATTCCGGGACGAACCTCGTGGCGACGCGCCTGTTCAGGAGAATACAAAGGAAGATACTGAACGAGCAAGGGACGCGGACCGATCAATGACATATCACCTTTGAATACATTCCAGAGCTGCGGGAGTTCGTCAATAGAAGTTGAACGGACAAAGCGGCCGACTTTTGTCAGTCGGTCGGCATCCGGCAGCAACTTACCTTCTGTATCGCGTTCATCTGTCATTGTCTTGAATTTGATCACGCGGAAGATCTTGCCATTTTTGCCTGGTCGTTCCTGAAAGAAGAATGCTCCGGCACCTTTATTGGCGAAATGCAGCCAGACAGTTACAGCCGCCAGCGGAACCGCCAGCACGAGCAACGCAGTTCCGCTCACAGCAATATCCAGTCCCCGCTTAAAAAAATCACGATATAGTTTCATCAATTTAGAATATTAATATACTTGTCAGCATTATCCACAGTAAAATTAAGATTGGCTTCAAACGTAGCATTACATAGATCCAGATAATACTGTTTGTCTTCGGAACACTTTATTAAGAATGATTTCATAAGATCTAACTGCTTATCAGAGAAACTTGCACCACAACCATATTTAGAAATGACATTGCCTAATTCAGATCCATTGGGCGCAATATTCAATATTGGTACTCCATAGGACAGCAAATTAAAAGATTTGCTGGGAACACTGACGGCAGCAGTCTCTTCAGTAAGTGTAACGATACCAATGTTAGCTGCACTCAAAGAATATTTTAATTTGGCAGCAGGCAAAAAATCATGGAAATGACAATTATTTAATCCTTTTTCATTTGCCATTTTAATGATTTTATCTTTCTTTCCTCCTTCTCCAATGATTAAAAAGGCTATGTTGTTATAATCTTTCATTGCTACCGCTAATTGAATGATACTCTCTACATTATGAGTATATCCGATATTACCCGAATACATCACTATAAATTTCTCCTGAAGATTATTCTCAGTTATAAAAAGGTTTTCTTCGGGCTGAATCTTTTCAACAATGGAAGAAGAGGGCCATAATGGAATAACTTGAACCTTATCCGGTTCGACATATTTTGTCAAGATCTTTTTCATTCCATTACTTAGGGCCACTATCCCATTTGCTTCCCTAAAAAGTTTTTGATTCCAACGTGTCCATTTTTTTATTATGAAAGCAGGACATTTTATGTTTTTAAGGGCATCGGGGTAAACATCATATTCAACTATAGAGAAGCGGTTTTTCAATTTCAGCATCGTCAGATATGACGTGGGGGGGTTGGTGAAAAACAATATATCGGCGTCAGGATATTTTTTTTTAATTATCTTATATAGTTGCCATGTACCTTTCACCCATGTATAAATTCTTTTTGCTATATTTGATTTGTCATAAGATATGATGGATTCAATCTTAATCTTACTATCCAATTGACGAACCGATGGGCCGATTTTACCTGAAATAAGTGTAACGTCATTATAATGTTTTGCTAAAGAGTTGCACACATCAATAGTCAAATAGCCAACAGATTGATTTACAATTACGACTGAGTTTTCCATCATAATAATATTTTAATGTTTAGAAAGAGTCTTTCCGGCGGATCTTGATTCGGATTACGCCGTCGTCGGGGATTCTGTCTGTTACAAGAGCCAGATATCCTCCTCCACCTGCTCCGAGCATCTTCCATGCCAGCGCTTTAGGCGACCACTGATCGATATATTCCTGCACGCCCGGCTGCATCATGGCAGGAAACATGGCAATCTGAGCGTTGAACGAGTCGCGGAACGCCTCGGCGAATCCTCCGAGATCACGCGCCATGATGGCATGCCAGCATCGTTCGGCTGCGTCCGTCAGACGACTGACCTTTTCCGGGGTGATGTCTTTTCCTTCGACAACGGAACATCCCGGTCGGCGGGGAAACATCGGGACAAGACAGATATGATTTTCCAGCCAGTCGAGAATAGCCTCGTCGTGACATGATTCTATTTTCACCGGCCAATAATGTCCCTCATAATAGTGACGGTTGAGTCCCGACATGCAGATGCCGATCGCATCCTGTGCGCCTGAGATGTGTCCCTCGTTTTCCGGGTCGTTCTCGAAACAGAAAAGCAACCGAGCCATCATCTCCTCATTATAGTTCGGGAGCTCGTACGGCCAGATCTTGCGGGCCGCGTTGCGCGTGGATGTTGACATGCCTCCACGCTCCATGAACTCTTCAGTCGGCTCTATTGACACCGTCAGCGCCCATCCGGCGCCATGTTCCGACACGTAAGGCTGATCGATCCATGTCCCGGCTATATCCACACGATAGGGCAAGTGGGACTTGACGCCCTTGCGGAGCGATGTGGTTGAACGAGCTTCAAGACCGGCATCGGGAGTACGTTCCAGTTCAATGTATTCTATTCCCCGGCCAAGGCAGAGATTGCGTTTCAGTTCACTGCCGCCGTCGGAGTTGACCACGAAGATGTCGGGCTTCACACGGTCAAGCGTGTCGATAAAATCAAGCATTCCGCTGCCGCGGTTGATAAAAGCATCAGTGACATAGCGGATTGCCTTGACCATGTAAAGGCGTTCCTTTTCCGAATACACCGTCTTGCGATGCTTCAGCTCTGCAATGGTCTTGTCGGAACCGATGCCGACATATAGATCGCCATAACGTGAGGCCTCCTTGAAAAACGCCACATGCCCGCTGTGAAGCATGTCATAGCATCCGCTCACAAACACCTTCTTCCGTTTATCATTGTTCGTATTCATTCTGCCTGTCTTTTTATTTCCGTTTCTATAAGGTCAATAAAATTTCAGTATCGATAGTAATTCTAAGTTATTTTATGATATAATCCGCATATATAGGGTTATAATATCATTGTTTACCGTGATATTTGCATTATTTTGAATAGATAATATTATTTTCTTTTTTCCCGTTTATCTATAAGCACATTTACAAATTTGTATAATCAAAAACTTATTATTCATTTCTATGAAGATTCTTTTCAAATTTTGCTATGAAATATGAAAATTAAGATTGTTCTGGATGGTAGGTAAATGCAGCTATTATCTAATATTCCGATTTGTTAAAAAGGATATTCATAGCTTATTATTCTTTGCGCCAGACCATTTTGTTGACGACGGTGACGTAAGACTGGATGATTTTGACTACGATGTTGCTGACGTTTTCACCGACATACACATCTACGGGAGTGCCGTCATCGTGGTTGCGGTTCATCGAAATGGCTGTTTCGACTGCCTGAAGAAGTGATTTTTCATCAATACCGGCAAGGATGAAGCCAGCGTTGTCAAGGGATTCAGGGCGCTCGGTAGATGTGCGGATGCAGATTGCAGGGAACGGATGGCCGACCGAAGTGAAGAACGAGGATTCTTCGGGAAGTGTGCCTGAGTCCGAAATTACGGCGGCAGCATTCATCTGAAGACAGTTGTAGTCATGGAAACCGAGAGGCTCATGCTGCATGACGAGCGGATGGAGCTTGAACCCTGATTGTTCCAGGCGTTTACGAGAGCGTGGATGGCAGCTGTAAAGAATAGGCATGCCATATTTCTCGGCGATGGCGTTTATTGCGTTGAATAGCGAGAGGAAGTTTTTCTCTGTGTCGATGTTCTCCTCGCGATGAGCAGAGAGCAGGATATATTTGCCTTTTTCAAGGCCGAGACGCTGATGTATGTCGCTTGCCTCGATTTCAGCGAGATTCTGATGCAGAACTTCGGCCATAGGTGAGCCTGTCACATAAGTACGTTCCTTTGGCAGACCGCAGTCTGCGAGATAGCGGCGTGCATGTTCAGAATAGCAGAGATTGACGTCGGAGATGATGTCAACGATGCGACGGTTGGTCTCCTCTGGCAGACATTCATCCTTGCAGCGGTTGCCGGCTTCCATGTGGAAGATGGGAATATGGAGACGTTTTGCAGGAATGGCCGAGAGACAGGAATTGGTGTCACCCAAAATGAGCAGAGCATCGGGCTTTATCGCTGTCATCAGCTTATAGGAACAGTTGATTATATTTCCGACTGTTGCTCCGAGATCGTCGCCCACGGCATCCATGTAAACTTCCGGATCGGCAAGTTTGAGGTCTTTGAAGAACACGCCGTTGAGATTATAGTCGTAGTTCTGGCCTGTATGGGCAAGAATCACGTCGAAATATTTGCGGCACTTGTTGATAGTCGCCGCCAGACGGATGATTTCCGGACGTGTGCCTACGATTATCAGCAACTTGAGCTTGCCCTTGTCGGCGAAAGAAATATTTTGAAATTTAGAATTCATAATGCATTATGCATAATTTTATATCTTTGCAAAAAACTGTATCATGAAAGAAACCGCATCAAATCCCATCGTTTTCAAAAGCAAGTTATTTGCATTGAAAATAATAAAAACTTATAAAGAATTGACAGATACACACAAAGAGTATGTACTTAGCAAGCAATTGTTAAGAAGTGGAACCTCTATCGGTGCGAATGTTCGTGAAGCGATCCGAGCCCAAAGCCGTCCGGATTTTATTTCTAAAATGTCGATTGCACTTAAAGAAGCTTCGGAATCCGAATACTGGATAGAACTTCTTACGGAATCAGATTACTTAGAAGAAAATGTGGGGAAAAGATTGATGCTTGATTGTCAAGAATTGATAAGCATATTGACCAAAATTATCAAGACAGCGAAAACTGTTAGATAATTATGAATTATGCATTCTTAATTCTCAATTCTCAATTCTTTTTTACAGGATCGAAGTAGGTATCGGGGTGGTTGGGATCGAAGATTTCGTTGCAGTACATGACTGTCACGAGGTCTTCATTGTCGGAGAGGTTGATGATGTTGTGAGTGTAGCCGGGGAGCATGATGACGGACTGGATCTTGTCGCCGTTCACTTCATATTCGAGGATTTCATCGGTGCCTTCCTTTCGCATCTGAATCAGACCGTGACCCTTGACGACGATGAACTGTTCCCACTTGGTATTATGCCAGTGCTGTCCTTTTGTAATACCGGGTTTCGAGATATTGATGCTGACCTGACCGCAGTTGGGAGTGTGTACAAGTTCTGTGAACGAACCGCGATCATCAATATTCATCTTCAGATCGAAGACGGCTTTTTCTGCAGGCAAGTAGCTTAGATAGGTCGAGAAGAGCCGTTTTGCGAAGCTGTCGGCAGGAATGTCCGGAATCATCAGAGACTCAGGCATGTCTGCAAACTGATGCAGCAGATCTACAATCTGTCCGAGAGTTGCATGAAACGTGACAGGAACATAGCAGTAACGTCCGTCAGCACAACCTACTGCATCTACGCCGTTGAATTCACAATGATGTTCCTTGCCTTGAAGGGCAAGAATCATTTCATCTACGAGATCATCGATATAGAGCAATTCAAGTTCTACGGAAGGGTCATTGACCTGAATCGGAAGGCCGTTGGCTATGTTGTTGCAGAAAGTAGCGACGGCCGAATTGTAGTTCGGACGACACCATTTGCCGAAAAGATTGGGGAAGCGATAGACAAGCACCTTGGCTCCTGTCTCTCTGGCATAATCAAAGAACAGTTCCTCACCGGCTTTCTTGCTCTCGCCGTAAGGATGTCCAGCGTATCGTCCTATCAGAGTGGCCTGAATGGAACTGCTGAGCATTACCGGGCAGTTGTTGCCATGCTTTCTCAGAGTATCAAGCAGAGTGGAGGCGAAGCCGAAGTTGCCTTTTTTAAAGTCTTCGGGATTCTCGGGTCGGTTGACACCGGCGAGATTGAACACGAAGTCGGCTTCCAGGCAGTAGCGGTCAAGCTCTTCGGGAGTCGAATCGATGTCGTATTCGAACACCTCGTCGATCCCGACAGGATAATTTCTGGCCTTTCCGTCCTTTATGTTATTGAGCTGGGCGCAGAGATTTTTACCAACAAATCCTTTCGCGCCTGTAACCAATACTTTCATAACGTAAGAATGTCTTCAGGTGAAACTGGCTCGTACGGACCATCCTTGGCCTCGAATATCACGGTGCCGGGCTCAAGAGATATGATTTTGTGCCATGTTCCGGCCGGAATGTTCAGACCGACACAGTCCGAACCGGGTCTGAGCAGAATCCTGTCGGTTTCACGGCCTTGGTCATCATAAAGAATCTCTTCCGCAGCTCCGCGCACGATAAGGCATGATTCAGAACTCTTGCGGTGTCTGTGTATCGGCAGTTTTGTACCAGGTTCGATTGCATTGAGCATGCGTTGTGAAGAATCCTGCGCCGAAGTGCGCATGTCGCGGTTCATCCTCAGGCGTGGCGACTCTTTGGCCCGGGCGGTCAGTTCATCGAGCAGTTCACTGTTGATTGTCATTCGCTGCGTATTTCGCGTTTGGTGTCGGATTCGATCATGCCGAGATCGGCCTGAATGAAGCGCAGGCGCATGAGCTGTTCCTTCATTCCCTCCACGTCAAGACGACGAGTGTTGTGGCTGTGATAGTCCTCGATCTTGCTTACCTCCTCGTTGCCTTCGGTGAAGAACTTGTCATAGTTCAGGTCACGGGTGTCGCAGGGAATACGGTAGTAGTCGCCCATGTCGATAGCTTTCGCCATCTCCTCGCGTGTTACAAGAGTTTCGTAGAGCTTTTCTCCGTGACGGGTACCGATGACCTTCACTTCGGTTTCACCATATTCGGGTTTGATCTTTGCGTAGATTTCCTTGAGGGCTTTGGCGAGAGTGTCGAGAGTTGCGGCCGGAGCCTTCTGAACGAACAGGTCGCCGTTGTGACCATGTGTAAACGCATAGATCACGAGATCCACAGCATCGTCGAGTGTCATCATGAAGCGGGTCATCTCAGGGTCGGTGATGGTAATAGGCTTTCCGTCCATGATCTGCTCAACCCAGAGGGGAATAACCGATCCGCGGCTGGCCATGACATTGCCGTAGCGTGTGCAGCAGATTGTCGTCTGTGCGCCGTCGCCGAGTTCGCGACCCTTGGCTATGGCCACCTTCTCCATCAATGCCTTGGAAATACCCATTGCGTTGATAGGATAAGCCGCTTTGTCGGTCGAAAGAACTACGACATTTTTCACACCATGTTCAATTGCCGAGGCGAGAACATTGGCAGTTCCCTCAACATTGGTGCGTGTAGCTTCCATGGGGAAGAACTCACAGGAAGGAACCTGCTTGAGCGCCGCCGCAGAAAACACATAGTCAACGCCGCGCATGGCAACATCTACCGAAGCCTTGTCGCGCACATTACCGATATAATATTTCACCTTCGGGTTCTGAAGACGGTGACGCATATCATCCTGCTTCTTCTCGTCGCGACTGAAAATACGGATTTCTTTGATGTCCGAGTCGAGGAACCGTCTGAGCACGGCATTACCGAACGACCCGGTGCCTCCCGTAATCAGGAGGACCTTGTCCTTAAAAACAGACATAATTGTTATTAAATGAAATCTATTTTAAATATATTGTTTCTTCGAGTTTTTTTCTAAAATCCTGAGATATTTTATCTCCGTCAAAATTATTGACCGCGAAATTGTATGCCTTTTTCCCTAATGCTTTTAGATAAGGAATGTCGTTTAATTTAATCTCCAAAATATCTTTTATTTGCTCGTCTGAAAGTTCACTATCTACAGAAATACCGACCTTATTATCTGAAAGGACATGCATGGATGCAACTTCTTGTGGCCCGAATCCAATAATTGGACGTCCTGCCATTAAATATTCCGGTATTTTTGTGCTTACAGATAGCCTTGTAAGAGCACGATAGTTTTTTTCATCACTTTCAACATGTAAAAGTATATTACTATTTTCAATAGCTTTATCAAGTTCTTCCCCGGTTACACAACCCATAATTCTCACGTTGGCCTGGTCAAATCGATTTTTAATTTCTTTTGAAATATCTGAGGCTGTATATACTAATATTCTTATGTTCAAAGGCAACAATTTTGCAATTCTTGCTATCATTTTCCATCTGTTCAAATGTAATCCGCCAAAATATGATAGGGTTAGGATATCTTGTGTTAAATTATTATCGGTGTATTTTTTTATAGGTACTGAATTCATTATCGGATAAAATTTCATTCCAAAATATTCACTATAATTTTTGCACATCATTTCCCCTATAGCGAATCTTATAATTGATTTGGATATAATTTTTTTATAATGTCGTTCCATTCTATATTTCGACAACTTCCCTAAAATTCCGTTTTTTAATGGGTAAATTAAATAGTCATCGGCATAGAAAAGAGCTATTGGAATGTTTTGTAATTTAGCAACGAATTCACCTAATGAATGGAAGTATTTATATCCACCACCAACCAAGAATATTAAATCTGGATTCTCTTTCTTAATCCAATTTTTTAATTTTTTTGTCTTCCAAATATTAGTTCGCCAAATTAAATCTCGTAAGATTTGTGGTATTTTTGTATTATATTTTGATTTCTTATCGTAAATGTGAATCTGGTCCTTTATATCAGAGATATTAAATTCTCCTCCACAATTTTTTGATTTGCATAAAAATCTTTTTATAATATCTATTTCCGTTACACTATAAATAGAAGAACAAAATTCAGTGTCAATCTGTAATTGAGGCCTTGTGATAAGTTGACATAATTCAGACGGAGCAAAGTAATGAAACATGGACTCTAATGTTTTTCCATTATTTAAAATTTTAGAAAATCCATTAGCCGAGACAATAAGTATTTTCATGTATTAAAACTATTATAGAGACTTAATATCTGATGGGAATTATTATTTTATTCATCATCTTTTATCTTTTGTTCTTTATATGAGAACTGCTATATGGTTTCAGTTAAAGAGATTAGATGATAAACGATATTTGATGAGACATATAATAGGAATTTCTCTTTGATTATCTATCTTCCTTCGAATATACTATTAGATTAACAAAAATGCATTTCACAATGTGAATCCCAAACTTTATATAATTCTATTGTTAATGGAATTATATAAATTGATGTATTTTGAACATTGTTTCTCAGCATTAAAAAATGTTTGTACCCTATCAATACATTTTTGAGAATAATAACTTTTACCTTTTTCGATTATGCTTTCAATTGATTCTTTTAAACTTTGAATATCATGCGCTTTAACAATATAACCCGTTTCAGGTGTAATTAATTCAGGGCTAGCTGTTTTATCGTAAACAATACCCGGAGTACCACAAGCCATTCCTTCAACAGTTGTAAGTCCAAAAGTCTCTTCTATTGATAGATTTAAAACTACACTAGCGATTGAATACAACTGAGTTAATTGATAAACATTTTCGGTCTTTTCAATGCCAATTATATTTGGAGGAAGATTTTTAATTTGTTTCTTTTTCAGACCAATAAGAATTATACGTTTGTCATCAGATAATATTTTTGATAAGGCAAGATAGTCATTCAAACCTTTTCTTTCACTCCATGAGGAGGCAACTCCGAGAAGGATTTTTTTATTGTCCAAACCAAGAGTTGATCTAATTGAATTACTCGGATTTGGCTTATAAATATTAGTGTTTACTCCATTGTATATGACATCTGTAGATAAACCATTAAAAAACGATTTTTTTGCTAAATTTAAAAGCCATTGCGAAACTGTAATTATATGTAATCTATCGCCAAGTGATGTAAATAATTTCTTTTTTAAATCAAAATTATTCCATGAATTATCTATCAATCCCAAACTTTTTGGATACAATTTTAATTGTGGGCAATTTAGACAGTGAGTTTTCCAACGATCACATCCAACTGCATCAAAATGTGCGCAGTGCCCCGTAAAGGACCAACAATCATGGAGCGTCCAAACTATTGGAGCCTTAATCGTAGCGAAATATTCAAACAATAACTTCAAATTCAAATAATAGCAATGAATCGTATGAAGTTGTATGACGTCCGGTTTTATTCGTTCTATCTCGTCTATAAGTTTACGAGTCGCTGACCGAGAGGCCAAACCGAAACAATGATTATCTAACAGAAAACTTTCGAAATAGGGAAAATACAAACTTTTGGAATTCCCAATTTTAATAACTGAGCTTTCGCTGGGATTTTTTCCTATCATTTTGCCTGCTATATAGCTTTCCCATCCTTTTTGCATTGCTGCTTTACCGATATCTTCGGCAATCTTGCCTGTACTCAAGCAGTTAACGCTTAAATTTATTTGAAGTAATTTTTTCATCTGAATTAGAAAAAGTCAGCCAATAAGTATGATTCCGAACCAAAAATATTATCCTCTAAGATAAAGGTCATAAATATTCTTAGTCCACAATATATTTGAAGAAAAATTATTGGAATACTTTGTTGTCCAATTTTCCATTTCTCGGATTTTTGAAATATATATATTGTAAAAATATAGAATACTACTTCAAAATAAGAAGTAAATCTGAGAATATTTACAAAGTTATAGGACATATTGAACAAAGATGTCGTAGCTATTATTACCGCATAATAAACCAATCGTAAGTTAACTTTAAAGGATTTAAAACAGAATAATAAAGCTATAACAATTAGGTTATGAACTGCTATATTAAAGGGCGACACCTCCATCCCAATTGAATTGTTGCCTGTTGCATATATAGAATATGCGGAATCTGAAAATAAAGATAAAAAGTTGATTGATACAAATCCAAACATTATTAATATTGATACGATCCACGTCGTTATAAGCGCAATGAGTGCTATATTTTGGAGCTTATCTGTCTTAGGAAATAGAAAAATAATAAATACACCGAGTATTATAGCAGATGTATGAAACAATGCAGCAACAAAAATCAGTATTAAAAAATATTTCCATTTTCCCTCCAAAAGCGGTTTTATAGATATTAAAAAGATCGCCATCGCTAACATCTGACGCACTAAATTCGCTTCCATCAAAAAAAAGTTCTTTGACAGAAGTAGAAATAGTGACAAAACTGGATGCGAATAATCATAAATGAATTTCACTACGCAGATATTGACAAACAATGCTATCAAAGTCAGAAACAGGGGGGCTTTTAAATTCAAATAATGTCCTATGACATTAATTATGTTATAGCCCAGTTCCATGCCAGTGGCTTGTTTAGTCAGCAAAACAGTGACATTGCCAATTAAATCAGATAATCTATAACCGCTTAAACTATGATAAAATATCACATATTCTTCATGATCTTCGGCAACAATACCCCAAAAACCTACCATCAATGTTAACGTCAGGATAAGGCCCCACCTACAAATTAGCGATATTTTTGGAATTTGATCCTGAAATAATATATTTCGATTTATTTTAGGAACAGCTCCTTCGGCTAAAAGCCATAGAACTATGATGAGTATAGTCCAAATCATTATTTATTTTGGAACTTTTGTTTGATGATACTTATGATAGCTGAATAAGCTTCATTTGAAGTCAGTATGGATAATAGCCAATAAGAAGTAACTCCGGTGAAGAACTGCAAACAAGTTTCAATGTAGATATTTAGATCAAGGAATGTGATTCCATAAACTATGCTTGCCGCAAGTAATGCGTCAAAAAAGGATAGTCTTATGTCTTCAGCAACATTTTTTATGCCATATCCTATCGCACGTTTATAATAATAGAATGAGATAAACAGCATTACAATTGATGAAATCAGACTTCCAACCATAATAGCAAATACGCCAAACGGAATGCATATTATTATAAAAAACAATATGGAGAATTTGCTTATGAGATTAATTTTTAAAGTCAGCCCACTGCGTCCGATTGCGTTAACGGCATGAGAGACCGTAGATAAAGGCCAAAAAGCGCATATTATACAGCTTAATTGCATAAAAGGAATACTGTCTGCCCATTTCTCCGATAACAATATTAGTGTAATATTTTCACTCATTGAGCAAAGACAAAACATAAACGGCAGACATAAAAACATACTGAGCTGCAGTGCCTTCCTGATAGCATGTCTTAGTCTTTCCATGTCATCCTGAATCAATGAATATGTAGGATACATTACCTCTGAGAATGATCCATCAACAGAATTCATAATAGATTGTGGCAATGCCTGACCTCTATGGTAGAAGGCCGGTGATGAATTGTTGAAGAAACGACCGATGACAAGGGTATGTATATTGTTAAAAACGGTATTAAGCATGTTGGATGCCAGCACTTTTGAACTATATTTAAATAATGTTCGTAGTCTGTGAAATGAAAAAATAAATTGTGGATGCCATTTTACTATTATGAATAATATGATTCCTGATGTGCATGCCCCGCATAACACTGAAAATACCAATGCCCACGCACCGAGGCCTTTTATAGCCAATATAATACCTACCAATCCCATGGTAAGCACGTTTATGAGGTTGACTATATAACTTTTTTTGAATTCGATCCTTTTTGCAATTAGAGCAAAATGAATGGCACAAATACCTCCAATTATCAAATTTAATGAAAGTACTCGAGTAATATCTATTAGTTGTGGTTGTTTATAAAACGCGGCAATAGCAGGTGCGGATATGTATAAAATAAGATATAATATGAGTGACAATACTATATTTCCCCAAAATACAGTCGATAAATCCAGCTCATCGGCGTCTTTCTTTTGTATTATAGCAGTAGTAAAACCATTCTTTATGAATGTATCTCCGATAGCCATGAATATTGCAAGTAATGCAATTATTCCATAGTCGTCAGGCATCAATATTCTCGCCAATACTATTTGTATTGCCAGATTGATAACCTGATAACAGATCTTCTCAAAAAATTTCCAACCGAAGCCTACAATCGTTTTTTTTGCATTCGATTCCATTAACTTTAACTGAAAATCTTTCTTTTTATAAACCGACAAGTCCGCAATATTAAGTCATGTGGCCTGTCGCCAAAGAACTTGCGCAGCCTTTTATTAAATTGAGGAGTAATTACACTTATTTCATCGTTTAAATCAAACTCATGATTAGCATCAATCGGTTGCTTCTGATAGATATCATTGTCATAATCGCCGCAATTTAAACCTGAACCGTCATGCCCCCAATTTCGTACCAACGACAATCTGGGGAATAAACAGTAATGATTCCCAATGATGTTGTATAATTCTCTATTTACATCCTCTAATATTATCTTATGTCGTACCATATACCATAAACTTATAGCCAGTGTTGGTTTTTTTGCCAATATTTTCAACATTGCAATAGGTGATCTCAATATTTTACGGCTATTCTCAGGCGTATATTCAGCCTGATATTTTTCATTCTTTGATTTCCAGATTCCACATCCCCAAGCTGAAAAATTGTGCGATAAATATGCCTTTTGTGAATAATCCATCATCTCTGCTGGATAATTATATCCGCATATAGCAACGACCTCATCCACCTCATTATACCGAACCAATCCTCTATTGATATAATCAAGAAAATTAGGAGAAAATTCATTGTCGTCTTCCGAAACAATTATTCCATCATAGAAATTAAATGCATAATTTAAAAGTTGGTAGTAATTAAGTAAAGCACCGATATTTTTACTCTGTTTTATTATAGTCACTTTTTTGAATCCTGTTATTCCATTATTTAAATAATCTAATATTTTAGAGTGACCTTCGACATGAGATTCTTTATGCGGATAATCTAAACCTATGATTAATTCTGTCTGATTGGCATGTATGCAACGGGACAAACTATCAACACACCTTTTGAAGTGTTCAAACCTACATAATGTCGGAATTACAACAGGAGCATATGTCACTATATTATTTTCCATTAAATTGTTAATTATTTCTTTCCTTCAAAATTCTTTTATTACGATACTTCGGAAAGTTTTTAAAAATATGAACTTCTTGGGGAATTAATAGATTTCCCTTAAAATAAACACAAACATAATCTGTTGACCATTAGGAGGCCATGTTGCTTCTTCTCAGGTCATTGTTATTAGACGAGTTCCATTAAACCCTTTTCTCGTTTTTTTAATAGTCTAACTGGGACTCCAACATATATGTTCCAACCAGCGAGATTTTTATTGACTAAACTCATAGCCCCAACTACAGAACCTTCTCCGATGGTAATATTGGGAAAAATAACGCTATTGCACCCTATTTGAACAAATTGTTCTATCCTAACTTTTCCTCCAACAACATGAGTTTTATTGGGGGTATGAATCGGCCCAATTAAATATTCCCCTGAAAAATCATCCATGGCACTAAAAATAGTTGATCGGGGGGATATTCCAGTATAATCTTGCATTTCAATTCCTTTGGCTCCATACAAGGCTACATATGCAGAAATATGTATATTAGAACCCATGATGATTTCTCCAGAAAGAATACAATAATCATCTATACGGACATTATTCCCAATAGAAATATTTTCAGCACCATAAATTGAGACTTTTCTACTGATCAATACATTTTTACCATAGGACTTTAATCCTAGTGATTTCAGTTCTTCTTCAGAATAAAAAGAGGTCATTTGGGCAAAATACAATTAAGTACTTTTAATAGATCATTTTCAGAAAGATTGTGGTGCATTGGTAGGCAAAGTACTGTGTCTGCTAATTTGTATGCACTATGCAGATTCTCGTGAGTGGCCGAAGATAATCCACGATAAGTCGAGAAGTCAGAGATGAGAGGATAGAAATATCGGCGACCAAGGACATTGGAATCTTTCATTTCAAAATACAATTGGTCGCGTGTCTTGCCGAATTTCTCAGCATCAACAAAGATGGGGAAATAGCTGTAGTTGTGGCGAACTCTCGGCATGTCTTCAAAGAAAGTGATACCCGGTACATCACGGAGCGCTTCGCGATATTTCTGTGCTACTTTCTGACGGGCCGCTATCGCGGCATCAACCTGACGGAGATTGAGTATTCCGTAAGCAGCTCTCATCTCGTCCATCTTAGAGTTGATGCCTGGAGCCACTACTGTAGTCTCATTAGCGAAACCAAAGTTTTTAAGATAATCGATGCGTTGCTTTGTCTTTTCATCGTGCATAACCAATGCTCCACCTTCTATGGTATTATAGACTTTCGTGGCATGGAAAGAAAGTGTTGACATATCGCCGGCATTTAAAATTGACTCACCATCGACTTCGACACCGAATGCATGTGCTGCATCATAAATCACCTTTAGCCCATATTTGTCCGCAATCTCTTGTATTGCCTTCGTATCACATGGCTTTCCATAGCAATGAACCGGCATGATTGCTGTGGTTTTCGGAGTTATAGCCGCTTCAATTTTGTTAGGATCAAGTCCGCAGTTCGAAGGATCAACATCGACAAATACCGGCTTTATCCCGTTCCACCAAAGCGAATGGGTTGTGGCAACGAAACTGTAGGGAGTTGTAATAACTTCTCCGGTAATGCGCAACGCCTGAAGCGCAGTTATGAGCGGTAATGTACCATTAGTGAACAGGCTTATATATGGCACTTTCAAATAATCAGCAAGCTCTTTTTCCAGTTGCTTATGGAAGCGGCCATTGTTTGTAATCCATTTACTGTCCCAGATCTCCTTTAGAAGTGTGTTGAATTCTTCTAAAGAAGGGAGTAATGGGGAGGTAACGGTTATTTGTTTATTATCCATCTTCTTGTAAATATCTACTTATCTGTTCTTATACATTTCTTCGTAGTAGTGCTCGTAGTCGCCGGAGGTGATGTTGTCCATCCAGTCCTGATGGTCAAGGTACCAGCGAACTGTTTTCTCTATGCCCTCCTCGAACTGAAGCGAGGGTTCCCAGCCGAGTTCACTCTGGAGCTTGCGAGAGTCAATGGCGTATCGCATGTCGTGACCGAGACGATCAGTGACGTAGGTTATCAGTCCGAGACTTTGCCCTTCGGGATTTCCGAGAAGACGGTCAACGGTCTTGATGATGACCTTGATGAGGTCGATGTTTTTCCATTCGTTAAAACCTCCTATATTGTATGTTTCGGCAACTTTTCCTTTGTGGAAAATAAGGTCGATTGCGCGGGCATGATCCTCTACGAAAAGCCAGTCGCGTACGTTCTCGCCCTTGCCATAGACAGGCAGCGGCTTGCCGTGGCGGATGTTGTTGATGAACAGCGGTATCAGCTTTTCAGGGAACTGATATGGGCCGTAGTTGTTCGAGCAGTTTGTCACTAATGTCGGCATACCGTATGTGTCATGATAAGCCCTTACAAAATGGTCGCTCGATGCCTTGGAAGCCGAATAAGGCGAGTGAGGATTGTATTTGGTCGTTTCGAGGAAGAACTCAGTGCCGTAGGCCATGTCATCTTCGCTTGAAGCCTTAGTTGTGAAAGGTGCGGGCACACCTTCTGGATGAGTGAGCTCAAGCGCTCCATAGACTTCATCGGTAGAGATGTGATAGAAGAGCTTGCCTTCGTATTTTTCAGGGAGTGATTCCCAGTATTCCTTCGCAGCCTGAAGAAGCGCGAGAGTTCCCATCACGTTGGTTCGGGCAAATGTGAACGGATCCTTGATGGAACGGTCAACATGGCTCTCGGCCGCAAGATGAATAATACTGTCAATCTTATGCTCAGTGATAATCCGGCGCATTTTGTCGAGATCAGCAATGTCTGCCTTGACGAAGGTATAATTAGGCTTGTTTTCAACATCCTTGAGATTTGCAAGATTGCCGGCGTAAGTGAGCTTGTCAAGGTTGACAATATTGTATTCGGGATATTTGTTGACAAACAGGCGCACAACATGTGAGCCAATGAAACCGGCACCGCCGGTGATAAGTATATTACGCATCATGAATTTTTCTTTGATCGTTTACGATTGACCTCATCAATTACTTGGAGGAGATACCGACCATATTGATTTTTAAGCATCGGAGCCGCGATTTCCCTCATTTTCTCTTCAGATATCCAACCTTTGCGATAAGCAATTCCTTCGAGACATGCGACTTTAAGTCCCTGACGTTTCTCAATAGTCTCAATGTAATTGGATGCATCGGCCAATGATTCGTGTGTGCCGGTATCAAGCCATGCGAATCCTCTTCCAAGAAGCTGAATATTGAGTTTACCTTCTTCAAGGTAGGACTGATTCAATGTAGTTATTTCCAGTTCACCACGCGCAGATGGTCTGATTTCTTTTGCCTTTTGGACAACGGAATTTGGATAAAAGTAAAGCCCTACGACTGCGTGATTAGATTTAGGATGTTCAGGTTTTTCCTCAATTGAAATACATTTTCCGTTAGCATCGAATTCTGCGACACCATATCTTTCGGGGTCTTTTACCCAATATCCAAACACAGTAGCTTCATCTTTCTCTTCAGCATCTTTTATCGCAGTCTCTAATTTGGAAATGAAGTAACTACCATGGAAAATATTATCACCAAGAATCATACATGCAGCATCATCGCCTATAAACTCTTCGCCAAGAATAAAAGCCTGAGCCAAACCATCGGGTGACGGTTGAGCTTTATATGAAAACTTAACACCAAAATTACTGCCATCACCGAGCAAGTCTTCAAACATTGGTAAATCCCGAGGAGTGGAAATGATGAGAATATCACGAATGCCAGCTAACATCAAAGTTGAGATAGGATAATATATCATCGGCTTATCATATATTGGCAGCATCTGTTTGCTGACGCCTTTGGTGATGGGGTAAAGTCTTGTGCCGGCCCCGCCGGCAAGTACGATGCCTTTCATATCGTGGAATTTATCGAATAAGATATTTTATATCGAACTGTCTATAAAATGGGATAATACTTCAAATATGGGTATTAGATATTTAACGCCGGTTGTCTCAGTTTTTAGATGCCTATCTAATTCTTCTGCGGTGGGGAATTTGGGTGAGGCGGGAGAGGAGGTCGGCGGCGGGGAGGGTTGTGGTGAGCGCGGTGGAGGGGAGACGGCGCGAGAGGGTGTCGAAGGCGTCAAGCCACCGGCGCCCTTCGGAGCGTAATGTGGCGAGACGCGGGGAGGATGGCGCGGGGCGCTCGAAAGCTCCCGCCTGTTGGAAGTCCTGGATAAGCAGACGAGCGCGGAGACGCAGCATGTCAAGGGCACTCAAATCGGAACCGCGATGTGCGGCAGGGGATGAGAAGTGTGGTTCTCTCACAGTTATGAGGCTGTCAGATTTATGTCTTAGCGAATGAACCGAGTGTGGGGCAGAGAATCAGGCGTTGGCTATGAGTCGGGAGTCGATATCGACGCGCCATTCGAAGCCGTTGGAGTCGGGAAACATCACGCGATATATGGTTGCCCCGTCGGAGTTGGAGGCGGTGTTTGCTCGGATTACGTGACCGCTTTTGCCTTCGAACATTCCACCCAGTATGACAACTCTGTCGCCAGGTTGGAGTGGAATGGTTCCAATTGGCGCTATCCGGCTGCCAGCCGAGAACTGCCCCAGGGCAAGCTGAAAGGCACGCATTTCATAGGCGGGGATGACGGCGTAGGTGCTGTCGGGGCCGGAGCCGGTGCGGTAGCACCATGCAAGATCGCCGATTCGGCTGAAGAGGGGGGCGATGTCGGTTGTCCGGCAACGAAAAAACGCGATGTCTCCGATGACAGGTTTACGGACGTATGTGATTTTATTGCCCGTTTTCTTTGCTATCTCTTCAAGAGGATAGAAGATTTCTGGGGCTATCGTATCGCCGTCGGAAGCGAGGATGCGTTCGCGCACCTGATCGATTTTTATTCCTGAACGTATGTGCATCGCAAACCATCGCTCCGGATTTTCTGTCAACACAGAGGCAACAGTTTCGTCGAGGGTCATAGTCCGGATTGGCTCGGCGTCATTCTTCCTTTCGCAAAGCCCGAGAGCGGGAATGCCGGCAGGAAAGCACCCGAGTGCGGCTACAGTTTCCGAGGGTGAGGCGCCGCATTGAAGCGCCACATACGCCCAAAGGGTCTTGAGGGATTCGTCGGCTGACCCATTAATGACCGGCAGGTTGCGAGAACGCAGGAAGTCCGTCATCACATTATTGAGATAGCGTTTCAGCTGATTGGGCGTTTTCAGTGACTGGTCGAGAGGAAAGATATATTTTCTGCGCGGGTCTGACTGACGGTCGGCAATGCGTTGGCTTTCGGCGGAAAGATATGCTATATCGGGGCGTTTGAGCTGGGCGGCCTTATCAAGTGGCATCGCGCCATTTGCAAGCGAGATGAGAAGAAGGTCGGTAAGCACGGAGTCGGAATCTTTCTGCCGGTCGGCCGATTTCGTGACATTCAGGAGTCGCTTGAAATCGCGATCGCTGACGGTTGAAGGTTTTATACCGGAATATGAGAGCAGCCGGTCCTTTAATTGTTTTAATCCGGTAGTCAATGTCGGGGGAACTTCTGTTGATTCCTTGGAGCTCAGAATGCTCAGCAGGCAATCGATATAGTGGGAGAGTGTCTTAACGGTTATGCCCCGGATCAACATTGACGCGCACCAATCCTGAATGTTGCCAAGCTCGATCTCTTTTGCCAGCGGATATTGCACAGCCATATAATTGCGGAGCGAATCTAACGCTATCCGATAGTTTTTTGCCGAAGCAGATGAAAGGCCGGAGACTTTCGATCGGAAAATATCCGCTAATGTCTGAATGCTAATTGGTTTTATGTCAATCAGTTCAGTCAATGGAGATTTTTAATTGGAACGAAAGCTAGGAATACAGTTCAAGTCCCCTTGTTTCCCGCAGTAACACGTTAAAACAAAGGTTCTTTTCGAAAGATCAATATGTTGCAATTCCAGCACTGAGGAAAAGTGAATTGCATTGTTTAGAGTGAAGCTCTCTTCTCAAGAGTGCGTCGTTTTTGCAATTAGTTACCGGCTAAGTAATTATAATGTCCATCAAAAGAGTAAAAGTAAACGATATGTAGATTCTACCGATTACTATTCCAATTATATCCCGGTTCAAAATGTTTCATTCTATTTGTTGAGTTGTGTATTTCGCAAAAAAATAGTAATTTTGCAGCTGTTGACGCACTCTTGAGAAGAGTGTGTCATTTTTTTATTTCCAACAGTAAGGAGATAAAAGAAACGAGGCTACGTCGTTGAACGCAGCCTCGTTAGAGGTACCTAGCAGAATCGAACTGCTGTACACGGTTTTGCAGACCGTTGCCTAACCGCTCGGCCAAGGTACCGTTGGGTTTGCGGATGCAAATTTAGATGTTTTTTTTGAAACTGCAAAGAGTTTTGTCCAAAAATCCTATGAAAAATCCCGAATGATGGCGTATTTATGAAAAACTCAAAATAAAGCCATATATAAGGTGTCGGAATTCTCCTTGAGATAATCGCGGAGGCCTGCAATATAATTTTCGGCAGCTTCGTTGCCTATCCGGTTGCGTATGTTCGTTATACGGGCGTTTATGTCAAGAAGTTCGTCGCGCAGCTCTGTGTCGGATATATCGGAATGTAATCTGACAGCATGTTCGCGCCCGAGTATATAGGGTTCGGAGGAGGTGTCGATATCAGCGTTCTCCGTGGGCAATTGCGGCTTATCGAGCGTTTTTTTTGCTGCTTGGGATGGATTTTTTTTCTCCGGGACTGAAACATCGGCCGTGACATCATAAGTGATCGTGTCAGATTTTTCCGACCCTGAACAGCCGTAAAGCGACAAAACAAGTGAAGTCATGGAAAGAAGCAGGGTCGAATAGAGTTTCCGTTTCATAAGATGGTCATTGCTATTTTGGCACAAGCCTCTGCATCGGCAAGTGCATTGTGATGATTGTTAAAGGGGATTCCGAGAAAGTCTGCGAGGAAGGGCAGCGAGAATGAAGGACAAAGCTGTCGGGGAAATGTGCGGCGTGCACGAATCAGAGTGCAATGGAATTCATTGTCGGGGAACTCCAATCCATACTCTCTGGCGGCAGCTTTAAGACATCTCTGGTCAAAAGCTTTATTATGGGCAACCAGCGGCAGGTCACCAATAAAATCCTGCAATTCGGGCAATATTTCGTTGAATGTCGGCTGTGAGTCGGTGTCCTTTCTCCCTATTCCGTGGATTTCATCGGTGAAATAGGAATAATAGTAATTGGGCACAGGCCGCACGAGGCGATAGAACGAATCCGAAATAGCGCCATTCAATACTTTTACGGCCCCAACGGCACAGATGCTCGTCGGTTTGCCATTAGCTGTCTCCACGTCTATCGCAACGAAATTCTCCATTGTCAGTTGACCATTTCGTCAGCTCGTTCCTTGACGAGCTCCATGAGCCAGCGGGGTGTCGAGGTTGCCCCGCAAACGCCTATGCTTCCCGCGTCATGGAGCCATGAGGGATCGATTTCCGACGGGTCAGCGATCATGTGGGTTCGGGGATTCGCTTCTAAACACTGGGCATACAGAACCTTTCCGTTGCTGCTTTTCTTGCCGCTTACAAAAAGTATGACACTATGGGTCGCCGCGAATTGGCGCAATCCTTCGGCCCTGTGTGCAACCTGACGGCAAATGGTGTCATTGCAGCTAATTCCGGAGCGCGACAGCTTATTGAAGCGCTCACAGATATTCCTATAACCATCGAGCGATTTGGTCGTCTGTGAATATAATGCGACGGGGCGGTCGAAATCTATACCATCAAGATCGGAAGTGTCATCAATGACGGTGGCAGTCCCTTCGGTCTGTCCGACGAGGCCGTTGACTTCAGCATGACCAGCTTTGCCATATATTACAATCTGGGGCCTTTCCGGAGAATTATAGGACTCTTTTATTCTCTGCTGAAGCCGAAGGACCACGGGGCATGTCGCATCGATGATCCTTATATTATTGCGACGCGCCGTCTCATAGGTTGATGGCGGTTCTCCATGGGCGCGCAGAAGTACACTGACATCATGGAGCTTGGCGAGATCGGCGTGTGTGATGGTCACAAGACCTTTCATACGCAGGCGATTCACCTCGTCAGAATTATGGACTATGTCGCCAAGACAATATAACTTTCCGTGAACGGCAAGTTCAGCTTCAGCTTTGTTTATTGCTGCCGTAACTCCGAAGCAGAATCCGGAGCTTTCATCAACTTCGATTTTGACCCGCTGAAGGTTCATAAAGATGAGAGTGTCTTGCTATACAGGTCCATAATCCACTCATCCTGCTGAGCAGGAGTCATAAATGAGTTGTCAAGCACGGACGCGTCTTCGGCGCAACGTAGTGGACTCTCATCGCGAGTCTCATCAATGTGGTCGCGCTGTTCGACATTTTCGAGGACTTCCTCGAAGGTGGCCTTTTCCCCGCGGGCCGTCAGTTCATCAAGCCTGCGCTGTGCGCGAGTGGCGGCAGACGCTTTGACAAAAACTTTCATTTCGGCATCGGGAAACACCGTTGTCCCTATATCTCTGCCATCCATCACTATCCCTTTGCTTGCGCCGAGTTCCTGCTGCATTCTGACAAGAGCGTGGCGCACGGCCGGGAGGGCGGCGACAGGAGAGACGACCCGGCTGACTTCCATAGTGCGGATTTCTTTTTCAACGTCTTCTCCGTTAAGGATGGTGTGTTGGGCGCCATCTTCGAGCCTGAAATCTATCCTGATGTCCGGCAGAGCTTTCTGGAGAGCATCGGCATTTACGGAATCATCGCGGGTGATCATGCCATGACGCAGTGCATAGAGGGCAACAGCACGATACATGGCTCCCGAATCAATATAGCGGTAGCCTATCTGACGCGCAAGTTTTTTTGCCATAGTGCTTTTGCCTGAGGAAGAGTATCCGTCGATCGCTATTGTTATAAGAGGTCGTTCATTTGCTGTCATAATAATTCGCTGAGATTTGTCGAAAGGTTGAACATGAATGTCGTGGCGCCGTTATGTGGCTGTGCAAACGCTATGCCAATTCCAAATGCTTTTACTTTAAGTCCGGCGCTAAGAGAAAGACCCGAAAGTATGGAGCGCGAATAGGCCGACATATCGGTCCGGGTCTTGTAATTGTATCCTATTCCTATATTGAAGGTTTCGGAGGGAATGAAATCGGCTGCGAATACAAGATGCCGCATAAGATTGGAGCCGAAAGAATCTTTCAGTTTTATCGTTGCGTCGCCGGAGCCGTCACCTGTCTCGTAATAGGGGAGTTTCCATTTGGTCAGATTCCATGCCGTCACAGAGAAGCGAACCGGAAATGAACCGAATGACTGGGCCCATCCGAGGCGAATGTCGAACGGAAGGCGGTCATAACGGCTGTCGAATCTTTTTATCTGTCCCCCCAGATTGGCCAAAACCGCCGACAGAGACAGATCCGACTCCGGGTCGTAGTAATTTATACCAAGATCCGTTGCTATGGCAAGAGCGGTGTAATCGCTATAGGAGCTATAAAGAAATTTGAGATTTATTCCTCCTCGCAGACGGTCCGTGAAATCATGGGCATACATTCCGGAGAAAGTAATGTCTTTTGGCGAGAATTCACCGTTGAGATTCCCATCTTCGTCAGTATAATCCATTTTACCATAACCGTAATATTGGACGGAGGCGCTCCATGCTCCATGTTCGCCGGCCGGAGAAGAAAATCTTGTCCCTGCAAAATTCGATCCGGCTATGTAACGCATATAGTTCAACGCAATCTGGCGTCCGAATTCCGGGCCGAGCAGCGCCGGATTCTGGTCCGTGACATTCACGTCGTCATCAACAGTCGTTATGTTTATTCCTCCAAGTCCGTAAATTCTTGTTGAGGACGGAATGTTCAGATAGTTGTAGGCCGGAGAAGAATCGGCTTTAGCAACTGCACTATACAAGAATGAGACTGTCAGGATAACAGTCGCGATCAGGGAACTTGTATGTGTCTGTTTGATCATCTGGATGCAAAGTTACAAACTAATAACGATAATCGGCGTCTGATATTGTTAAAGTTTTTGACAAGTCACCGTTAACATATTGACTTGTAATTGTTAAATAAAGAGCCCTCCCAAGAGAAAAATGTCAACAAATTTAAAACAATAATAATCATTCTCAAATTACATATTCATTTTTTGGCTGAATGGCTGGCGCGATATATATTTGCTGCAGAAACCATTGATGTGCAACAATTGTTAAAAACATCACCTCACGTTCCTTAAATTTATATGAATACTTTAACTCATCGCATATTATCATTCGCATTTCTGACCGTGGCAGTCTCTTTTGCGACTGTAGCTCAACAGCGATGTAAAGTCTCTTTTTATTCGCGCACCACATCAACAGTGGCATTTGAAGCGTACGTGGCCGATGCGGTGGATGAACAGCCCGAATTTCCAGGTGGCGACAATGCCATGATGCGTTATATAAACAAAGAGCGCCGTTATCCGCGGGAAGCTTACAAGGCAGGAATCGAAGGCCGGGTATTGTGCGCGTTCATTGTCATGCCCAACGGCTCTATAAATAATATAGAGGTGCTCAGAGGTGTCGAAGAAAGCATAGATCGTGAGGCAGTTCGAATCATCCGCAATATGCCTGCGTGGAAAGCCGGACGTATTTCGGGCACAGCTGTTCCGGTCTATTGCATATTGCCTATTCCATTTCGAAAATAGGGGACTCCTTGTAGAAGTAAAGAATATATGGAAAAGCAGCGATCGATCCTATCGGATAATCGCTGCTTTTCTGGTGCTCGAAGCGGGACTCGAACCCGCATGGCCGCAATGGCCAAAGGATTTTAAGTCCTTCGTGTCTACCATTCCACCATTCGAGCCTGATGTTTAGTCTGTGGATGAAAACCGAAGGAGGTTTATCGGGGGCAAAGGTAAATATTTTTTTTGCAATATGCAAGTTTTATCGTCCAATCACCGCATAAGGTGAAGTTCCCGGTATAGATATTCTGTAACGCTGGAGTCCGTATTTTTCTGTTAAGGCCGGTCCGGAGCGTGGTGTGCCGGCGGCATATACATCATAAGTGCTGCCGCATTTTCCGCAGCGGAAGATACCTGCTTCCGTGGCATCGGAATCGAGCGATATCCTTTGGAGCTGAGGCGCACAGAATGGGCATGCCAGGTCAAACACCACCGGTTGTCCCATTGGATCCATTAATAGAAGGAGGCCTCCGTAACCGGTCCCTTCCGATCCTTTATAGGGAAATCCGGAAGGAATGCGTTGTGACGCAATGAAAATCCGGTACTGACCAGCACCTGAAACACCATAAGTGTCCCAGTCACCGACAGTAGAAAATATGAGGTTTACGTTGGCCGGAGGAATTCTGTCGTCATCAACAGAACTGCATGCACAGATGACCGAAAGAGCCATTGTGCATGCAGCAATACGCAGGGATGAGAGGGAAAAGTGCATGGTGGAGAGACTGCCCGAATGATTATGACGCAAAAAGTGTGGATAACATTTCGCTGAATTTATCAGCGGCTTCCTGCATTTTACCGCCAACAAGAGGCTTAAGCATGACAGGAATGTCCACATCTATAGTCGCCATCACTTCTGTGGAGGTGTCGGACATTGGTTTCATGTCGATTTTGATCGCAAATGGAACAGGAGAGTTTTCGGCTGCGAATCCAAGTCTGGAAAAAGGCGTGCGTTCACTGACAACAAATTTCATTTCTCCAACTGCGGGAGCCGTGATAATTATGCTGTCTGCTGTAAAACGTACATCACCGAGCTTTTCGCGCGCTTCCGGCGGAAGAGTCTCAAGCCTTTGCTGAAAGGAGCTCAGGTCGGAAAGCCTATTATATACTTCTTCGGCCGGGTGATTTACCACTACCGGTTTTCCGGAATATTTTGCCATTACGGGATATTATAAGGAATGGGGAAATTTCTTTTGATCATTAATTATTTTCCGGTCCAGTTGGCTGGATCACGTCGCCATTCTTTAAGCGTTTCGATGTCGTCTTTATGTACATAATCGGCTTTCAGAGCGGCTTCAAGCATCGAGTTGTAGTTCGACAGAGTGCATACTTCAACATTCGCATCTTTGAAGCGTTTGACAGCAATCGGGAATTCATAAGTGAAGATAGCCGCCATTCCGACAACCTCGCATCCCGCAGCGCGGATAGCCTCGACTGCCTTGAGGGAGCTGCCGCCGGTAGAAATGAGGTCTTCGATCACGACAACACGCTGGCCGGGTTTAAGATTACCTTCGATAAGATTTTCGAGACCATGGTCCTTGGGCGTTGAACGGACATAAACGTAAGGGAGACCCATTGTGTCAGCTACGAGCGCGCCCATAGCGATGGCTCCGGTTGCCACACCGGCTATAGCGTCGGGGCGATCGAAATTTTCCATGATCAGACGGCACATCTCAACTTTGATGAAACTGCGGACGTCGGGATAGGAAAGGGTTTTGCGGTTGTCTGTATATATTGGAGAGTTCCAGCCGGAAGCCCATGTGAAAGGATGTTCGGGCTGAAGTTTGATAGCGCTTATTTTCAGAAGTTTTTCTGCCAAAAGAGTGTCAAGATGTTTCATTGTTCTTGAAATAATGGGTAATAGTTTTTCCGGTTAATTATTTGGCAAAGTTACAAAAAAATCTGTATTTATGTTATAATCCCGAAGCTATTATTGCATAATGGATTCAAATTAATCGTTTTTTTCGAAATTTAGCAATAGTTGGCCGGAGCGAAACAAAAACACAGGCTGATATGTCATAAAAAAGTATTAACTTTGTAAGTTATGGATTTTAAACTTTCATCTGAATACAAACCAACAGGTGATCAGCCTCAGGCCATAGCCCAGCTGAGCGCCGGCATCAAGGAAGGAGTCGCTGCGCAGACTTTGCTCGGTGTGACCGGCTCCGGGAAAACCTTCACTATGGCGAATGTCATCAAGGAGGTTAAAAAGCCTACACTGATACTAAGCCATAACAAGACGCTTGCAGCACAGTTATATGGCGAATTCAAGAATTTCTTTCCTGAAAATTCAATCCAATATTTTGTTTCCTATTACGATTATTATCAGCCCGAGGCTTACATACCTTCGGTCGATAAATATATCGAGAAGGATCTGATGATAAACGATGAGATAGATAAGTTGCGTCTGGCTACAACATCCGCGTTGCTTTCAGGAAGAAAAGATATCGTCGTGGTCAGCTCTGTCTCATGTCTCTACGGAATGGGCAATCCGGAAGATTTCAATTCCAATGTCATAGACATCCATGTCGGACAGAAGATTGCGAGAAACGTTTTTCTGCGAGAGCTTGTAGGAGCCCTGTATGCGCGTAATGAGATAAATTTCACGCGTGGAACTTTCCGAGTGAAAGGAGATACGGTGGATATTTATCTGGCTTACGAGGAAATAGTTGTCCGCGTGGTATTCTGGGGCGACGAGATAGAATCGATCGCTACTTTCTATCCAACGGATTATGTCACGCTGGGCCAGCATGATGCATTCAAGATTTTTCCGGCTAACATCTTTGTCACATCTCCGCAGAGAATGGCCTCAGGACTGGCGCAGATCGAACTTGATCTCGGCCAGCAAGTCGAATTTTTCCAACGGGAAGACAGGGAACTTGAGGCGCGCCGGTTGCAGGAACGTGTCACATACGATATTGAGATGATGCGTGAGGTGGGCCATTGTTCGGGAATAGAAAACTACAGCAGATATTTCGACGGCCGTCAGCCCGGAATGAGACCATTCTGTCTGCTGGATTATTTCCCTAAGGATTTTTTGCTTATCATAGACGAGAGTCATGTCACCATTCCTCAGGTAAGAGCGATGTATGGCGGAGACCTTTCAAGGAAGATGAATCTCGTGGAATACGGTTTCCGTTTGCCGGCGGCTCTCGACAACCGTCCGCTGAAATTCGAGGAATTCGAACGCCTGACACCTCAGGTGCTCTATGTCAGCGCGACACCAGCCGATTATGAACTTCAACGGAGTGAGGGAGTAGTCGTGGAACAGATCATTCGTCCCACCGGTCTTCTCGATCCAAAAATAGAGGTGCGTCCTTCGATAAATCAGATAGACAATCTGATGGAAGAGATAGCCCTGAGGGTTGACCGTGACGAGAGAGTGCTCGTTACCACTCTCACAAAACGCATGGCCGAGGAACTTAACGATTATCTTACAAAACTCAGGATCAAGGCAGCCTACATTCACAGCGATGTAGAGACGCTGGACAGAATACGCATCCTCGACGATCTGAGAGCCGGAGTCTATGACGTCCTTATCGGTGTCAATCTTCTGCGTGAAGGACTTGACCTTCCTGAAGTATCGCTTGTGGCGATACTTGATGCGGATAAGGAAGGGTTCCTGAGGTCACACCGGTCGTTGACTCAGACCGTAGGGCGTGCCGCACGAAATCTTAACGGAACGGTAATCATGTATGCCGATAAGATAACCGACAGCATGCAGCTTACCATAGACGAAACTGAGCGCCGTCGGTCAATTCAGTTGGCCTACAACGAGGAACATGGAATCACACCTCAGGCCATCGTGAAAGCCCGCAACCGGATAATCGGAGTCGATTCTTCCGAAGAAACGACGGAAGAAGCCGTGCGCAAGGGCTCGGCTAAGAAGCCGGTCAAAGCTACCAGAGAGGCTCGCCGGGAGATGAAAACTACAGCCATCTATGATAATGAATTCTCCACAAAAGTCGATCTGGCGGCGGATCCGGTCGTTCCATATATGAACAGGGATGAACTGATGCGCACGATTACTGCCCGACGCATGGCCATGGTTGAGGCGGCTAAGAAAATGCAGTTCATGGAAGCCGCCCAGTTGCGTGACGAAGTTTTGAAACTTGAAGAAAGATTAAAGGAAATAAGCTGATGGGATTGCCTGAAAGATACAATACACGTCTCTTCCTGCCTACTTCTGTGAAAGAGATGAAGTTACTTGGATGGGATCATGTGGATGTCGTGATTTTTTCCGGAGATGCTTATGTTGATCATCCCTCTTTCGGGGCTGCCGTGATAGGACGGACGTTACAGGCCGCGGGCTATAACGTCGCAATTGTACCCCAACCGAACTGGCAGGACGATTTGCGCGATTTCAGAAAATTCGGCGCCCCGCGTCTTTTCTTCGGAGTCTCTGCCGGAGCCATGGATTCCATGGTAAACCATTATACCGCCGCACGGCGCCGGAGAAGCGATGACGCATATACTCCAGGCGGCCGACACGGGGCGCGACCCGATTATCCTACGATAGTCTATTCCCGAATACTGAAAGAACTCTATCCCGGTACTCCTGTTGTGGCGGGCGGTATAGAGGCTTCATTGAGACGCCTTTCCCATTACGATTATTGGGAAGACAGGCTCAGACCATCAATTCTCATTGATGCTCCGATGGATATTCTGAGTTACGGAATGGGGGAAAAGACTATGGTTGAAATAGCTCGCAGACTCTCCGATGGTGCATCTGTCGATGAACTGCGATCGCTTATGCAGGTCGCCTCTCTGTTACCGGCTACGGCGATCCCTGTTGAAGACGAGAACAATATCATATTGCATCCCTTTGAGGAGTGTCTGGAAGACAAACGCAAGCAATCGCAGAATTTCAAGCATATTGAACAGCAAAGCAATCGTTATGCGGGTGCTGTACTCTGGCAACGTCACGGAGACAAGGCGGTTAGAGTCAATCCGATGCATCCGCCTATGACGACCGGAGAAATAGATGCTTCGTTTGATCTCCCTTATATGCGTTATCCCCATCCGCGTTATAAGGGAAAACATATTCCCGCATACGATATGATCCGTCATTCGGTCAATATGCATCGCGGTTGTTTCGGAGGTTGCGCTTTCTGTACTATTTCCGCCCATCAGGGTAAATTCATCGCTTCGCGCAGTCGGGAGTCGATTCTGAAAGAAGTGCGTCAGATCACCGCAATGGATGATTTCAAAGGATATATTTCCGATCTGGGAGGCCCTTCCGCCAATATGTACGGCATGTGTGGAAAAAATACGGAGATATGCAAGAAATGTATGAAGCCCTCGTGTCTCCATCCAGTGCCATGTCCCAATCTGAATACGGATCATGGCCCTTTGCTGGATATATATCATTCCGTTGACTCTCTTCCCGGAATAAAAAAATCGTTCATCGGAAGCGGTGTTCGCTATGATCTTTCGATGCATCCGACCGGCAACTCTGAAATCGACCGTACGAACCGCCGGTATAACAGAGAGCTGATTGAGAAGCATGTTTCGGGACGTCTGAAGGTAGCGCCGGAACACACATCCGATAAGGTGTTGACGGTAATGAGAAAACCGTCATTCAATCTTTTTTATGATTTCAAGAAATTATTTGATGAAGTCAACCGTGAATGCGGATTGAAGCAGCAATTGATTCCATATTTTATATCAAGCCATCCCGGCTGTCATGAGGAGGATATGGCAGAACTGGCCGTCACTACGAGGAACCTGAATTTTCATCTCGAGCAGGTTCAGGATTTTACTCCGACACCCATGACTGTCGCGACAGAAATATATTATACCGGCTATCATCCCTATACAGGCGAACGCATATTTACAGCAATTTCGCCTGAAGAAAAAAATGCTCAGAGAAAATACTTTTTCTGGTATGATCCCCAAAACCGGAGGGATATAATAGCGTCGCTCAAGCGCATGAACCGTGTCGATCTGATCTCTCAGCTATATCCGGTTTATAGGCGTGATGCGAATAAAGGACAGGATAATTCTTTGCGTAGAAAGAAAAAATATTAACTTTGTGAGTAGTAAATCAATCATTTATCAAACACATAACAATATGTTACATCAACTAAAATCCGCACTTATGATTTCATCGGCCTTAATAGTAGGCGCGTGCTCAAGTGGAGGTTCTGACAGTCAGGATATTATAGATAAGCCTGATTTTAAGTCCGAGACCGGAGAATTCACCGTAGAAGCTCTTGAGGCACTCGGGCGAGTCAGTGATCCTCAGATCTCTCCTGACCGAACCAAGATCCTCTATGGTGTCAGCTATGAAAGCGTTGAGCAGAACAAGAGCAATCTTGATCTCTATGTCATGAATCTTGACGGATCAGACAACAAACGAATTACAAAAACGCCCGACAGTGAGAACGGCTATACATGGATCGACGGTGGCAAGAAGATTGCATTCATAAGTCCTGTTGACGAGAAGCCTCAGCTGTGGATAATGAATGCCGACGGCTCGGGACGTAAGGCGGTCAGCAATGTCGAGAACGGAATTCAGGGATTTTTATTCTCGCCTGACGAGAAGAAGGTTGTTATGATTGGAACGGTGAAATACAACCGCACGGCACAGGACATTTATCCTGATCTCCCCAAAGCTACTGGCCGAGTTTTCGACGACATAATGTATAAACATTGGGATGAATGGGTTACTGAAATTCCTCATCCCTTGGTCGGTGATTTCAACGGTTCGGAAGTCAGCGGAGTGACCGACATTATGGCTGACGAGCCCTATGAAGCTCCGATGAAACCTTTTGGAGGAATCGAATCGTTTGCATGGTCACCGGATGGATCAAAGCTAATCTATGTGTCGCGAAAGAAGACAGGCAAAGCTTATGCCCAGTCCACGAATTCCGATCTCTATCAATATGACATCGCTACGAAAAAAACTATTAACCTGACAGAGGGAATGATGGGTTATGATACAAATCCCGCATATTCTCCCGATGGAAAATATGTAGCGTGGCTCTCGATGGAGCATGACGGTTATGAAAGCGACAAAAACCGTATTTTCATCATGAATGTGGCTGATGGAAGCAAGACCGATCTCACAACAGACTGGGATTATACGGCCGACGCCATCGCATGGAATCCCAACGGGAAATCAATATATTTCATAGCTCCGAAAGATGGCGTTACTCCCATTTTCTCCATTGATATCGCCACAAAAGAAGTTAAGGAGGTCGCCAACGGAGTCTGCGATTACGCGTCATTATGCCCGGTCGATGAAACGACATTGCTTTCGATGAGACACTCAATGATCGCGCCTAACGAGGTTGTAGCCGTCAAAGGCAACGAGGTAAAACAAATATCGAATGTCAATACGGAATTGCTGGCATCTCTCGATATGCCGACTGTTGAAAAACGTATGGTTCCCACTACCGACGGAAAATTAATGACGACTTGGGTCGTGTATCCTCCGAAATTCGACAAGACCAAGAAGTATCCGGCCATTCTCTACTGTCAGGGCGGTCCTCAGCAGGCTGTCAGCCAGTTCTGGAGTTTCCGCTGGAACTTCGCGCTTATGGCGTCACACGGATATATAGTCATTGCTCCTAACCGTCGCGGTCTTCCCGGCTTCGGCACAGAATGGAACGCACAGATATCGAAAGATTACGGTGGTCAGAATATGAGAGATTATTTCAGCGCCGTAGATGACATGAAGAAAGAGCCGTATATCGACGCTGATCATATTGGTGCTGTCGGAGCAAGTTATGGCGGATTTTCGGTTTATTGGCTTGCCGGACACCATGAAGGCAGGTTCGCGGCTTTCATAGCCCATGCGGGTATTTTCAACACGGAGGCGCAGTATCTCGAGACGGAGGAAATGTGGTTTGCCGACTGGGATTTAGGTGGCCCGTTCTGGGCTAAAGACAATGAGGCCGCACAGCGTTCGTACGCCAACTCACCCCATCGATTCGTGGACAAATGGGATACGCCGATTCTTATCACTCACGGAGAATATGATTTCCGTATTCTTGCTTCGCAAGGTATGATGGCTTTCAATGCTGCGGTGCTTCGCGGTGTCCCTGCAGAAATGCTTATTTTCCCTGACGAGAACCATTGGATTCTCAAGCCTCAGAACTCGGTAATGTGGCAGCGTGTGTTCTTCCGCTGGCTTGACCGCTGGTTGGTTCCCGGCAGTGAAGCGGCAAAAGAAGCGGCTGCAAAGGAAAACGCTTCAGTCGTGAAAGCCGATTCGGTTGCGACTGACAGCGTAAAATAATGAGAATAAATGAATAACTAATTATAAAAAGCGGCTGGACCACCAGATTCAGCCGCTTTTACTTTTCTCACAAAAATGTCAAAGACTCAGTTAAAAAAATTGCTTTCCCAAATGAGTGCCGAACAGATCAGCGAAATGGTTCTCGATCTGTATGCCGCCCGGTCGGAAGCAAGGGAATATCTTGATTTCTTTGTGTCGCCCGACATAGAGAAGAAACTCGAAAAAAGCCGTTCGTCAATAAAAAAGGAGATGTCACGTAATTCCAAAGGCCGAAATAAATCCCGCTCAACCAGAATACGTCGGTTCATCAAGGATATTTCTTCTCTGAATCCTGGAGCGGAGCCTGTAGCAGAGATCATGACCTTCGCTGTCGAGACTTTTTGTGAAGTAGGCTCTGACCAAATTATAAAAACTTCTGTACAGAACGGCTATGCAAGATTGCTGCACGATACAATCGTTTATATAAATGATGCAGGTCTTGTCGGGGATTATCTGCCTCGCATTGAAAAAGCTGTCGATTCGATGTCCTCAAGCTGGTGGAGAGGCAATGAATTCAAGAAGCTCCTCAAGCAGGAACTTAAAGAGACAATGGAATCCCTGTGAGTATTGGTCTTACGAGATGAAAGAGTGTTGAAGTTAATTGGATTTTGGGTGCAACCGTCTGATCGTATATAATGGAAGAAAAACAGAAAAAGCCCGATGTCGGGCTTTTTCCATATTGATTAAGCGGAAATAGATCCGTTGTCAACGACCGATGGTCAGAATCGTGAAGTAATTGTAATTGCCGGAGACCATAGGGGAATACTGAAGGGTGATATAATCACCGCCGCGTCCGAACCAAGTGGCACTCAGAGCAGTTCCGGTCATGTTGTTAATGGCGGGCACTCCGTACATTCCGCATAGAGTCGAATATACGCTGTAAAATCGGTTTGTGTCATAACCAAAAGAAGGATTGAAGAACTGGGAACGTATCAAACCTCCGTTTCCGAAATAGAGTGTCGCGTCGGGCCAGTAAGAGTTAAATTGGTTAACCCCGGTAAGATATACCTGATTGTTCATATAGCCGTCTATGCTATAGCCGCTATAATAGAGGTTGTCAAGAGCTGAACCTATTGCAACTCCGAAGGTGAGCCCGAGTATATTGCCTATGAGACTTCCGGTGTAGGAAGGACGCCAATGGGGCGGCGGAACGGGGCGTACCCAAGGCCTCATCGGAGGACGGCCGGGACGCATGGGCGGTCTCATGTATGCCGGACGGTTAGGCCCCGGTCGGTATCCGTAGCCGGGACGAAGGGGACGAGAGGGAGCGGGACGGTAGATCGGTTCAGGATGATTCGGCCTATGATTGTTGCCCGGGCGAAAGTGGTTATTGCCCGGGTATTGCGGACGATTGCCGTGATTGTTGTCGCCGGGACGGAAATTGTTGTTGTTACCGGGGTGATTTGGACGGTTGTTGTTTCCGTTGTTGTTACCGGGACGGAAATTATTGTTGTTACCGGGGTGATTTGGACGGTTGTTGTTTCCGTTGTTGTTACCGGGGCGGAAATTATTGTTGTTACCGGGGTGATTTGGACGGTTATTGTTCCCGTTGTTGTTACCTGGACGGAAGCTATTGTCGGGCCGCGAGGGTCGCTGCTTGTTGTCGTTGTTACGGAACCCGTCACCGCGCCCCGGGCGTATGTTGGAGTTGTTGTTTCCTCCGCGCCCCGGTCTTATTGTGGAGTGATTCCGTGTCTGATCTGAATTACCTCTGCGGACTTGGGCATCGGCAACCGGAGTGAGAGCGAAAATACTGCAAAGGAGCAATGCTGAAATTGAGATTAATTTTCTTTTCATGATCCGGGAGTGTGTTTATGGGTTCTTACTGTGTTTCTTAGTGGATTATTTAATTCTAAGACGTGCCAAGATATAAAAAGTTTAGCCAATGGACTGCAAAAAGCTTTGGTTTAAGATTTATTCAGATATGCTCCGGTCGGCGCATTTCAGCACGCGTCCGGGGAACTGGTCTATGAGGCCGAGATTATGGGTCGCGACAATGACGGTGGTTCCTTGTTGCTGGATTTCCTGAAGACGTTTCATTATCTGGGCTGCCGTTACAGGATCGAGATTCCCTGTAGGTTCATCGGCAATGAGTAATTGGGGATCATTAAGCATCGCTCTGGCTATGACCACGCGTTGCTGTTCGCCTCCCGACAGTTCATAAGGCATTTTGTAACCTTTATTGAGCATTCCCATCTGACGGAGGGTCGTCTCAATACGTTCTTTCATGCTGTTTTTGTCTTTCCAGCCTGTAGCATCGAGTACAAATTTCAGGTTCTCATAGATATTTCTGTCATTCAGCAAACGGAAATCCTGAAATACAATACCGACCTGACGTCTCAGAAAAGGGATCTCGGCGGATTTTATATTTCCAAGATCATATCCCATTACTTCAGCTGTTCCGGCAGCAACGGGCACTTCGGCATACATTGTCTTGAGAAGAGAGCTTTTACCACTGCCTACTTTTCCTGTGATATAGATGAACTCTCCAGGATCCACGGTCAGATTGACGCGCTTCAAAACTCTGATATCCTGTCTTAGAATATCTACGTCGGTATATTTTATGAGGTGTGACATATAATGTGGTCTGTATTTAATATCCCATGTCAGACAGGAATTTTATTTTCATCAGTCTGATCTCATCTTCTCCATATTCGTCGCCGAGTTCCGCATAAGCTTTATCGAGATTACCATCCTCGCTTTCCTGAAAATAGTCGAAGAGATCGTCCTGCTGTTCCTCGTCAAGAAGTTCGTCTATGTAGTAACTTATATTTATTTTGGTGCCGGAATTCAGTATTCCTTCTATCTCGGACATTAGCTCATCGAGAGACATTCCTTTTGAACGGGCAAGTTCGTCAAGAGGGATTTTCCGGTCGATAGCCTGAATTATGGAAATCTTCACCTTGCTGCGGTTTGCGACCGTGCGTACAATCATGTCCTCCGGACGTTCGATCTCGTTGGTCTCGACGTGCTGCTTTATCACATCAACGAATTCCTTTCCATATCGTCTGGCCTTCCCTGATCCTACGCCTGAAATGTTGGCAAGCTCTTCAACAGTTATAGGGTAGGTTGTGGCCATGGCTTCGAGAGAGGGATCCTGAAATATGACATAGGGGGGCAGATTGTTTCTTCTGGCGACCTGCCGTCGAAGGTCCTTGAGGATTGCGAACAATTCCTGGTCCGCCGCGCAGCTTCCGGCTGTCTTTAAGGATTCAGCTTCATAATCCTCGTCATTGAAGACAGCATCCTCGACAATTTTGAAAGAAACGGGGTCGTTAAGGAACTCCTTTCCTTTCGGAGTCAGTTTCATGAGTCCGTAATTTTCTATGTCGCGTTCGATATAGCCGGCAATAACAGCCTGTCGGATAACCGCGTTCAGGTGTCGGGCGTCGATGTTTCTGCAACTTCCGAAAATCTCGAGGTTTTCATGCCTGTAATTCTTGACATCGTTGGTGTTGCGTCCGCGGAGAATATCAATAATGTAATCAGCTCTGAATTTTTCCTTTAATATCGAAATGGCTTCCAGAATGGCACAGAGATCCTCTTTGGCCTCCACCTTTTTCTTCGGATTAAGACAGTTGTCGCAGTTGCCGCAATTTTCTTCGGGATATTCCTCTCCGAAATAGTGAAGAAGAGTCCTTCGGCGGCATACGCAAGATTCCGCATAGGATGCCGTCTCAAGAAGAAGCTGCCGCCCTATTTCCTGCTCTGCAACGGGTTTGTTCTGGATGAATTTTTCCATTTTCTGCAGATCTTTGGCGGAATAGAATGTAATGCAGCGTCCTTCTCCTCCGTCACGGCCGGCCCTTCCGGTTTCCTGATAGTATCCTTCGAGCGATTTTGGCATGTCATAGTGAATGACAAACCTTACATCAGGTTTGTCTATACCCATTCCGAATGCTATCGTAGCCACGATAACATCGACTTTCTCATAAAGGAAAGCATCCTGATTGGCCGATCGGGTGGGACCATCCATTCCGGCGTGGTAGGGAAGCGCTTTGATCTGATTGACAACAAGCATCTCGGCGAGTTCTTCGACTTTCTTACGGCTCAGGCAGTAAATGATACCAGATTTCCCTTCCATCCCTTTAATGAAGCGGATTATCTCTTTGTCGGTATTGGCTGTCTTCGGGCGTATCTCGTAGAAAAGATTCTCTCGATTGAAGGATGATTTGAAGACATTCGCGCCAAGCATTCCGAGATTTTTCTGTATATCATGCTGGACTTTGGGTGTGGCCGTTGCTGTGAGCGCTATGACAGGGCAGTTGCCTATCTCATTGATTATTGGACGTATCCGGCGGTATTCAGGACGGAAATCATGACCCCATTCTGAGATACAATGAGCTTCGTCAACAGCGTAGAAGGAAATCTTGATCGTTTTAAGGAAATCGATGTATTCCTCCTTTGTCAGCGATTCAGGCGCCACATACAGAAGTTTCGTGCGGCCGGAGATGATATCGGCCTTTACTTTGTCAACGGCCGATTTGTTAAGCGATGAATTCAGAAAATGGGCTATACCGTCATCTTCGCTGAAATTTCTCATGGCGTCCACCTGGTTTTTCATTAGGGCTATCAGGGGCGAAATCACTATTGCCGTTCCTTCCATCATTAAGGAGGGAAGCTGATAGCAAAGTGATTTGCCGCCGCCTGTAGGCATAAGGACAAATGTGTCGTGACCGTCGAGAAGGCTTTGCATTATGGCTTCCTGATGGCCCTTGAAGGTGTCGAATCCGAAATAATGTTTCAGAGCCGCTGTTAGTTCTTTGGTATTAGCCATGGATGAGGGGATAAGGTGGGAAAGTATGATGATTGGTGTTTAGTCCTGTCTGTTCAGTTCGAAATTGGCTTCTTCGAGTTTTTTGAGAGCATAGTTGGCAGTCACTTCAAAATGTTTTTCCTCACATGACGGAAGCTCGAACATGGCGTCCATCATGACAGTCTCGACAATTGAACGCAAACCGCGCGCTCCGAGTTTATATTCAATAGCTTTGTCAACAATAAGATCAAGGGCTTCGGGCGTGAATACAAGTTCTACGCCATCCATTCTGAACAGTTTCTCATACTGGCGGGTGATGGCGTTTTTAGGCTCGGTCAGCACTCTTCTGAGCGCGTCGCGGTCAAGAGGTTCGAGATGGGTCAGGATCGGCAGTCGTCCGATTATTTCCGGGATCAGTCCGAACGATTTAAGGTCTTGAGGCGCGACATACTGCAGGAAGTTGTCACGGTCAACCCCTTTGCGGGCCGTGTTGCTGTAACCCACCACATGAGAGTTGAGCCTCTGGGCGATCTTCCGCTCGATTCCGTCGAATGCTCCGCCGCAAATGAAGAGAATATTCTTGGTGTCAACGGGAATCATCCGTTGTTCAGGATGCTTGCGGCCCCCTTGGGGAGGCACATTGACAACAGATCCTTCAAGCAGTTTGAGGAGTCCTTGCTGTACGCCTTCTCCGCTTACGTCGCGTGTGATTGACGGGTTGTCGCCTTTACGTGCGATTTTGTCTATCTCGTCGATGAACACGATGCCTCTTTCGGCCTTTGCCACGTCATAGTCGGCAACTTGAAGAAGACGGGTCAGAAGGCTTTCGATATCTTCGCCTACGTAACCGGCCTGCGTCAGAACCGTGGCGTCAACTATTGTGAAGGGGACATCGAGAAGACGTGCGATGGTTTTGGCAAGAAGAGTCTTACCGGTGCCGGTAGGCCCGACCATTATAATATTGCTTTTCTCGATATCGGTTTCGTCGTCACTCGGTTGCCCAAGTCGTTTATAGTGGTTATAAACTGCTACCGAGAGATATTTTTTAGCGGATTCCTGCCCAATGACATAGCCGTTCAGAAAATCGAATATCTCTTTCGGCTTGGGAATCTTTTCAAGATCCATATCCGGAGTCTTTCCTCCCGCTGGGATGGCTGATGTGTTCTTAAATCCCTTGATCGCTTCCTCAATGGTGTTTACGCAGTCCTCGCAAATATAAGAGGAGCCGTCGGCCGACGGGACAAAAACCTTGTCACCTTCGGCCGGGCAGCCGCAGAAAGAACAACGGACGGTTTGTCCGGAATCCTGTGATGATCTTTTTTTAGCCATCCTGTCAATGTTTAGCCTTAATGAGTACGTCGTCTATCATTCCGTAATCTTTGGCCTCCTGTGCGGTCATCCAGTAGTCGCGGTCACTGTCACGCTCAACCTTTTCAAAAGGTTGTCCCGAATGATTTGCAATTATGGTGTAAAGTTCTTTCTTGAGCTTCTGAATCTCGCGAGCTGTGATCTCTATATCGCTGGCCTGTCCCTGGGCGCCGCCCATAGGCTGGTGAATCATCACTCTTGAATGGTTCAGTGCGAAACGTTTTCCCTTTTCGCCCGCTACGAGGAGAACGGCGGCCATGGATGCGGCCATGCCGGTGCATATTGTGCTGACATCACTTGAAATATACTGCATGGTGTCATAAATGCCGAGGCCGGCATAGACGGAGCCGCCGGGAGAATTGATGTAAATGCTGACATCTTTACCGGGGTCAGTTGAGTCGAGATAGAGGAGCTGTGCCTGAATGACATTGGCCGTGTAATCATTGACATCTGTTCCGAGGAATATGACACGGTCCATCATAAGACGCGAGAAAACGTCCATCTGGGCAACATTGAGCTGACGCTCTTCAATTATGGTGGGGTTGATATAGCTTGAGGTGATGTGAGAGGCATATTGATCGAGCGCGAGCCCGTTCATGCCGAGATGATTTACTGCGTAGTTTCTGAAATCGTTTTTCATATAGAATGTTTTGATTTATCGTGTTTGTTTATTCAAAGTTAGCAATAATTATTGAATTTGCAAAAAATACATTTTAATTTAAAACGGTTTAACTCCGAATTAATACCATTTGTGGCCCGGTTTATCCGTCATTTCCAGTTCTATGGTCGAGCCATCCGTTATCTGCCGATGGGTTATGTAGCTTTTATGGTAGGGAACCCCGTTTATCTTTACGCTCTTGACATAGATGTTTCTGTCCGAACCTGAGGGAGCCTTGACGGTGAAAATCTTCCCATTGTCAAGCTTTATGCGAGCTTCTTTAAAAAGAGGCGAACCGATTTCGTATTGCCCGCTTATAGGATCGACCGGATAAAAGCCTAACGCATTCAGGACATACCATGCCGACATCTGACCGCAGTCCTCGTTGCCGCAAAGTCCGTCGGGGCTGTTCCGGTAGAGTTCGGTCATTACTTTTCTCGCGTAATATGCCGTTTTCCAAGGTTGTCCTATCATGTTATATAGAAATATGACGTGGTGTGACGGCTCGTTTCCATGAACATATTGTCCAATCATGCCTGTGGAGAATATGGGGAGGTCTTTATCGGACGCCGGCGTATAAGTGAACATGCTGTCGAGGCGCTGCATGAACCGATCTTTTCCCATGAGGTTCATCAGTCCGGGAATATCATGCTGTACCGACCATAGATAATGCCATGCGTTGCTTTCACTGATGTGTGGAGTGTATTCATCAGGCGTGAAGCCGGGTTGCCATGAGCCGGATGAGTCGCGCGGTTGCATGAATCCGTTTTCCCGGTTGAAAAGATTGCGGTAGTTACCGGATCGTTTACGGAATTCTTCAGCAATCTCTTTCTTTTCCATCTTTTCAGCCATCACGGCTATGCAATGGTCGTCATAGGCATATTCGAGAGTCCGTGAAAGAGACCAGTCGTCGTTATTGTAGGGATCTCTTATATCGAAGGGGACATATCCGAGACGTTTATAAAGACCTATACCACGATAATCGTCATCGTTTGCGGTTGCGACGCATGCAGCGAGCGCTTTCTCGGCGTCGAAATTGCCAATGCCTTTCAGGTAAGCATCGACAATTACCGGTACGGCATGGTAGCCAAGCATCATGTCGGTTTCGCTTCCCTGCATGTTCCAAACGGGTAACCGTCCATGTTGCTCATAAAAAGCGAGGAAAGATTTGATCATGTCGTTGACGCGCTTGGGTTCCGTGTAGGTCAGCAGCGGGTGAGCACCTCTGAAAGTATCCCAGAGAGAGAAGGTGGAATAATTGTTCCAACCGTCTGCCTGATGAATATTCTTGTCAGGCCCGCGATATTTTCCGTCAACGTCTCCGAACAGAGTGGGCGCAATCATGGTGCGGTAAAGCGCGGTATAGAAATTGGTTATATTGTCGGCGTTTTCGCCGCGAATCTCTATTTTGCCGAGTTCGCGGTTCCATTTTGCTCTTGTCTGTTCTCTGTATCGGTCGAATTCGTCAAGAGGCGCTTCCTGTTGCAGGTTAAGTCTGGCTCCTTCGAGGCTTACCCCTGAGAGAGCGGTAGTCACTGTCAGCTTCTCTCCTTTGCCGGTCAGATAATTGAAGCGTGCAATGCTGGAATCGGCGTTGAAATCGGCGGATTTCCATGGCTTTGAAAAGCGGCTTCTGAAATAAACTTTCTGGTCCCGCGCCCAGCCGTCGGAGAACCGGTAGCCCTCAATAGTCACAGAATCGACAATGCTTATTTTTGCTCCGACGGTAGAATCCCAGTTCATAGCCTTTTTCAGGTTGAGTATGACGGCAGCTTCGCCGCCCGGAAACGTATATCTCTGCAGACCTGTGCGATCTGTTGCAGTGAGTTCGACGTCTATTCCATAGTCATCAAGCGTTACCTTATAGTAGCCTGCAACTGCATTCTCGGTCTCATGACGGAAACGGGAGTGAATTCCAAGCGGCTCGGGCGCTTCTTTGTAGGGGAGAGTGACGGGCATGAATGAAATGTCATACAGGTCTCCGGCTCCTGTGCCTGACAGGTGCGTATGGCTGAATCCGGCTATAGTGCTGTCGGGATAATAATATCCTGCTATTCTGTCCCAGCCGGGGAGACCGTTGTCAGGACTCAACTGGACCATTCCGAAGGGAGCCTGTGCGCCGGGATAAGTGTTGCCGGTGTAATCTGTCCCTATGAATGGATTTACTTTCGAAGCCAAATCCTTTTCGGCGTTTTTTGGGGTGTGACAAGAGGTGTAAGCAGGCGCGATGAGAGATATGGTCAATAGAAAGATGATATTATTTTTCATCGGTAATCTTAGGGGTTGATTTGAGGTGGGTTCAATAGCACAACAAAGATAATGAAAAGATGCTACATAAAAAAGAGCCGGGTCAATGTTGACTCAGCTCTTTGAGTTGTCTTGGAAGGATTCGAACCCTCACAGGCGGAACCAGAATCCGACGTGCTACCATTACACCACAAGACAGTCTGTCTGTAAAACCTTTTTTATTTGGCTCTCATGCCGTGTTCGTTTTACGAGTGCAAAGGTATAATGTTTTTTTATTCTGACCAAATTTTTTGAGAAAAAAATGAAATAAAAAATTATTTTGAAAATACTACTGATATTATTTTTCTTATTGCAAACATTTGTTTATATTTGTGAACAGATAATCTTATCGCAACAATATCAACAATTTAAATTAATCACCATGAAACTGAACCGACTATTGACGTTGCCGTTTTTCATGCTTTTGCTGAGCTGCAGCTCAGATTGGGATACTCAACCCCAATCTAATGATTTTGTAATAACCGTGAATGCATCTTCGGCTGCAACCTCCCGTGCGGACGAATCCTCAGGAGTTCCTGCTATTGAAGGATATGAATTCAAGTGTATAATGCAATTATTAGATGAGGCGGGTGAGACTGTCGGGTCCCAGTCTGTAGTTTCGATGAGCTCCGGATCAGCATCTTTTACCATAACCGGTGAGAATATTGATAATGGCGCCGTAAAAGCTATTTTCTGGGCTGAATACCAGCCGACGGCAGGTGTGGAGAAGGTTTATAACACTTCGGATTTGAAAAATATAACTTATAAATCTACCACCTTTGACCTTGCTACCGTAAATTCAACAGCTGTTTTAGAAGTTTTTGCCGGCAAACTTGATAAAATAGAAAAAAGAGCAAGTGTGACTTTGAAAAGACCTGTTTCAAAGATTGTATTTTCTCCGAAGAATCGTGAAAACGTTTCGGACGCAAACACTATTGAAGTCAAATATGTGACAGCGTCGGGTTACAATGTTCTTGCTGGAACTGCATCGGGAACCAGTGAAATTACACTTAACAAAGGATCGTTCGACCCATTGGCATAAGGCGCTTGGTTCACTACGTTTATGTTATGTCCCGCGAATCAAACAAATGCCGCCGGAGATATAACAATCAATCTTTCGGGGGACAATGGTTATTCCCGAGCAATAACTATTCCGGCTAATAGTATCCCTGCAGATCCGAATCATATTTATAATATAACTGCGGATATTACTCATGGCGACATTTCAATATCTGTCAGTGTTGATAATTCATGGGTGGCAAATGATGCTAATGGAGGCGGTGATGAAAGTCCCGATCCCGGAAAGCAAGATCCAGACCCGGATCCAAATCCGGGGGATGATACGGGTGAAGAAACGAAGGGCGATACCAATTATGTCCTCGGTTCGCTAATTGATGCCAACGGTTATGTCACAACAGACAAAACCAAAGCCGTCGCTGTGTATTTTATTGATGGCGCTTTTCAAGGTGATGTTATGGGTAATTATCAAGAACACGCCGGAAAATCAATTAAGGGTTACGGAGTTGCTATTAAGAATATCTCAGATACTCCTTTATTGGCGACGTTGAATGGTAGTGCTTCTGCAATTTCCGGAGGGAACGGATATACAAATACCGATAAACTTCTTTCCTCTCTTTCCGGGTCTCCGTTTGAGTTGGCGTTTAAAGAATGGAGAGAGAATAATAAAATAACTAATTCTAATATAACAACGTGGTATATACCGTGTTGGGATCAAAGATTTTATATGTCTAATATTCATAAGGTACTGATATCAAATGGCATAAATGCGTTGCATGATATACTTTATGAAGGTTCCACCCAACCTTATATTTTTTCTAATACAGGTGTGAATACCCCACTTAAATTTAGAGTTGGAAAAGTTCAAGAAAATAGTTACTCAGGATTGACAGCAGGGGATGACTTTTCTAATTCTAAAGAGGTGTATTGCCGTCCGATGGTGACTATTTTTACCGATGCGACGACAGAGTAAAGAATTAAATCAATAAAATAAAATCCGGCGAGGATAATTCCTCACCGGATTTTATTTTGATTATTTGGAAGAACGATTTATTCTGCAGCATCAAGCATTGAGAGAGCAAATGAATAAGCGCCTATAGAAATAGCTTTGCTTGCACCGAGTTTGGATATTGCAACGCCGGTTGCTTTCATCGGGTCATATACAACGGTTTTTTCCGTGCCATAGACTTTGATCAGTCGGGCAGCTCCGTGAGCAAACTGGGCGAATTCGTCATCGTCATCCAGATCGAAAGGCTTCATTTGCAGGCGGTCGAGCTCTTCACCCTTGACGGTGTGGAGAAGTCCGCGAAGCTGTTTCATGAGCGAGGGCATGAAGAATTTTTTAGCTCCGCATAATCCGCCTCCAAGCACAACGATGGAGTCTGTCAGTGTGATGGCTGTAGCTATAGCGTCGCCGGCGACTTCGCCGAATTTTTCGAAAGCCCGAATGGCGGCCTGCCGGTCTCCGGCTTTTTTGCCTTCGGCGATTATGCAGATGTCGTAAGGCTCAAACGTGTGGGTAAGATCGCCTGACTCTTCGCCGTAAACGCGTTTTATGGCGCGAATGGCAACACCTTCTTCCACCATCAGCTCAGGATTGTCCTTGTGGGGGAGACAGAATGTTTCCACGCAGGAGTTGTTTCCACGGTTAAGGTGATTGTCGATTACCATGCCTATGCCGAAGCCTGTGCCGAAAGTATAGCCGAGCAGATTGGTGTAGCGCTTGGTGCTTCCCAATTCGGCCAGTTTGGAGTTTATCTCCGGAAGCACACCTCCGATCGCCTCTCCGAAGGCGAAGAGGTCGCCGTCATTATTGATGAATACGGGGATCCCGAATTTTTCTTCTAAAAACGGTCCGAGGGCCACTCCGTTGCGGAATGAAGGGAAGTTGGGAAGATGGCCTCCGATAATGCCGTGGGGATAATCGGCCGGCCCGGGGAAGGCGAAGCTGATGGCAACCGGTTTCTGATCGAGTTTCGCGATAACCTGTTCGAATCCGCTGACCATGGTAGAGAGGCAGAGGTCAAGATCATGGGAATTGGACGGAAGAGTGATCGGATCAATGATAAATTCATTAGATTGCATTGCCCCGAAAACCAGATTGGTTCCTCCGGCATCAAGGGTTATGACGATTCGTTTGTCAAATCTATACATTTTTCTTATGGTTTTAAGAGTTTTATGTTCAAGGTAAGAATCAGGTCAGTATCCAGTGTCGTTAATGGCTACATGGAATACGGCGGTAGGCAAAGGTAATAAAAATTACGATAACTTCCTATAATCCTTTCACGCGGTCAGGATTTTTTGCAATAAAATCTTTCCAGGATTTGCTTCCGGTAGAGGGTATCGGCTTTGAAGATTCATAGAAATGGCAGAGGGCCACCGCAAGAGCGTCGCTCGCGTCAAGTTCACCGGGCATCTGCTGGTCTGAAAGGGAAAGAATCCTTTTAAGCATTTCCTTCACTTGTTCTTTGGAGGCCGCTCCGTTTCCGGTTATCGCCATTTTTATTTTTCGCGGTTCATATTCGGTAATCGGCACTTCTCTGGCAAGTGCCGCTGCCATGGCAACACCTTGAGCGCGTCCGAGTTTAAGCATCGACTGTACGTTTTTTCCGAAAAAGGGGGCCTCAATCGCCATTTCGTCCGGCAAATATTGTTCGACAAGCCCAAGCACTCGTTCATATATGCGGTTCAATCGCATGTAATGGTCAGGAATCTTATGCAGATGGATGACGCCGAGTGCTATTGTGTGTGGCTTTTTGCCTTCAAGCCCGAGAATGCCATAGCCCATGAAGTTGGTTCCCGGGTCAATTCCAAGTATTATTCTGTCGAAGGATTTCAGCGGCGATATATTCATAGGATTTCCATGATGGTGGAAAAGTGAGGGAGCCTTTCAGGTGACAAGCCGAATTCCTTAGAGAAACTGCGCGAAATAAGCGACGGCTGAGTGGCCTGAAGCCATTTTCCGGCGGTCTCCGAGTCCTCCAGAACGAACTGCACGGCAAAGGAAAGGCAATCTTCCGCGGGAGCGTCAATTTTCAGAAGCTTGCACTCGTGGTTTTCAAGCCGGGTTATTTCCGGAATATAGACTCTGTCAACCCAGTCGCGAAAAATCCGATGGTCAGCCGGGGCGATGCAGAATGTCGTGTTAAGTAGAACCATTATTGTTTCAGATGAGATCTTTTCCGTTTCAGATAGCGGGGAATGAATGAGAGGTGTCTTGCAAGAGTCGGCAGGAATCCGTAGTAGTGGCTCATTATCCTGAAGCGTTCTTTCAGTGAAGCGCGATGGTTGCGCGTTGTCACCCCCTCCTGAAGATAATCGATCAGAGTGTCGGGAATGAGGACGTTTTTACGCGAATGCTGCAGACATTGGATGCACCAGTCGAAATCGGCGGAATATCGGTATTTCAGATTGTAGAGAGGCGCAAGGCGAGCGAGGGCGATGAATGCCTGATGACACACGACCATTCCCCCTGCAAAACTTTTATATGTCAGATTTTCGGGAGCGGTGAGATGACGGGCTGCAATATAGTTACCTTCATTATCGACGATGTCTGTCTGGCCGTATATAACCCCCGGAAATCCGTTTTTCAGGATGGCGTCGCCGATCTGCTCTAAAGTCCTCGAGGAGTGGAATCTGTCTCCGGAATTAAGGAACAGGAGATATTTGCCTTTCGCTATGCTGATACCTTTGTTCATCGCATCGTATATTCCGTTGTCTCTTTCTGACAGGACTTTCCGCTTGTCAGAAGGAGAGTTGGAAATAACAGAGAGAGTGGAATCGGATGATTTTCCATCTATAATCAGATGCTCGTAATCAGAGAACGTCTGGCTATCAACAGATGCGATTGTTGTCGGGATAGTTTCGGCAGCATTATATGTTACCGTTATGATGGAAATAAGAGGAGCTTTTGTCGAAGGCATGGCAAGTGGGGTAAATATAAAAAAGCGCTTCATCATGATTGCTGAGAAGCGCTTTTGCTTGGATTGAGTAGCGAATCCGGGACTCGAACCCGGGTCTCCACCGTGAGAGGGTGGCGTGCTAGGCCTCTACACTAAATCGCCTTACTTTGCAGCGGGAAGCGAACTTCCTCATTTGCATTGCAAAGTTACAACAAAAAATTCTATTGACAAAATCTTTTCCGAGATTTTTCAATAGAATTTTTATATGTGTTGCCTATAAGTCTGACGTATAGACTTGATGCTCAGATGTGAGCCGGATTATGCCAAAGTTATGTTGCCGAAAAATTCCGGTCTGTGGAAGTCCGGTTCTTTCGTATCGATGGGGGCCCAGCTCAGGAAATGCGGATCAGAAGTCAAGTCTGCGCATTTATAGAAGTTGCCTTTCATTTCTATGGGCTTGCCTGTATATTCTACACCCATCAGATCCAGAGGTATGACGACAAGAAGGTTCCAGCTGAACATTCCTTCGAGCTCCTCGAACGGCCGGGTTCCGCAAGAGGGATAACGTTTGATTCTGTCAAGTTGCTCGTCGGTAAAAGGTGTTCCGTCATGGCGACTCATGCGGCACGCGGCGTGGGCTGTACCGATGCAGTTGAATTCAAAATTATAATATGGTGTTTCTCCGTTGGGACTGACAAAAAATTCAACACAAGAATCCTGATGAACCGGAGAATTGTTCTCGAAGTTTACGGCACGAAGATAATTACATCTGACAAAAAAGTCTATATATATGTTTTTGCCCGAATGAGCGACCGCAACAGTAGAAAGTGGTTTATAAGGGAACTGCTCTTTCCAGTTCAGGCAATCGATGTTGCGCCGTTCGCCGCAGTTGTCAAGTTTGTGGATGATCTCTTCCTGAGATAGGTTTTCAAGTTCAGGAATATACGGAATCGTAAGGGAAGGTGTTTGTTTGTTCATGGGAATGTATTTAGCTGTTTGTTATTGCAATGGAAGTATATTTTTAACTGCATGTATTGATCCGATGACCGCCATGATTATCAGGAGACTTGCCATGACCCGATTGATCAGCCACATGGAACGGACGTTGAAGTGTCCTTTCACTTTATTGACGAAATACGTGATCAGGAACCACCAGCAAAGGGCTCCTCCGGCAATCGACAGGTAGCCGAGGATATAATGATAGTAATGATATTCCGGCGACATGAAGTTGAATCTGGCGAACAGTCCGATTATAAAGAAAAGTATGAGCGGATTTGAAAAAGTGAAAAGGAATCCTGTCGCAAAATCGCGCCAATAGTTTGAGGGCATTTCAGGTGACTTAGTGATGGCTCTTGACGGATTGCTTTTAAAAAGATAGAGACCATAGACAATGAGCACAGCCGAACCGATTATCTGCAGCACGTATTGGTTGGATTCTATAAAGTCAGTGACAAGCGAGAGGCCGAGGCCGGACAAAAGGCAGTAGAGCATATCGGACAGAGAAGCTCCAACCCCGGTATATAGTGCGGCCAGACGGCCTTTGTTGAGAGTGCGCTGAATCACGAGCATGCCTATGGGGCCCATGGGCGCACTAATAAAGACTCCGATGACGAAGCCGGAAAACATTATGTAGAGCAAACTCTCCAACATGTTACAAAATTAATAAAAGCAATCGGTGCAGCAAAGTAAAATCGTCAATATTTTACCCGCGTGGTTTAACGGAACGAATGATGTTCTTTTCTGGCTGCATCAATTCTTACGAGAATGAAAAGCAGAATTGTGAAACTCCAGAGCGATGAACCTCCGTAGCTGAAAAACGGCAGAGGAATGCCTATCACGGGACAGAGACCTATCACCATTCCGATATTGATGGCGAGATGGAACAGGAAATAAGATGCCACGCAATAACCATATACTCGTCCGAATGCGGTTGGCTGGCGTTCGGCTATATGGATAACCCTGAGAATCAAAATCAGAAATAGCAGTATCACGGCGCTGGATCCGATAAATCCCTGTTCTTCGCCAATCGTGCAGTAAATAAAATCGGTATGTTGTTCAGGAACATACTTGAGTTTGGTCTGTGTTCCGTTAAGGAATCCTTTACCCGCAAATCCGCCTGATCCGATTGCTATTTTTGACTGATTTACGTTATAGCCGGCGCCCAGGGGATCATCAGATATGCCGAGTGTCACCTTAATTCGCTGCTGCTGATGAGGCATCAGTACGTTGTTGAACGCGTAATTTACCGAAAAAAGGAACGTTACGGCTGCAATAGCTGCAAAAATCGTCATTAAAAGCCGCGAATTCTTGATTCGTAGAGAAAGGAAAGCACAATAGCCGCATGCTATGAGTATAACGGGAATGAAGTAATACAGTCCCGGAATGTGTACTCCACAAATCTCAAGGATCCCTACAATCAGGCCGGTGGAGACGAACCAGATAAGCACATTGCCCGCTGCAGTCAGATGTTTGCAGTAGATTGCAAGTATCGCTACCATCAGAAGCATTATAAGTATAAATACCATAGCTTCACCGAGGGGTAGGCCGAGAAAAAGCGTGTCGGTATATTTTACTGCAAGTACAAAAAAAGTGACGGCGCACAAAGCGGCCAAGAGAATCATTCCACTCATTCCTTCGCGGTAGAGAACGAAGAACAGAGCCATGTAAGCCAAAGCCGAGCCGGTTTCTCTCTGAGCAATGATCAACAGAATGGGGACAAATATTATAGCCAGCGCAAGTGCGTAGTTTTTCTTTGAAGCATTCAGTTTGAAATTGTAGGAATTGAACAGTTTAGCCAATGCAAGCGCGGTCGCGAACTTGCCGAATTCAGCGGGCTGGAAACTTACAGGGCCGAACACGAGCCAGGAGCGGGAACCTTTTATGTCGGGCGCGACAAATATAGTCACCAGCATGATCAATAATATCCCTACATATATCGGAATGGCATAACTCTCGAATATATGGGCATCAAAAAGGAGGATTACAACGACAAGAGCCATCGACAGCCCGATCCAGCGGATCTGTTTGCCGGAAAATTCGCCTCCGTCAAAGAGGCTCGCGTTGTCGAAGTCGTAGCTTGCGGCGTAGATGCTGAATACACCTGCAATCACAAGTATGAGATAGATCAGCACTGTGATCCAGTCAATGTGTCGGAACACAGACATGTTATTTTCCCTTGCCGTCATATTTCGATGATATGGTTCGTGCGTTCAGCATGTTCTCTTCAATATATTTTCTCGATTCGGAGATCTCTCCCTTGAGATATTTTTCGATGATCAGACTTCCGATCGGCACACCGAAAGTAGCGCCGTAGCCGGCATTCTCAATATAGACACAGACTGCTATTTTAGGATTGTTGTAAGGTGCGAAACCGAGGAAAACAGAGTGATCTTTTCCGTGAGGATTCTGCGCGGTTCCGGTTTTACCGCAGACTTCGATGTCAGGAAGATTCGCTGTGCGGCATGTTCCGCCGAGAACAGCCATGCGCATTCCTTCAGCAACTGATTCGAAATGTTTTCTGTCGATTTTCGGGATACGCTTTTCTTTATATTGTTTTTCTATGACAGTGTCCTCGACGGATTTTACCACGTGGGGAGTGATGAACCATCCGCGATTCGCAATTGTTGCGCCAAGGTTTGCTATCTGGAGAGGAGTCGCCAGGATTTCACCCTGACCGATGGCAACGGAGATTATGGAATTGGCGGACCATCTGCCTTCTCCAAATATTTTGCTGTAGAAATTGGCATTCGGTATGAAGCCTCGGCTTTCACCGGGAATATCAATGCCGAGACGATAGCCATAGCCAAGGCCAACCAAGTGGTTTTTCCAGACTTCAAAAGCCTCGGCTGTCGAGCCGTATTTCTTTTTGCGGTCAAGCATGGCTTTTAGCCCCCAGCAAAAATATGCATTACAAGATGTCTGCAACGCCGGTTTCAATGCGATCGGTGCGGCATGGGGATGGCAACCCACGCGCAAGCCGGCGTTAACATATCCTCTGTAGCAGGGGAAACGGGTATCAAGGGTTACAATTCCCTCCTGGAGCAGAATCAGACCTTGCCCGGGCTTGAAAGTGGATCCCGGAGGATAGGCTCCCTGAATAGAACGGTCGAGCAGGGGAGTAAGAGGGTCCTGACGCAGTGTCGAGTAATTCTTGCCGCGGTTTTTCCCGACAAGCATCGCCGGATCGTAGGAGGGTCCGGTAGCGAGTGCGAGAATCTCTCCGGTTTCAGGTTCAATGGCGACGATTGCTCCGAGTTTGCCATGAAGCAGTTTTTCAGCATATTCCTGAAGTTCTATGTCGATGCCTAAAGTGAGATTCCGCCCGGATACGGCTTTCTTGTCGTGAGCGCCGTTTTCATATCGCCCCTGTATTTTACCTCGTGCATCGCGGATGAGAATTTCTTCGCCTTTGATGCCCCGGAGATGTTTTTCGTAGCTTTTTTCCACCCCGAGGTCACCTGTATAGTCTCCGCGGTTGTAATACGGATCACGCTTGATATCCTCGGGCGATACTTCACGGATGTTTCCGAGAATATTTGCTCCGCAATGATAATTATATTCTCTTAGAATCCTTTTCTGAATGAAAAAGCCGGGGAAACGATACATTTTTTCCTGCATCCTGCCATAATCCTGTGCATCGAGATGAGAAAGGAGAACCTGAGGGGAGTAAGAGGAATAGCCGGGATTCTTTTTCTTGTCCTTCATGTCGGCAAAACGGGCAATAAGCTGCTCCGGTGTGATGCCGAGCGTATTGCAGAAATCAATCGTGTCGAACGGCTGGATATCCCGCGGGATTACCATGATGTCGTAGGCGGGTTTGTTGAAGACAACGACATTGCCTTTGCGATCGTAAATGACCCCGCGCGAAGGGTAAATGGCTTTGCGCAGGAAAGCGTTGGAATCGGCATCGTCTTTGTATCTGTTGTCAAGAACCTGTAGATTCAGAAGACGCAGGATATATATTATCACAATTATAGTGATAAAACCGCCGATTACATATTTTCTTTTTTCAAGATTATAATCTTTTCTCACGTCTGGGTAAGGTTAGACTGTCTATACCGATAAGCAGAGCGGTAGTCAGCACAGAGCTGGCAACGATACACTCGATCAGATGCCACGGATTGAATAATGACAGCGTTTCTAAGCTGAATGCAAGGATGCAGTATATGGTAGTCAGTGTGAGGGCATATTTGAAATATATCATAAGCCCTAAGGATGCTATGGACGGAATGAGTTCCGTGTGCTCGTCTTCTCTGGGAAAATACAGGTGAAGCACCGGATGACGCAGCGCCGACATGATGACGCAAGAGAGTGCATTGACGCCACCTGTATCAGAAAAAATATCGATGACGAGGCCGATGAGGAAGGAAATAGTGAAAACCCATTCTTTCGAAAGAGTCAAGGGCAATCTAAGAATAACATAAATGAAGGCCAATGGCACAGCAACACCAAAAAGACATATCCTGTTCAGGACCAATACCTGTACCACTACGAGGATCAGGGCGATGACTGAAAGTTGGATTGTTGATTTGTTCATGATGTTTTTTTGTGTTGAGAGGCAATCTGCTATTTCTTTTCCGATGTGTCTGTCTCGGAATCGGCTTCGACTTCATCCAGTTCCCGACTCATTTTATCCACAACGATTCTGACGGTGGATAATTTGGAAAAATCAGTGAACAGTTTCACGCGGAGCGTATGGAAGTTGTCATCATGTCCCTTCAGCTCGCCTGCGATTGTTCCGACCGGAATTCCTTCGGGGAAGCTTGTGGAGTAGCCTGATGTTATGACAGTGTCGCCTTTTGCGAATGTGGCATGGCGAGGTATTTCTTCAAGGAGCGCTACGCGGTAGTCATTGCCGTCCCACACGAGTGATCCGAGGGTATTGCTCTTTTTGACTTTGCAGGAGATTCTGAGGTTGTCGTTAAGGACGGAAATGATTCTTGCCGAGTGCGGCCCAACAACATTGACTTTTCCAACGACTCCGTTTTGATCGACAACTCCCATGTCGGGCTGGATGCCGTCGAGGGAACCTTTCTGGATGGTTATGTAATTGTGGGGACGATGAACGGAATTGTTGATCACGTGCGCGAGAATGAAGTTGTAGCGTTGAAGAGCGGAATCTACCGGATGGGCCTGAGCATACTCCATATCCTTGAATTCGAGGAGCTGCTGTTTGAGCGAGAGCACTTCCAGCTCAAGCGCGCTGTTGCGGCGCTGAAGATCCTCGTTTATATCTCTCAGACTGAAATATGAAGTAATGCCCGTTGCCGTATTATATATTTTCGTGCTGACTTCATTGGCGGAGGTCAGATAGACCGATTGTTGGTAAGGATTGCTGTTGAAGAGCAGAAAACAGCTGATAATGACATAGACCGCAAATAAAATCCACGGTCGGGCCTTTATCAGAAAATAGATAAGATTGTTCACTGGGCAGATTCGTTTAAACCGACAAGTTGCAAAACGAATATCAGGCCACTCCGAATCCGCTGTCATGCAGTAACGGGTCGCGTAACCGGAATGACCTCTCTCCTATCCGCTGAGAGGAACTGTCGGATTAACAGTATAAAAAATCAGCGAATAAGGAATGAGAATTTATCTATATTCTTAAGGGCTACTCCGGTTCCCTTGGCAACCGCGAGAAGAGGATCTTCCGCGATGTGGAACTGAATTCCGATCTTGTCGGTCAGACGTTTGTCAAGCCCGCGGAGCAGAGCGCCTCCTCCGGCCAGATATATGCCGTTTTTGACTATATCGGCATAAAGTTCAGGGGGAGTCTGCTCGAGGGCGGCAAGTACGGCAGCTTCAATCTTGGATATAGACTTCTCGATGCAATGGGAAATCTCCTGATAGGAAACGGGGACTTCCATAGGAAGCGCCGTCATGACGTTGGGGCCATGTACGATATAATCCTCGGGGGGATTTTCAAGTTCCGTAAGGGCTGATCCGACATTCATCTTTATAAGTTCGGCAGTGCGTTCCCCGACGCGTACATTGTGGACTCTACGCATGTGTTCCTGAATGTCTGCGGTCAGGTCATCGCCTGCAATCTGGATGCTCTTGTTGGAAACTATGCCTCCGAGAGATATTACGGCGATTTCGGTCGTTCCGCCGCCTATGTCAACAATCATGTTGCCTTCAGGCGCGACAACGTCGATGCCGATGCCAAGTGCGGCAGCCATGGGCTCATAAAGCATATAGACGTCACGTCCGCCGGCATGTTCGGAGGAGTCGCGTACGGCGCGGATCTCGACTTCAGTAGAGCCGGAAGGAATGCCTACGACCATTCGCATGGAAGGGCTGAACCAGCGGTTTTTCGAGCTGGCTTTGCCCACGAGACCGCGAATCATCATTTCTGCTGCGTTGAAGTCAGCAATGACACCCTGACGGAGAGGCCGGATTGTACGGATCTTTTCGTTCTCCTTCCCTTGCATCTGCTGAGCCGCTTTACCGACAGCTATAGGTTTTCCGGTGCTTACTTCGATGGCCACTATGGACGGTTCATCGATGACAATTTTGTCATTGTGGATTATGATTGTGTTGGCCGTTCCAAGGTCAATCGCAATTTCTTTATTGAATGAAAAAAGTCCCATGTATTTCTTCTGTTGATTAATGAGGGGATGTGGATATGGGGTGGTTTAATGTTTGAAATGGCGGATGCCGGTAGTCACCATGGCTATGTCATGGGCATTGCAGTAGTCAATGGTCTCCTGATCACGTATAGAACCGCCGGGTTGTATGACGGCTGTGATCCCTGCTTTGTCTGCAATCTCTACGCAGTCGGCAAACGGGAAGAAGGCATCCGAGGCCATCACGGCGCCATTGAGATCGAATCCGAATGACTGAGCTTTGGCAATGGCCTGCCGCAGAGCGTCAACACGTGAGGTCTGCCCAACTCCCGAGGCGAGAAGCATGGAGCCTTTTGCGAGTACTATGGAGTTGCTTTTGCTGTTTTTAACAACTTTGTTGGCGAAAAGGAGGTCTGAAATCTGCGCTTCCGTAGGCTGTACTTTTGTCACGGGAGTCAGATCGGCAGGAGTCTCGATCTTTAAGTCTCTCTGCTGGAGCAGAGTGCCGTTCAGTACACTTCTGAACTGAAATTTTGTTTCAAGCGGCATCTCCTGACGAAGAATAATGCGATTCTTTTTCTGAGCGAGAATGGCGTAAGCCTCTTCGCTATAAGATGGAGCTATTATGACTTCGAGGAATATCTTGTTGATTTCTTCAGCGGTAGCTGCGTCGATGTCACGGTTGGCCACAAGAACGCCACCAAAGGCCGAAACCGGATCGCCAGCAAGAGCCGCTTTCCAGGCCTCGAGCATGGTCGGACGAGTTGCGATGCCGCAGGCATTGTTGTGCTTAAGAATTGCAAATGTAGGTTCTGTGAATTCAGATATCAGGCTGACGGCAGCGTCAATGTCAAGAAGATTGTTATAGGAAATCTCTTTGCCGTGGAGCTGAGTGAACATCTTTTCGAAATCACCGAAAAATGCACCTTTCTGGTGGGGATTCTCTCCGTAACGCAGGTGCATCTTAGAGTCAAAGGCTTCGCGGAAAGCCGTGGGGGCTTCGGAGTCGAGAGAGTCAAAATAGTTGAATATGTGAGTGTCATATCCCGAAGAAACCTTGAATGCTTCCTTCGCAAACCAAAGACGTTCTTCAAGGGTAGTTTCCGCTCCGTTCTTCCCGAGAATCTCGGCGAGGGGAGTGTATTGGGCTTTGGATGCTACAATAACGACGTCGCGGTAATTCTTTGCACCTGCGCGGATGAGAGAAATACCGCCTATGTCGATTTTTTCTATGATATCTTCGTGGGATGCTCCCGAAGCAACCGTGGCCTCGAAGGGATAGAGGTCAACGATTACGAGGTCGATTTCCGGAATCTCATACTGCTTGATCTGTTCGCGGTCACCTTCGTTTTCGCGTCGGTTAAGGATACCGCCGAACACTTTCGGGTGAAGAGTCTTTACCCGGCCTCCGAGAATTGAAGGATAGCTCGTCAGATCTTCAACTGCCTGACACGGATAGCCCAGATTTTCAATGAAACTTTTAGTTCCGCCGGTTGAGAGGAACTTTACACCTTGGGCATGAAGCATATTGAGGATGTTGTCAAGACCATCTTTGTGAAAAACCGAGACAAGCGCCGTTTTTATTACTCTTTTATCAGACATGAGATATTTATTGATTGTGATTGTTAGTTTCAGAGTGCAAAATTACATAATTTCAAGCAATATGCCTAATGTTATTTTTAATCTTTTGTGAATTATCATTAATGTGATGATTCAAATTTTGATAATCGAATGGTCTCTCCTGTTTGACGGAAGGGTTTTCGGCGGCTCAAGGGTTGAACTATTGTAACGTTTTTTTGTTTTTTTAATGTAAGCGAAATATTTCGCATGATTCAATGACAATAATTTAAGATTATGAAAAGTATAGGTATTTTCTATGGTTCGACAACCGGAACGACCGAACAGGTGGCTATGGAAATAGCCGAAACTCTTGGTGTTGCAGAGGCGGATGTGCATGACGTTACAAAGAGCGCTCCTTCGGAGGTCGGTGCATACGATGTGCTTCTGTTTGGAGCAAGCACCTGGGGCGACGGAGACTTGCAGGATGACATGCAGGATTTCCTCAATGGGGTCGGCGAAATATATCTCGGCAGAAAGTATGTAGGCGTATTCGGATGCGGTGATGAGACGATGTCCGACACCTTCTGTAACGGAGTCGGCCAGATGTATGGACAGCTTGTTAAAACCGGAGCCACAATGATAGGCCAATATAATGCCGACGGCTATGATTTCTCAAAATCGGAAGCAGTCAGTGACGGGCATGCCGTTGGGCTTGTGATCGATAATGTCAATCATGAAAATCTGACACCGAAAAAGATCTCTGAATGGACAGCCAGGGCTAGCGCATGAGATTTAGCAAAAATTCAGTCAAAAACTTGGATATTTATG
>OFFM01000184.1_pt1 | contig 61099 bp, 66 predicted proteins | sample 1521401 | NCBI WGS metagenome assembly OFFM01 (sample SAMEA3504118, study PRJEB24116) | mouse gut metagenome | biome: mouse gut; feature: mouse-associated habitat; material: faeces | place: Denmark | collected 2011
CGAACCCCCGACCCTCTGCTTGTAAGGCAGATGCTCTGAACCAGCTGAGCTAAGCACCCGATAGGTTCTCTGCGAAAGCGATGCAAAGGTAGGCATTATTTTTGAAACACCAAATATTTTCACCCATTTTTTCACCAAATCGCGTTTTTTAATCAAAAACCATCAAAAATCACCATGTTTTATTGCCGTTTCGGCAAATTATTTGTTAGTTTGCTATAGCTTACCTTAAACAATGTAACCGGATTCAATTATCATCTTACCGACAGCATGAAACGCCCGGCATTACCCGTTAGGATTATCCGCTTTTACGTGGACGGTTTCCGCCAGATGACGGTGGGGCGCTCTCTTTGGGCTCTTATCATTATAAAAGTGATAGTCCTGATGTTTGTATTCAAACTGATATTTTTTCCCGACCTGCTCAAAAGCCGATACGACAACGACGTCGATCGCGCACGGGCCGTCAGACATTCACTCGTTGAAGGCGAGCCACTGAAATAAGAAAATCAACCTTTCAACTAACCAACAAATACATCGCTACTTATGAATGATTTAATGAGTGTAGTCGATTGGTCGCGGGCGCAATTCGCGCTTACCGCGATGTACCATTGGCTATTCGTGCCCCTTACGTTGGGCATATCGGTAATAGTTGCCATAATGGAGACTATGTATTACCGCACACGCAGCGAACGATGGCTCGCCGTAACGAAATTCTGGATGCTGCTGTTCGGCATCAACTTTGCTGTGGGCGTAGCCACCGGTATCATACTTGAATTTGAATTCGGCGCCAATTGGTCCAACTACAGCTGGTTTGTAGGCGACATTTTCGGCGCACCGCTTGCCATAGAAGGTCTGTTGGCATTCTTTATGGAATCGACATTCATCGCCGTCATGTTCTTCGGATGGAAGAAAGTGAGCCCGCGTTTCCACCTTGCCGCCACTTGGCTCACTGCCATAGGGGCATCCCTTTCCGCGCTATGGATTCTGATAGCCAACGCATGGATGCAGTACCCCGTGGGCATGGAATTTGACCCGGCACAGATGCGCAACGTAATGGACAATTTCTGGGCAGTAGCGTTCTCACCCGTGGCAATGCACAAGTTCTGCCACGCCGTATTCAGCGGATGGGCACTTGCAGGCATATTCGTTATAGGCGTGAGCTGCTGGTTCCTGTTCAAGAAACGCAACGAGGCATTCGCCATACGCTCCATCAAGGTAGGCGGATGGGTAGGACTGGCAGGCATGCTGCTCACCATGTGGTCGGGCGACGGTTCAGCACTTGACGTGGCACGCGTGCAGCCCATGAAACTCGCTGCCATGGAGGGATTATACAATGGCAAATGCGGACAGGAGATAGTGGCGTTCGGCATACTGAATCCTGAAAAGACCGCGGAGAACGATGCCTACCCGTACCTTTTCGACATCTCCATACCCAAAGGACTGTCGTTTCTCGCAACGCACAAGTTCGACTCATTCGTCCCGGGAATCAACGACCTCATCGACGGCATAGAACTCACGCCTGAAGGCGATACCATACGCACGGAATCATACGCCGACCGCATAGCCATCGGCAAGAAAGCCCACGAAGCTTTGCGTGCGTTTGATGCCGCTTCGGTAGCCGGCGACTCCACCGCAATGGCAACCGCAGCCGCCGACCTCAAAGCCAATTACCGCTACTTCGGGTACGGATATTTGCAATCGCCATACGACGCCGTACCTCCGGTGGCACTCACATTCTATTCATTCCACATAATGGTTACATTAGGCGGAGCCTTGCTGTTGGTTCTCATCCTTGCCCTATGGTTTGCCTATCGCAAGCCGGGCACACTCCGCAACCGATTGGTACAATGGATTGGAATGGCATCAATTCCACTCGTATGGGTGTGCAGCCAAGCCGGATGGGTCACTGCCGAAGTAGGACGCCAACCATGGATAATACAAGACATCATGCCGTGTTCCGCCGCCATATCCGATATATCAGTAAGTACGGTACAAATTACATTCTGGATGTTTGCCGCCGTATTCACCGCACTCCTCGCCGCCGAGGCTTGCATCATGCTCAAACAAATCTCTAAAGGTCCCGAAAAATGATTGCTATGATTGATACCGCGCTCCTCCAGGATTACTGGTGGCTGCTCATATCGGTGCTCGGCGCCGTGCTCGTGTTCCTGCTCTTCGTGCAGGGTGGGCAGACTATGCTCCTCGACCGGCTGACCGATTCCGACCGTTCCAATATGATCCACTCCCTCGGTCATAAATGGGAACTTACATTCACCACCCTCGTGGTGTTCGGTGGTGCATTTTTCGCCGCCTTCCCGCTCTTCTACTCCACAAGTTTCGGAGGTGCCTACTGGCTCTGGATGCTCATTCTGTTCAGCTTCGTGCTGCAGGCGGTGAGCTACGAGTTCCGTTCCAAACCGGGCAATCTGTTCGGCACACGCACCTACGATACGTTCCTCTTCATCAACGGATGCCTCGGTTGCATCCTGCTCGGCGTCGCTGTTGCAATGTTCTTCTTCGGCGCAGAGTTCACCGTGACGAAGACACGCATCCTCGACGCCGGATCACCGGTCATCTCGGTTTGGGCGCCGACGCATGGCTTTGAGGCTATATTCAACTGGCGTAACCTCGTCCTCGGCTTCACGGTGCTGTTCCTGGCGCGCACACTCGGGGCACTCTATCTCCGCAACAACGTCGCACTTCCAGCCGACAGCGATTTCCAGGGGCGTATGCGCTTTCAGGTCCTGGTCAACGGCACAGTATTCGCCGTGCTCTTCATAGCGTTCGCGATACTCCTGCTCACATCACCCGGCATACGCACCTTCTATGAGGGAGAGCCGCAGAGCGTGCCCTACGCATATCTGCAGAACTTCCTCGCTCTTCCCGCAGCTGCCGTGGCATTCCTTGTTGGCACCGTCGCCGTGCTCTACGGCATTATCCGTACGATCCTCTCCGCCACCTTCCGCAGTGGCATCTGGGCAGCCGGTATCGGCACCATCCTCGTGGTAATGTCGCTCTTCTGGGTAGCCGGCTACAACGACACCGCCTATTACCCCTCGCTGCTCGACACCGCATCATCGCTGACCATCCGCAACAGCTCCTCTACGCAGTTCACCCTGCAGGTCATGAGCTGGGTATCGCTCATAGTGCCCTTTGTCATAGCCTACATCGCCTACGTATGGCGCGCTATGGACCGCCGCACCTCCTGCTGATCCCTTATCCTTACAATAAAAGAGACTGCCTGAACTGTTGATCAGGCAGTCTCTATTTTATCTGGATTGGAGGGTGTTGTCAGAATGGTTCAGATGCGCCGTTATGACAGCCGCCTATACTCTTATGGTTGAGGAGCCGGCTGCAACCCTGTGGCTCTTACCGTTAACCACAAGTGTGAACGGACGGTTTGCCTCCGCTTCGATTGAGCGGCTGTCAGGATCATACACAAGCGAGGTCTCTATATCGCCGAATTTCAGACCGCGCAGACCATGCTTTCCGTTCGATGCCTTTATGTCCCATGTCAGTGTGCGGGTAAGGGCATTAGCGTGGCGGAATCCCATGATATTCTCGATAAACAGCGATATCGGGCCGAGAGCCGACCAGCCGCAGAACTCCTGGCGCACCGTGTGTCCATGCTCTGTCGAGGGGGCATCGGCTACCGGACTGTAGCACTCCCAGATGGTGTGAGGCTCCATGCGCTCATAGATGCGTGCCTGCATCTCGACGACTTTTCCCGCGAGCGAGTCTGCAAGCTCCTGATATCCGTACCGTTCGAGTGCCTTGGTACCCATATATACGATTGGAAGCCATATCCCTCCGCGCCAGTAGTTGCCGGTCACGGAATCGAAATCAGCATCTGTCCGCGCAAGCGAGTTCCACGGACGCTCACCTCCGAGCAACGACGGATCGCGTAGCTTCTCCACCATGCGTGCAGCCTGAGTGGAGTCCGGAATACCGGCGATCATAGCCCAGAATGAAGCCGGAGTCATCACGCGCGACGGCTCGCCGCTCTCCACCGCTATGTCATAATAGAATCCGTCGCGGTCATCCCAGTACCGCTCGTTGACGATCCGCCGGAGACGGTCGTATTCCTTACGCCACCTCTTAGCTTCCGTCTTCTCACCGCGCATTTCGAGCAGTTCGGCGATATTCTCGGCTGCGAGTGCCTGCTGCGATATGGCGTCTATCCACCGGATTCCGCTCCAGCCGCCGTGTGCTCTGCCGCGTGGCGTGTTGTCCATACCTGAGCTGTTGCCGGTGCAGGAGTAACCGTCAGCCATGCCGAGGCTGTCGTGATACACTGTCATGTATATCGGCTGCGTCGAGATTGAGTCATTGCGCGAGCCCCGCTCAAGCGAGTTGAAATAATCGTAATGCTTCTGCAGGTATTTCTTATCCTTGAGGATCATGTCTATGTAGGTCGTGTCGCCTGAGAACACGAAGTTCTCCTTCTCTGTCCACGCGAACAGCGGGGGATTGTCGCGCAGGTGGATTCTCAGCGGGCTTGGCGCACCGTCATGAATGGGCGCGTAATAGTTCATCAGTGTCTCCTTCCCCGGGAACGACTGCGGGGCGTATTTCGAGAACATCACCATGAAGCACCCGTCCCATATCCATATCTGGTCGTCATAGCAGTTCTCGTCAAGATATGGAGAGGCTACCATGTTGTCAGGTCCGCGCCTGACGCGTCCTGAAGCCGTCTCCCACGCTTTCTCATAAAGTTTCACGAGCGAACTGTCGGGGTGTATGGCTACCGGGGCTTCCTTGCGCCAGTCAGGCTTGACGGCATCGGGTGGAACGGTGTTCCATTGAGCGGAGACAGTGCCAACCGTGAGGCTGCATAGCATGACCGCGGCAATACGTGAAATGAGGCTGTTCATATGCGGAATGATTTTCATGACTTGTTTATATATTTTGCGGGGTGATCCTGTAGCTGTCGGGAGGGCAGTGTCTCCCTCCTCTTTCAACCACGCGGATCACCCCGCAAAAATACAAATAATGTAAAACTAACCTGCCAATCGCAGTGCTCTTTTTGTCAGATTAAGTGTTCTTCGGTTGTAGACGGCTCTTATCGGCGATTTCCGAGCATCAGGTGGATCTCACCATAGCACGGAAGTGCGGGAAGTGCTTTGCAATAATTGCCCCATGCTATTTCCGGATAGTCCCATTTGTTGTCCGCGTGCAGACTCATATCGCCGTTGCCGTTTTTGCTGAGGCGGCATGCCACATCGGCGGTCTTGGATATGACCGATAGTGTGCCGGGGAACAGACTGGAGGAGAGGGTGTAATAGTACACGTTTTCCTTCATAGCCTTGGCTGTCATGGTCAGGGGTGCATTGCAGTTAGCCCCTGCATCCGACCAGTAATAATAGTCGTGCGTGTCGCGGCTCCATGGCTGCGTCGGTCGCTCTCCATAGCGCACCGTTGTCGGAGTTAAAAGCTCTGTTCTCCCCTTGTTGCCCGACAGGCTGTTGTCGGGATAGCTGTCCCAGTAGCCGCTTCTTTCCCAGGAAAGGGTGGTGAAGTCATCGGGTATGTCGAATACAAGACCGGTCTCGCGTACGTATCCGTTTGGCACATCGGATGTCGTATATACAATGTCGATACTGCCGTCTGCGCCCACAAGTATTTCGTAGCTGACAGATATAGCCCCATAGTGCCCCGCAGTGTTTATCCTCACTTTATCACCATCCTGTTTCCAGGTGAAACTGTCCGGATCCCATTCTTCAGGGTCAATGGTAAGGTGACTCGATACTTTTCTTACCTCCGGACCGGTAAGGTGATTGAAATTTATGTCAAGATTCAGGTAGGGACCGCCGGCGATCATTGTCCTGTTGCCGACAGTGGCATGATCGATAAGTCCTGTCGATTTGCTGAATGGAACGGTGAATCCATCGCCCGATATTATGACGAGATCACCCGACGCATCTGTTTTCAGTTTTCCTGAGCTTGCAATACCTTCCGGAAATTTTGTCCGGTGGTTGCCTACAGTCACCAGATAACTGTCGGCGATGCTGCCGTCGCGGTTAAGGAATTCGATTGTGATTGAATCCCCCTCATTCCAATTTTTTGCAGGCAGGGTGATCATTCCGCGGTTATGCGGCTCTACATCAGGCATGGCGATCCGGCAGGTCTCACCCCGGTATTCGAATCGTGCCTCAAGTTCATTTAGATTGGTGTGGTCGAAGCGGTTGAAAACGGTCAGGTTCACAGGCATTCCGGGAGCGGGTGAGATGAAACGGGCATCCTCCAGTCGGATGGGGGAATAGGCTTTCTTTGTCGACCAGAACTCCGGTTTCTTTCTGCGCCAGATGTCTACAATGCCCCAGTCACCATATCCTACACAGTCGCCGCGGAATCCTTCCGGCTTGGCGGTGTGGGCAAATTCTTTCCAGTAGCTTGTCCCTTTTTGTAGATGCGGAATCATGAAGCGCTCATCCACATATCCCCATATCGCACCTCCGAGTGCGCCGGGGGCGTTGTAGACGCCATCCCACATCATGTCAAGCGACTTCCCCCAGAATTCACGGATATTCGGGTCTGTACGGAGGGTGGAATATGTATAGCACGCAGGATGTGCCCATTCGTCGAAAAGCGCGGGGATCCCCTCTCCCTGGAATCCCGATGTGTGTTTGCCCCACTGCCAGAGATTGCCGTTGACATCCTGATAATGCATGCTGAGCAGGTCATACACCTGGGGCTGATCCTGAGGCACTGAGCCGGGATAGCTGAATATCACCGGTCGTGATGGATCATACCTCTTGACAAGCTCGTGGCTTTTCGCAAAATTGCTGCCATAGACGCTTTCGTTTCCGATGCTCCAGAATAATATCGAAGGATGTGATTGGAACGACCGCACCATCTCATCGAGCTGTCCCAGGTATTGGGCTGTGAACGAGGGATCGTCCTGCGTCGCTCCCGGGGCATAGTTCCGCTGGCGGTGTGTATCGATGAAGCATACAGCGCTCTCACATTCAACATACAGCCCGTACTCGTCGCAGAAGTCAAGGAAACGTTCCGTCGGTGGATAATGTGAGGTTCTTACGAAATTCATGTTGGCATCCTTGAACAATCTGACGTCAAGGCTGTCTATCTCGCGCGTGGTTGTGCGTCCGAGCGTCGGGTGCATGTCGTGTCGGCACGCGCCGCGGAGTTTCACCGGTCTGCCGTTGACAAGCATCACGTCCTTTTCGATGCGGATATCACGGAAGCCTATATGGCGTGAGTAGCTGACGGTAGGGCGTCCATCCTCTTTCAGCTCTATTTCGAGTTTATACCTGTTAGGGTGCTCAGCATCCCACTTCTCTGGAGAAGCGACATGTATGTTGATGAGGTTCTCTCCGGGTGTTAGTGTCAGTGACTTTTTTGCCGCCTGTTTGCCATCCGGTGCGATAAGCCTGATTTCTGATTCTGCGCGGCTGTCTCCGCTGAGGTCGAGAGCCAGTTTGAGATCCGAGTCCTGATATAGGCTGTCGAAAGCGGTGGTTATCCGCAGATTGCTCACATGCTTTTCCGGCAGGGCATAGAGCGTCACGTCGCGAAGTATTCCGCAGATGGGATGATGGGCATATCCCGAAGCATACGAGATCTCCTCGACAGGATCCATGAGATGTAGCTCTATACGGTTCTTTTTGCCGGGGATTATCGCGTCGGTCACATCTGTTTCCCAGCGGCTGAACCCGCCGCGGTGGCTGCGGATCATCTTGCCGTTGACATAGAGCGTCGCATAGCTGTATGTGCCGTCAAACCGCAGGATCGCGCGTTTCCCCTTGAAATCCGCAGGCACTTCGACCTGACGGCGGTAGACTACCGTCTGGTCATGAGGCACGCCGTAACCTTGCATGGCGGCTTCCCCCGGCACGTTTATGGAGCTCCACTTGTCGCTGCCGGGGAATTTGAACTGCCATTTGCCGTCGAGGTTCAGCGCGTGTTCGCTTACACCGTTTACATTCTCAGGCATCAGGTAAGCCACAGCCTCATAACGGGGGTATGCCGTAGCTAAGGCTTGAAGCGATCCGGTTAGGATGATCGCCGCAGTAAGGATCCGTTTGATTCTTGTGTTCATTTTGTAAGTTCGCTTATTGGTTGAGAAGTTGTCTGATGGCTTCCGACGCTGCGTCGGTAGTTGCCGTGATCCGCGATTTGTCGAATATACGGTCGAGTTCGTGGAGTGCTACGGTTGTCGAGGGATTGAAGCGGTCCGACTCTACATAATCCATCACCGAATTGATCAGTCTGCGCGAGGCACCACGCGATTCTATCCCTTTGGTAGGATCGACTGAGAGCACGAAGAGTTTTCCACCCTCTTTTGTCACAGCCTCAAACGCTATGCCGAGTTTTCGGTTCACCTCGTACGTGTCGATGCTCTGTATGACGGGGGTGAGCTGCGGCAGGTCGGTAAGGTCGATGGCTGTGGAGTTGTTAAGCACGTCGGTCCACTGCCAGTCGGCATATATGTCGGTCGGGAAGCTGCCGAAGGCGCCGCTGCCGCTGTCGATCAGGGTGCCTACGATCATTGGATTCCAGTTGAACATGATCGGGTTCCAGAAGTGGCTGGCGAAACGGGTGCGGCGACCCGCCACACTGTCGGGCATGAGCAGCACTGTCTCACCTGCGGCAAGGCGGCGCCGTGCCTCATCCCAGTTTGTGGCGACAACCGGGCGGTGCATATCTATGGCGTCGTTAGCCGGATATACCCACAGATTCCACTCGTTGTGGTATCTGCCCGCTACATCGACATTGAGCGTGTAGATGGCTGGCGATGCCACGCCATTGAGATTTACGTCGATCACTCCTAATGAATCCACCGTTGCGTGGGCTATGGCGTCATGCTTCAGTGTCCCGCGCTTCACGATGTTTCCGGCTGCATCGGTCAGCGTCCACTCCGCGTTGCCACCTTTTATGGCTGTCGGACCGAAATTGTAGATCCCGATTTTTGCAGGCACTGATTCCGAACTGTCATAGACCCGCTTCGGGATGCGTGCGAGCACGACTACCGGACCGTTTGATTCGCGGTACTTCTCCGGCGACACAAGCCCCTTTGATTCCCAGAATGCGTCAAGAATGCCCACATAAGCGCTTCCCTGACCGGGGAAGTCCTGTAGTCCGAGAAGCTGATACCCGCCCGATTTCCCGGAACGGAGAAGAGCCTCGTTCACCTCTTTGTACTGGAGCACCGTGTGTGCGCCGGTCGCTTTCAGGAAGTCCTCAGCCTGATGGAGCATTCCGTTTTTGGTCAGACGTTCGCGGAAGACGCTCATGTTTCTCGGCTCGAGCACGCCGGTATATTTCTCCATCTCGCGGAAATTCGGGAACATGCACCGCTGCCCGGTCTCATGTGCTATCACGGGAACGTCAATGTCCGATTCCTTGTCGAGATCCCAGTCAGTCGAGGGCTTACCCTCGTATACCGTTATCCATCCGTTCGGCGATACGTGCGATGTGTAGAATTGGTCTGACTTCACATGTGTGCGCGCCGTCGATGCGGAATAGAGATGACGCGGGTCGTGAGCTATACCTTTCTGTATCAGATTCTCAAGCACGGCAAAGTCACCTTCGTTCTCATTGCCGTTGCAGTAAAGCACGAACGACGGATGATTGCCATACTCGTCGAGGATCGCCAGCATCTCCTGCTCGAAAAAGTCGCGGCGGGCAGGATACTGACCCACATCCTTGATCCACATCGGTAATTCCACCTGGAGGTACATGCCGAGCTCATCTGCGGCGTCGAATGCCGCTTCCGGCGGACACCACGAGTGGAAACGTATATGGTTGAATCCATAGTCGCGCACGGTACTCATTATCTTTTTCCAATCCTCCTTGTCGGTCGAGGGATATCTATGGGGCATAAAACGAAGCGATTTGTTTGTTGGTCGGGCAAATGATGTTAAACGATTTGCAGTTCAATAGGTTAGGTGGCTATCTGAAAAATGAAGCGATATTTCCAAGCGGTTTTTCTTTTACATGGTTCTTACATCAGCTTTACAAAATGGGGCTGTTTGGGGCGAAAACGCCTCGGTTTCTTTACATCGCCTGTGCAATTTGTGTATAAATGGGCTTGGATGGCACTTTGTTGGCGTGTGCGTGCCTTTTTATCCAAATAGGAGGTCTTTTGAAGTGTAGGCGATCTATGGTATATTGATCGCATTTTTTTGCCCCAGTTTCTAAAATTTTTCTCAAAAATATTCCAAATAATCACTATTTGGAATATTTTGGCTATTTTTGTTGCTGTAATGAGCAAGATTATACATGTACATCTTATATGCCCGATAGTGGGTGAAAAACAGCGGGACTGGTACTTTGCCAGTATCTCTGCGGTGTATTCTGTCTTGACACCGGAACAAGTAGGAGCATCCAAGAGCTATCTGCTCCATGCTGGGCTGTCAGATAATGGCACGGTGATAACTAAAAGGGCTATAATTAAGCAGTCTACGCTTATTAGAGGCAGTAGGACGGGCTGAATGATTAATGATAAAATAACGCCGTTATAACAACCTTCGTGCGTTATTCATTTCAATGCTGTGGGGAGCGATTTTCGCTCCCCTTTTTTGTGCCTTTTGAGTTTAGGGTTACATTTAGGGTTATAGTTTAGGGTTACACTTAAATATCGTTTAGGGTTACATTTAGGGTTACATTTCCCATTTTTTCAAGGTTTGTATTTCATAGGATAATAACACATATAATCATTATAACCTCAAAATATCGCAAAATTATTATAGGAAAATCCCCCGATTGTTTTAGTGTGTTTGTGTGTTGTAAATAGCTGTATTATAGTTTGTTATACTTTTTGTGCCTTGAAAAGCCCATAAGCTTGCGTGTGTGCGTTAAAAAGAGGCTATCATGCGTATTTGCATGTAAGCCGTGTGGTGTTATTCAAGATGTATTACCCCGACCACACGGGCTATCCCGACGATTTCATCTTTGGGGATGTCGAAAGGGTCGTATTCGTGGTTATCTGATACAGCCAGCAAACAATCTTTCTCCATGCTTTTGCGTAGGCGCTTTACGATTAGTCCTTGTTCGCGTGTTGCAATCAGGTGCGGCTTGTTCCATTGGATAAACTGTGAGTTGTGTATTATGGAGCATGCTATAATATCGCCGGGGTATAGGCGAGGTATCATGGAGTCGCCGATTACTTCAATCATAAAGTCCACACCAAGATGTCTGAATTTTGGTATAACGTAGTAGGCAAGTACATCTTTTTCCTTTATGGTGAAATGTTCATTGGCGAATCCTCCGACAGCTCTTTCTGAAACTAAGGGGATTGCGCCCTTGTCTTTTTTGGTCGTTTCGGTAAGTGATTCAAAGTAGGTTTCATTTCCGCTATGGGTAGAAATAAGTTTTTCTTTTTTTGTTATGGCAGCGGGCTTTTGAGTCTGCTCTTTAAGCATATTGCCATTACCTGTAATGAGCCACTCTATATTTATTTCCGCAATTGCGGAAACTTTTTCTAAAACTTCAAAAGAGGGCTTCCCCTGTCTTTTACCTACTATATTATCCACAACAGAAGGTGTTACCCCAACTGCTGATGCAAAGGCACTTTTGTTTCCCTTAAACAGGGTTGTAATTATCTGATTAAAACGTCCATTAATATCCATGTTGCATTAAAATTTACGTAAATGCGGAATTTTCTCGCTGAAAAATTTTCTATTTCCACAAATGCGTATTATCTTTGCGGTGTGGTTAAGATGTTACCACCGCGCCAAAGATACAAAAAAGGCGCGAGATTAGCGAATTTTAAAACTATTGAATATGCAAACGACAGACGAAATAAAAGAATGGCAGACGCAAAGTGTGAAGCACAAGGTTGCCGGAGTCCTGATGATGGACGGTGTTTCATTCCGCTACGATGAGGAGAACGGTATAACGTTCACGGCCCCGGAATTCTATGTAGAAAAGCTGAAATATCGACTTGTCACGGTTTTTGGCTGTTCTGTAAAACCGATTATAAACGAAATAAATAAATAACCATGAATGAGGCAAAGACAAACCAAGAGGAGGTTCTTAAAATCTTCAAATCTGAGTATGAGGGTATTTTACGCCGTTACGAGCGTGACGTGGAGAGGTATGCCCTCAAGATGAACGAGAACTACGAACAGTTTTTCTGTTGGCACGGAGGGACAATGTATAAGATCCAAATAAACCTCAAGGCCATACGTGAACTCCGGCATCTGACAAGCTGGGATAGCACAGACAAAATAAAGATGGCACTGGAAAACCATATCAGGAATATAGAACTGACCTTGATTGAAGGCAGCCAGTATCCGACAAGTACAAACCTTCTCCACAATGTGGCGGACGTTCTCGGGAGGGAAGCCAAACAGCGGCTCAGGGAGGACCTCCAGAGGCTGCTTTATACGATAACTTATAAATGATGGAATATGAAAGCAATAAAAGTGGAAGTTCCGGAGCATGAGTGGGACAAGGTAGGCCCTTTCGTGGAGTATATAAACGATGATGACGTTGTGGCATACCAGACAAGTCGTACGGAATTTATTGTGGTGGCACAAGGCGAATGCTCGATGGCACGTGTGGATGCCCTGATTGCCGCGAGACTTGATGACGAAACGCTGATTACCCATGTCAGGAAATAAGAGGGTTAGGCCCAAGAGAGGGCGATCCTGTGGCATGGAGCCACGAAAGCCGAAAGGCACAAACATTTGAACCTCCGGTGTCGCCAAATACGCCGGAGGAATCGGGTGGCAGGTTTAGAAGGCTGAAACACTGCGGAGGTGCACCTATGCAGAGAGGCGGGTTCGACTCCCGTGCCGTCCACCAATAATCAATATTTAAAATAACGACTATGGCGAAGAACTACATTAAACCGGACCCGGACAAACAACTGAACAGGCGTTTGCGGGCGGCGTTGGGGTCGATACTCCATACACAAACAGCGGTCAAGGCCGCGCTGGATCAAGCCGAAGGGTTCATGACCGAAGAGGAACTGGCAAACTCGCGTGCATACTGCTCCCTCTGCAGCTATGACGCACAGTGTGAAGAAATATTCATGACTCTTTGCCGGGAATTAGGCAACCAACCTCAGCAACAATAAAACATATCGGATATGAAGAAGCAGATTTTGACAGACAACGAAACCAAGACTTTCCTCATGAAGGCATTTGGGTGCTCCCGTCAGCAAGTGTGGAGAGCCCTCAATTTCGAGCGCAACAGCGACAAGGCGCAACGTATCCGTCGACTGGCCCTGCAGCGCGGTGGCAAACTGACAGAAGGCTATACGCCTGAATGTGAGACGACCCATCAGACGGCAGACCGCACCATGACTCAGACGTTCGGTCACCGCGTGAAGATAGTTGCCGATTTCGGCAACAGCGAGGTTGTGGTTATGGTTGACGGCGTAAAGAAGAACAGTTACAAGAACCTGAGTATACCCGAGTTCATGCAGCTTCAGAACGAGGTTGAGCAAATGGCGGCAACACTCTAACTGATAAAAACAATGGAGTATTACGGAAAGATAGCCTGTATTTCCTATGTGGATCTGATCCGGGAACCTGACCCGATTATGTCAGAGTCCAACTATAAGCAGTTGAGTAGAAGAGGCAAAATTAACGTGGTACGTCCGGGTAAAGGTTTAGGCAGCTATGCTCTCGTGGAGATAGCGACAATGCCGCAAAGGTTTCAAGATAAAATAAAAGAAAAATACGGAGATATGAATTCAGAGATACTCAGAATGTGGTTCGCAAGCCACTTCCATATCGATGCGAAGGCACGCGGGTTCTATACCCGGTTCCGTTTCGAGGACGGCAGCGCGTTACCCCCGGAGCATATAAACGAATATACCGTGAACGCCTCGGCGATACAGGCGGTTGTCGATGTGATGGCGGACACGGTTATTATGCGCCGTGCCATGAAAGGCGGTCCGGTCAACTGGAACGAGCTTGCGGGTGCCATCAACTATTACCGAGAGGAATTCGGCCACACGCTGCCCGTCAGCGTCAACCGTTTCAAGAGGAGGGTCAACGAGTTCAAGGCTCAGGGCTATGAAAGCCTTATCAGCCGCAAGTTCCGTAACCAGAACAGGCGCAAGGTCACCTACGGCATTACCGACCTTATACGCGGTCTCGGAGCCATGACGGAGCATCCCTACGATACGGTGGTAGCCGAGATGTACAACCGGTTCGTGACCGGCGACCTCGAGGTGTATGATCCTGAAACGGGCGAGGTCTTCAACCCGGATGACTTCACCGACAAGTCCGGCAACCCTGTGGTGCTGAGCAAGGGCACCATAGCCAACTACCTCAAGCAGCCCAAGACAAGGGCACTGCTGGCACAGGTCCATCAGACGCAATGGGATTTCAACAACTCGCAGCGTCCCTATCATCTGCGCCGGAGTCCGAACTATGCCTTCAGCAAAATCTCGGCGGATGACCGTGACCTTCCACGCCCGATGCACGACGGGAGCTACGTGCACGCCTATTACGTGAGCGATGTCGCAAGCGGTGCTGTGGTAGGGTATGCCTACAACCGCAAGAAGGACAAAGACCTGTTCCTTGACTGTATGCGCAACATGTTCCAGACCTTGGACCGCAACGGATGGTACATGCCGGCACAGATAGAGGTCGAGCACCATCTGGTAAACAAGTTCACCGACGGGCTCATGCAGGCCGGCGTGGTGTTTCCTCTTATCAGGTGGTGTAACCCGGGCAACTCGAGGGAGAAGCGTCAGGAGCATGTCAACCGGGCGAAGAAGTACGGTGTGGAGAAACGCAGCCAGCAGAACATCGGCCGATGGTATGCTGCCCTCGAAGCCAACCGTCCGAAAGTTGAGAAGGTGTATGACGAACTTAACAATACCTACAAGGTACCGACCTACAGCTACGATCAACTGGTGGCCGATGACATAGCCGCCATAAACGAATACAACTCCCAGATGCACCCCAACCAGAAGAAGTTCCCGGGCATGACCCGCTGGGATGTGCTTTGCCGGTGCCAGAACCCGGATCTTGCACCGTGGGACAAGGCGGTGCTGTACCGGTTTATCGGTGAGCACACCGAAACGAGCGTCAAGCAGAACGCCTACCTGACGGTGCAATACAACCAGTACCGGCTGTCGAGTCCGGAGATCATTTCCAAGCTCGAGCCCCGTAACTATAAGGTTGACGCCTACTGGCTGCCCGATGCGGACGGTAATATCGGTGAGGTGTATGTCTACCAGAACGGGCGGCTTATCGACACCTGCCGGATGGTTGCCCGGTATAACGAGGCGACGGCCGAACAGACCGACGCTGACCGTGAGGCATACACGGAGCAGGCCAAGTATGTGGCGCAGTTCGACTCGATGGTGAGGAAAAATAAGATCCACCGGCTCGGGGTCACCCGGCAGGAGGTTGTCACTGCCATCAGGGAGGCAGAGGCGGTACCGGTTGAGATTACAGTCCCGGAAGCGGACACCGACTATTCGGAATACATGAATGTGGCGGGTGTGCAGGCTGACGCGGTAAACAGGATTTGAACAATATTAAAACAGCATTGAAATGGAGATAACAAACGAAATCAAGAAACGGATATCCGGAGCCATAGCAGCTGACCGTGAGAACTATCCGAGCGACAACCGCCATGCCACGGCATTGGGGATTGCGCCAAGTGTTTATAACGCCATAAAGAAGGGCAATTATGACCGTCAGGTGAGCGATGCCAACTGGATAGGCATTGCCCGGCGCTTAGGGGTCCAGCTCCGTACAGAGATGGAATGGACGGCGGCCATGACACCGACATACGCCTTCATCAGCAAGCAGCTCGAGGTGTGCCAGCAGAGCGGGCTCAGCGCCATTATGTGCGACATGCCCAATATCGGCAAGACGTTCACGGCAAGGGCGTATGTGAAGCAGCACCGCCATGCGGTTTATATAGACTGCTCGCAGGTCAAGACCAAACTCAAGCTCATACGCCAGATTGCAAAAGAGTTCGGTGTCGGCTCCTACGGCCGTTACAGTGACGTTTACGAGGATCTTGTGGCCTACCTGCGCACCATCGACACCCCTCTGGTAATCCTTGACGAGGCGGGCGACCTCCAGTACGAGGCTTTCCTTGAGCTGAAAGCCTTATGGAACGCCACCGAACGCTGCTGCGGGTGGTACATGATGGGTGCCGACGGGCTGCAGGAGAAGATAACCCGTGCCATAGAAGGCAAGAAGGTGGGCTATACCGAGATGTTCAGCCGGTATGGGGACACATACAGCAAGGTCACTCCTGACGACGCGAAAGAGCGCGAGAAGTTCATGAAGGCTCAGGCTGCCATCGTCGCCAATGTGAACGCTCCGTCGGATGCGGATATAAACCGCATAGTGAACGCCTCCAAAGGCGGCCTTCGCCGGGTATATACCGAAATAGAAAAAATGAGGAGGGCAGGGGTATGATGACGGTAATAGAGAAGCAATATATGGATGCGGTGATTGCCATGAACCGGCGATTACAGAGTAGTCAGCCTGACTGGGAACAGCGCAGGTATGAGATTGCCAAGGACGCGATGTGTGCCATATTAGGCAATCCCGCGATAGTTGATAAAGTGACGGAGGAGGGGGAACCGGCATGGGGCGCCCCGGTTGCCATCGCTAAAACCGCGGTGACTCTTGCCGGTCTGCTTGTCGAGGAACTTAAAAAACAAAAGAGCGATGACTAAGATAACACTTGAGGATCGGGGACAGGATTTCCTTTGGCTCGTGGTAGACAGCGCGTGCCGTGTAATTGATGCCGGGCCGTATCAAGGCCATATATGGTGTGGGGCTTATATCCCGTTGCCGGAGGTGAGGGTGGGAGAGCGGTGCCCGATCCATCACCCGCCGCATATAAACTTCGGCTATCTGAAATACCGGGTGGAGAAAATAGACAAAGAGTGCAAAGAGGAAAAACTAATAGAAGATGAAACTTAAAAGAGCATACAGCCCGGGTGAGATCCTGAGCATGAAAATCCCGAGCTACGAATTCACCGGGCAGTGGCAGGCGGCCATCGGCAACCCTGCAAAGAGCGGCACGTGGATAATATGGGGAGCCAGCGGGAATGGCAAGACCTCGTTCGTGATGCAGCTTGCCAAATATCTCTGCGGCTTCGGCAAGGTTATCTATGACAGTCTGGAGGAGGGAACGAGCCTGTCATTCCAGAAGTCCCTCAAGCGTCACGGCATGGAAGATACGCGCAAGCGCCTCATGGTTCTTGACCGGGAGCCGATGGACCAGCTCAGCGAGCGCCTGAGCCGTAAGAAGAGCGCGCCGATCGTGATAATAGACTCCTTCCAGTACAGCGGCCTGAGCTATCAGGCATACTGCGAGATGAAGGAACGCCATTCCAACAAGCTTCTCATATTCATCAGCCATGCCGAAGGAATGAAACCCGAGGGTCGCCCGGCTAAGAAAGTTGAATATGACGCGGATGTGAAAATATTTGTCAGCTGCTTCAAGGCCATGTGCAAAAGCCGTTTTCTGGATCACCCGGGCGAACCGATCACCGTATGGGAGGAGGGAGCCGCAAAAGCATTACTCGATGAAGGACAGAAGAGTGATGAGGAGCAAGAACCTCCTTTATAAACTTCGCAAGAAGGGTATCAGGTGTGACACCAGATTCCGGTGCATCGAATACCCCTACGGCAAAGATCCGAGGCGGGTTCCTCAAATACGGCGTCTGATGCAAGAGTATAATTTTAACATTCAATTCGTGATAACATGAGCAAGAAAAAGACCATTATCAATCTGACTCCTCCCGGACGCATACACAAGGAGGGATTTGTCAGCGAAGGGCATGTGTGCGGCTATTGCCACGGCAAAGGGTGGTTTCACGGTGATCTGCATACAGATGAGACCGTGCCGTGCCCCGACTGCGGCGGTAGCGGTGAAGTAATGGCAATAGTGAGTATCGATTGGAAACCATCTAATAAAGTAAAAAATGAAGAAAAGTGATTTTATCATGCTATACCCTGATGTAGCGGAACAGGAAGTTGAGTTCAAGTATGTAATGCCTCGCAAGGAGGTTGAGGGCACGTTGCTCGCCATGTGCCGTTCTTTGGGAACGGGCTTGCTTGCCTATCAAAGTGCCGGCAAGCAGGCCATAGCATTCACGAGTGTGAAATTCCATCAGTTCAAGGAACGGATGGTGAAAGGTGCGGCCATGGTCGATCTGAACGGAAATAGGCATGAGGTTGTCAGCGACAGCCCGTTTATGTGCGGTGGAGAATTCTGTGTGCGTACCTTGCACGACGGGAAGGAAGTTGTTTGTCCATGTACATTTTTTAATCCCTCTAAATGAATGGGCGTACCGGATCAACACAACAATCTCCGTGAGATACTGCGTAAGAAGCGCAGCTCCGTTCTCCACCAGATGCAACTGCTCGATGTTGACACGGCAGACTGGAGCAAAGTCGATGCCCTGTGTATGGACAGCCGGATAGCCGGTAAACGGTTCTGCCGGCTTGACTGTGACGAACTGGACGCGCTGCTCAAGAAGCTGCGCGCCATAAGGCGAAAACAAACAACCCTAAAAAATAAGTGACATGAGAAAGGAAACCAGAGAAGCCATCGGCATCCTGAAAACCCAAATGCTCGAGGCAGCCGCCACCCTCACGAGCGAGGAGCGCGAGGAATTCTACAACGAGGTCAACGAATGGACTTATGAGTAGTATGAAGACGCTTTGCTCTGTCAGGAGGCGGAGATGCAAAGTTATGACGAGGAGGACTGAGGTATGGACCGGCAGAGCCAGAACAAAGTAATCGATGCCGGATTTACCATTATCCGCAAAGATGACTACCCGTCCCCGCGTATAAAAGCCCGGTACACCTCCGACTCGGATTTCCGGACTTATGAAAAATATGAGAGCAAGGCCGAACGTGACAGGTCGTTCAAACGCCTGTTGAAGGATAAGAATGTAATCAGTGACTAACCAGTTAAAATAAACAAAATGACAGAAAACATCAAAGAAACCCTAAAAGGTATGTCAGCGGCCGACCGCAAGGCGCTGCTTGAGGAACTCAGAGCCGAGGAACGGCAGGCCACCCGTGACCGCCGCGAGGCATACGAGTCCATACGCGCACAGTTCATGCACGAGGTAAAGAGCCATCTACTGCCTCTGGTGGAGAATGTCCGTGAGTTCCGCGACTGGATTGAGCGGGAGGCCGAGGGCTTCTACGCCATCATGCGTGAGTACGGACAGTTGCGCAAGGAGGACCAGTCGAGTTTCACCATCGTTGACGGTGACATGAAGATCGAGGTGCGCAGCAACAAGGTCAAGACCTTTGACGAACGTGCCGACATGGCGGCCGAGCGTCTTATGGAATACCTGAAGGCATACGTGGCCGGAAGCGAGAAGGGGTATGACGATCCCATGTACCAGTTGGCGATGACCCTGCTCGAGCGCAACCGTCAGGGTGACCTCGACTACAAGAACATCAGCAAGCTCTATGAGATGGAGGACCGTTTCGACGAGGAGTACAAATCCATTATGAGCCTTTTCCGCGAGAGCCACACGGTCACCAAGACCGCCACGAACTTCTACTTCTCGCAGCGTGACAAGAACGGCGTATGGCGCCGGATAGAGCCGAGCTTCTGCCGGCTGTAGTGTAATATTGGCAACCCCTTAACCATAAAGCACCGTAGATTAAATATTTACGGTGCTTTTTGGTTCTAAATAGCATCAAATTCACTATTTTTGCATTATAATTATCACATGGCAAAAGGACGGGATAAAGAACTGATAAAGCTCCGTGACGAGGCTTTGTGCCGTCGTTACTATTACTGGACTGAGAGGCAGCGGTTGCGCTTTGATGACGCACTGAAAATCCTCTCGGAACGTGAGTTCTTTATCTCCGAGGAGCGTATAATGGCTATAATCCGGCGCATGATCCGAACCGGGAACGCTGAAAATATACCAGCGCTCCCCAAGGTCAAGAAACCGCGTCTTACCAACGACCAGTTGTCATTGTTTCCCGAGTTATAGGGACTGCCCCGAATTGTCGTTGATGGTGAATGCGTATGTAGTCTCGAACACCTTGACATATCCCGGCAGGGCATAATCCCGGCTCTTGACACGTACAAGAGGAGTGGCGCACCGGGCACTCTTGAACCGTTGCAGTGTCTTGTAGAGTTTCAGGTCCATTTGCCGTCGCTCCCTTACCTTGCCATAGGTTCCGGATGTAAACGAGGTGTCGTCGTAACAGTCGATCGCAAGGCGTACCGTGATGAGCGCGGCCCCCTTCTGGTTGCCGAGTCCCTGATCGCGCCAGTCCGCATCGATATTGCCAATCAGTACGCACGGGAATGTGACGGGGTAGCGGTCCTCCTCCGCAGACATTTCGAGCTGGCCGTAGTCCTCGTCGATGAGGGACAGTTCCGGCATGCCTCCGGCGATGCGCTCCATGATGTTGATAAAAATTTCTTCCATGATTTTATGAGTTTAAAATTTTACGAATTTCATTTTCAGTCCGGGCGGCTATGCTGTCCGACAGTTCGGCACTTTCTCCCAGAAACTGGCGTTGCGGGATCTTGACCTTGAGCTTTGGCCTCTTCGTCAGCGCGAGTCTTTTCCAGAATTGTGCCTGTGTATTCTCCGGCTGCTTGCCGGAACCGCCTTTTTGGCGTTTCTTTTGCCCTGTACCGGCTTTTTTCGTCTGTCCTGAGGATTTATAAAACATCGCCCATGCGAAGCGTCTCATGCGGTCTGTGACGGTCGGGTTTGCAATGCCGCCCCAATTATGCAGTGGGGCGTAACGCACATCGTTGGCGACGCGCACCCGGTAATCCCCCGGCATATATTTTATGGAGCTGAAAAGGTGGTTGCGTCCGGACAACAGGGTGCCGTAATTTGATGCGGCCGCTGGATTGCCTGATGACAGCCTTCTTGCCGGCTTCCACGGATGCAGACCTCCGTTCACAAAGCCGCCCTTGCGGAAATTGTCCTGAAAATGGTCTTTAGCCATACGTCCGGCAATCACCGGCATATTCCGGCGCATAAGGGTGTCAAGCTCACCGCGTTTGGCTTTGACCAGCCTTGCGAAATCTTTTATATCCATAATGTTGTTGCAATAAAAAAATAATGTTACTTTTGCAGATTATAAACCGCATATTACAATGAACATCCCGTCACAGGTAATGAAGGCCGCCTCCGAGCTCCGGGCGATGTACGGCGAGCATGTGGAGTATCTTGGAGAATTCCAAGGTGCGCAGGTCTATTATTACCATTATCCGGATGATATTACGGCCGGAGTTTGCCCGGTATATCTGTATGACGGCACTACTGTGGACGAGGTTACGGGAGATATAGCCATGAACATACTGGATTCACTTATCGAAGATGCCGATGAATTCGGTATTGAATAACTTGTTGTCTATACGCATAATCCCACGGCAGCCGTGATTGGTGGCAGCCCCATTCTCCGCAAGATACTTAAGATCCTTGAACTCATATCCCGAACCTTCGGAATTGTCAGCCTGAGGCTCTATATATTTCAGTGAGCCGTCTTTGAAACGCTGTATGATTGTGGCGTGGCCGCCTCCTCTTTTCCAGCCTATTGAAAGCTCATACACTCCCTCCTCCTTGCAGACTTCATCAAAGAATTCAAGATAACGCTTGGGGGTCATTATTTTATATTTTTTGTCGACCATCCAGTCATTGGTGCTTGTATGCCTTGCTGGGGTGCCATCTAAGTTGCGCCATACTTTCCAACAGTTGTATCCTTGGCTTAGATGTTCGAGTTTGGAACCCTTGGTGTTCGCCTTTGCAGTGACATTGAACCCTCTTAAACGTAATGAATATGCCGGAGCGCATGTCTGGCAGTTTATACCGAACGGCCGGTGTTTGGTCTCGTCATACTTTTTGTTCAGTCGATAGGTCTTACCGTATTTGTCTTGATATATCCCCTTGGGATCGAGGATGTATTTAGGCACATAATTCGGGTTTGCGGACTGTTTGTCCGCGTCCTCCACCGTCATAGGCTTGCCCTTTGTTATGCCAAGGGCCTTTTCAATCTCGAGGTTGTCGCGGGCTATGGCGGTCCTTTCCTCGTCGGTAAAATATTCCGGCATCTCCCTCATCATCTCTTCCAGCCGTTTCAACAGCCTGTCAACCGCTTTCTTTGCGCCGGCATGAGCCTCCGTCTTATACGGGTGGGTGTCGGAAAACAGCTTTGCGTCCTTGCCCGGATTATTCTCCAGCCCCTTTTGCGGCGTTGATGACGGGCCGGTTCCTGCGGGAACCGGTGTCACGGGCTCGTCGGTTGATGACAGCGTGCATTTGCAGTTCCAACGGTCGCCCGGTCTGTGATGGCTCCAGAAATCATCATCGATGGGGCGCACCATGCCCCAGAACACGCGATGGTCCTCACCCGGTGTGATGGAGGTTGACGGGCACCATTTGAGATTAGGAAGTATATCCTTTTCCCTTGTGAACTGGCGCCAGTCGGCAGCCTGATGCGCGCGTATGACTGCGGTGTCGTATTCGGTCCTGAGCCAAGTCCGGCACTGGTGGGTTGCGATAGGCATAACCTCGTTCAACCATTGTTCAAACGGCTTCAGATTGCCGTTCGAGTCCAATAAAAGACGTGCCATGTCATTCTGTGCCCGGTGTACCTTGAAAGCCGAGAACACGGCGTTATTCCGGCGCAGTGCTTCTATAAAGTCAGCGTCAGGATCGGAGGGCAGCACATTGCCGAAGGCTTTTCCAACCGCCTTATCCATTGTCGCCCATACCTCATTAAAAAGAGTGGTCTCGATGTCGGATGCCGGATGGAAGTCCTTTGAATAAATATTCAGCAGGGCACGGCGCAGCGCCTCGTCGGAAAAATCGAACGAGGACGACACATCGGAGCCCTTGCCGTAATACAGGCTGTCAACTACCATTCTAAAGCCGCCCCGGTGTTCCACGGGGCTTTGGCGAAAAAACTTTTCAGCCAGTTCTTGAAAGTCTTTTTTTGTTTTTCGTCAGGTTCCGGCAGGTCCTTGCCGTCACCCGGCTGTTCCTCTTCCGGATCGGCGGGTTTGTCCGGATCATCGTCCGTGCCACCGTCTTTCTGAGGTATTTGTTCTGCAGCCCGCTTTGCCTCCTCCGCTTCCCGGGCGCGTCGTTCCTCCTCGTCGCGTTTTATCTGCTCGTAGTCGGCCGGTTTGCTGATACCGAACTCCTCATACAGGTAATCATCATCGACGGGCAGGTTGAAGCCTGTGCGGAGCTGTGTGAGTATGTTGATTTTGGATGTCGGGTCGAGATCCTTTTTCTCCGGGAAACAGAACTCACCCCCTGCAGTATCGATCCCCATCCGGGCCAATATCTCTGCGGCCTCATAGTTCAGCACGTCGAGGACATACAGGCGGTCGGACTGGGTTATCTTGTCCTCGCCTTTCTTATGCACGGTTCCGAGCGCCTGAGTGCCGGTATCGGACGACTCGGTGGTAAGTGTGTTGCCGAGGAACAGCTTTGAGATCTCGTTGTTGCATCTCTCGCACAACCGCTCGTACACATCGGCGGAGCCGGTCTTGTTGCCCGCCTCTATGAGGTTGAGCGAGGTGTCCTTGCCGTGTACGAACGTAGCGAGGCTTCCCACGTTTGCGGCGTCGGAAATGGCGCGCTCCCGGCTCCCTTCGTCGTCCGTGTCGTATGTGTACTCCTGAATGGGCATGCCGAATATCTCCGAGAACTGGGACCAGTCCCCGGTGGTGTTGCGCTTGTATATCACCCACGGGGCGGCTTTGGCAAGCAGCCCGAGGTCGTCGGGACGCCCGACGAAAAGCAGGTCGGGATATTCGTCCCATGCGATGCCGGTGATGTCGGTCTGGTGGCGCAGTATGATGCGGCGCACCGGGTCCGCATGTTTGCGCGGGATCAGGTTATAGTCGATCCATTCGCCGTCCTTGAAGAACTGGCAGAGCGTGAAGCCCCAGAACCGGGAGTCGATAATGTCGCTCACGAGCCTTGAGAACCAAGGTGAGCGTATCTGCTCGTTAACCTTGTCGTCCGGTTTGCCGTCCCGCCGGAACTCGATGTCGGAGCACAGCACGGCATTGCGCCGTTTCTCTATGACACAGGACAGGTGCGAGTCCATGAGTATGTCGGCGTACATGTCATACAGTTTGTAACGGCGTGGGAAGTCCACATTCTCGGCAGTCCTGATTGCCGCCGTGTAGTCCGCTATGTCTATGCCGAACCGTCTCGGCTGGGTAAGCATGATGACGTTCGGGCGTGACTGTCCCGGACGCGGGATATTGCCTCCGGAGGTGATTATTCCCGGGCGTTTTTCCGGGTTCTTTTTTCGTTTGCTCATAATGGTGGTGGTTACATGTGACTGACTCGTTTAGGGTTGCTGCGTATGCGGAATGACGCGCCGGAGCTCCGTTCCTCCTCGGGCAGGAGGGGCGCTCCCTCTATCGAGATGTCCTCGCGCGCCACCGCCTTCATCCATTCCACCGCACGTTCGTAGCGGTCTTTTCGTATCTGCGACAGCTTCTGGGGGTTGTGTATGCAGAATATATGGTACACGGCAATATCAAGCACCATCATCAGTACCAGCTGGTGGCGGCCGTCGCCGGTTGCGGAGAAGATGCGGTCGCAGTCATAGCGTTTCGACAGGTAGCAGCGCATCTCGGCTATCGCCCTGTCCTCGCATATCTCCACCACCGTATCATCGTCACGCGTCAGCGCGTCGAGTATCTCACGGTGTATGGATGCGTCATAATCTGAAAGTTGAACAAATTGGCTCATATATGGAATTTATATGTTATAATCTTCGTTTGTTGCGCCGGCTTATTTCCGACCGGGAGCGGGTGACGGGCGTTTCCACCTTGCGCATGGTCTCGTCCAGTATGCGGTTGCCGCCCTCCACGGCATCGGGCCCGTCGGCGGGATAGCGCAATGTCAGGGTGAAAAGCCGGAACTGGTCCTCGAGTTCCTTCATGTGCGGGTTGTCGCGTTCGGCCTCGTTCAGTATCAGGTTCCCTTCCCGGTTCATAGGCTCAAGGTTCGCCTCGATACGGGTGGCCTTGTCCGTCTTTTTGCGCTCGTCCGGTCTGATATACAGTTGTATCCCCCTCTCTTTGCGGACCTTGGCTACAAGGGGCCGGAACACCTGCTGGAAAAACGGGTCCTGCAGCTTGTTGTTCTCCATGTAGCAATAGACCGGGGCGGCATCGCCGACATGCTCGAGGAGCTGCACGTACCAGTCTATGAACTCGGCATTGAGTGATTTTGCGAGGCGCGACTTTATCACATACAGTCTGCCGTCGAGTTTCCCGAGCAGCATCACCGCCTTGAATGACTTGCCCTTCTTCGCCTTGCTTTCGCCGGGGGACGGGTCCCCGTATGCAACAAGGAACTTGAATTTTTTAAGGGACGGCACCTTGCCATAAGTGACCGTCTCGAACACTTCCCCGGCAGATATCGGATTATTGAAATACTCCCCTTGGGCTGCTCTGGTGGTTATTTTAGAGAGGGCTCGGTCGATAGACTCTTCCGAGTTTTTCTCCGGCCAAGTGGAGTTTCCATCCTTGTCGCGTATGTTCACGATGTCCCAGTGGTCGGCCATGGCACCGGCGCGTACTACGCAGCAGTCCTTTGCGATTATATTTCCACAGAAGACAATCAATGTAGGCGTGGAAATGGAGCGGGTAGGGTAGAGGGCCTTTTCCCACCATTCCCACCGTTTCTGTATGATGTCCGGGTTCTTGCAGTCCTCGTCGGTGTCGAAATCATCCACGAGCAGCACATCCGGCCTTATCGCCTCATTTCGGGAGCCACGTGGCGACTGACCGGCTCCAAGGGCGCGGAAGGCCACGCCCCCTTTGGTCAGGAACTCGTCCTCCGTCCATGCCCCCGGAGTCATTTGCGCGCCGTAATACGCGATAATGCGTCCGTTGGCCTCGAGCATGGCCCGGTATGGCGCGAGCAGCCTTGCGGCGTTATCCTTGGAGTTGGAGGTCAGGATGACATTATGCTTGTGCCCGGTCAGTACCAGATACAGAATAATGCACATGGTGATGGTCGATTTGGCGAGCTCACGGCTCCATGACAGCACCTCGAACCACTCGTCGTTGGCTATGATGCGCCTGATGGCCCGTTTATGGAACCCGGCGAACTCGCTTTTCACATAGGGGGCGCAGAAGAACTTTATCCATTCAATGGGGTGGGCCTCGAGGTATATGCGGTGTTTCTCTCGTTCGGCATGTGTCATGCTCTTGTCAACCGGAGTCGAGCGCGCTATGTCCTCCTTGAACTTCTCCCAGTCCTGAAGAGCTATTTTGTCAACCTGTTTCATAGCTTGTCCTTTATGTAAGCGTCCGCAAACCGTGTAATCTCCTTCGCCTTCTCGAGGTCAAGCGGGCGCAGCCATTCGATAAATGATGTCAGCACGCTTATGGTGTCGGCTATGCCTATCTCCTGTTCCATCTTCGAGATGGCCGCCGCCAGTTTACCGAGGATGTCTGCCTCCTTCGATGTCGCGAACCGCTCACCCTCGGGACGGTCGGCGATGGAGCGGTTTATTTCCGCCACCTGTCGGTAGAGGTTTCCTACCTGTTCCTGCCTTGTCAAGGTGATACCCACCTTCTGTTCCTCCCATTTGCCGGCTCGTACCCAGTTTGACACAGTGACGCGGGAGCATCCTACACGGTCGGCAATCTCCTGTTGGGTGAGGTTCTCACGGAGGTATAATGTTTTTGCCCATTCCTTTTTCTGGGCGTTCGTTAAATCTGCCATAATCCTGATTTTTATGATGCAAAATTGCTATAAAAAAGGGAGTTGGCGAAAGAGGCTCCGCATGATACAACTTTACGGCGTTATCATGCGGCCATAAAGCTGTATGATAAAACCACTGTTTTCATACCCCGTTGTTTTATAGCAATTTTGCACCATAAACCGCGGGAGGACCGCATCAAATCCAGTGATAATGAACAAATATTTGAATATACATACAGCCCCTGACGGCACCGTGACGATTTTTCTCTACGGGGAAATCGGGGATTACGGCGATGTCAAAAGCGGCAATGTCGTGTCGGAGCTGAAAGCCGCCGAGAATTCCGGTGCCCGGATCGATGTGCGCATCAACTCCATAGGGGGCGACGTCTACAGCGGAATAGCTTTGTACAATGCCTTGAAAGGGAGCCGGGCCGACATACATATATATATAGACGGTGTGGCGGCAAGCATGGCTGCCGTGCTTGCCTTGTGTGGGAAGCCTGTCACCATGAGCAAATATGCCCGGCTTATGCTCCACAGCGTCAGTGGCGGATGCTATGGCAACAAGACCGAGCTGCGCCGGTGCATAGATGAGATACAGGCACTCGAGGACAGTCTTGCCGATATGCTCGCCTCAAAGCTGAAAACGGACAAGGCGCAAATAAAATCCTCCTATTTTGATGACAACGACCATTGGCTGACCGCCGGGGAGGCATTATCGCTCGGACTTGTGGACGGTATCTATGATGCCGACCCGGTACCGGACGACAGCACCCCGGAGCAGATATACAGCATATTCAATAACCGGCTTGACAAGCCATCAAACGACAACCAGATGAATTTAGAAGAATTAAAAAAGCATCCGCGCTTCAAGGATTGCGCGGATGACGCCGCGGTTCTCAGGGAGATTGACTCCCTTGAGAAGGCGGCAGGCAAGGTTCCCGGACTGGAAAACGAGAACAGGGAACTCAAGGAGAAGGTCAAAGGCTTTGAGGACAAGGCGGCCGAGGCAGAGGAAACGGAGCGTGCTTCCCTTCTCGACGCGGCCGAGCAGGACGGCCGTATCAACGCCCGGACGCGCCCCACATTCGAGAACATATTGAAGCGTGATATGGAGGAAGGCAAGGCTGCTCTTGCGGCTCTCACCCCCAAGCGCAAGGTCATGGAGGACATAAACCGTCCGACCGACAGCGATGGGCCGTTCGCACGCCGCATGAAAGAGATAAAAGACCGGCTTAAGAAGTAAAACCAACCATAATAAAGGACACTATGGCAATAGTAGTAAAAAACACCAATTACAACGGTGAGGTACTGGAAACCATCCTTACCACCGCCTCCACCGGCAATGAGCTTGTGAGCAAGGGACTCATCATGGTCATTCCCGGAGTGGAGAAGAAAATCAGCATCCCCCGTCTAAAGACGGGCAAGATGCTCCAGAAGCAAAAAGTCAATCCTACCGTAGAGGACAGCAAGGGGAACTTCGATTACAGCGAGCACTCCCTTGACCCCAAGGATTTCATGGCGTTCACCACCTTCAATCCCCGCGCGTTCGAGCATATATGGCGCAAATGGCAGCCGAAAGGGAACCTCGTGTTCTCGCAGCTTCCCCCCGAAGCTCAGAACGCTCTCCTTGACGCCCTTTCAAAGCAGGTGCAGTTCGAACTCGGCTGGCACTATGTCAACGGGGAATACGGCGATACCGACGAGAAGCTGATGGACGGCATCCTGACACAGGCCGCCAAGGACCCGGACTGCATCGTCGTCAATTCGGAAAGCACCACCATGCTTGGGGTACTGAAAGATATCCGTGCCTCCATCCCCAAGGCGATGCGCGCCAACCCGAACCTGCGCATCCTCATGAGCATCGACGATTTCGACCGCTACGATGACGAGCTTACCCAGCGCGAGCACAAGAACTCCGATGAAACCGAGATGAACCGTATGCGCTACAAGGGCATCACCATCGAAACGGTGGCCGCATGGCCCGACGGTGTCATTGTCGCGACCCTCTGCTCCCCGGATGCCGACGGCAATCTGTTTGTAGCGGTCAACCTTCAGGATGACGAGAGTGTGATCCAGATTGACAAGTACAGCAACGCCGGCGAACTCTACTTCTTCAAGCTGCTTATGAAGGCCGACACCAATATCGGTTTCGGCGAGGAGTTTGTGGTGTTTGACGGCCGCGAGAACCCGGCATTCAAAAATCCGGCCGGCGTGCCGGAGGGCGCTTCGGAAAAAGGAGTGTTCGGGTTGGAGAATGTGACGGACTTGTCGGATGGCGAAATTCCGGAGGGCGATGGCGGGCAGGCTTAAATACCTCGTACTCCATTGCACCGCGACCCCGGAAGGGCGCGAGGTGACAGGTGCCGACATAAGGCGCATGCACCTCGGCCCGGTGTCGCAGGGCGGCAGGGGATGGAAACAGGTCGGCTATACCGACATTATCCACCTTGACGGCACGGTTGAGCGTCTGGTCGACAACAACGAGGATGCGAACGTGGACCCGTGGGAGATCACCAACGGAGCCAAGGGCTATAATTCGGTAAGCCGCCATGTAGTCTATGCCGGCGGCATGACAAAAGACATGTCCAAACCGAAGGACACCCGCACTCCGGCACAACTCAGGGCGATGGAAAACTATGTCAAGGATTTCCACAAGCGTTTTCCCTCGGTGCGCATCATAGGGCATAACGAGGTCGCAGCCAAGGCCTGTCCGAGTTTTGACGTGCGGAAGTGGCTGAAATCAATAGGTATCAATCAATAATCAATCAACGAAGCAATGGATATCCTGCTAAACTTTCTGATGTATTCCCTCCCGGGCGGTTTTCTCGGCAGCGTGTTCACATGGCTTGTCGGCCGCAGGGAGCATAACAACGACATGCTCTCCAAGTTGCAGGCTTCCATCAACATGCTGTCCGAGGAGAACCGCAAGATCCTTGCCGAGAACGTGCAGCTCAGGAAAGAGAATGCCGGTCTGCAAGCCAATCAGGAGGAGATACTGCAGAAGCAGCGCGCCCTTCTGAGGGAGGTGGATCTCCTTCGCGGCGAAATAATAAAACTGACAAAGAAAAACAATGAAACATCCAATCAGAGGGGCGACCCTGACAATAATGGCGGCCGTGGCGCTTATCACCGCGGGGTGCGGAACCACGAGGCACGTGGAGAGAAGCGTGTCACGGGAGGCGTCAACGACAACCGGCTACGAATACCGCGACACGCTGGAGAGCGGCCGGTCGGGGATTGCGACAACGACGACCACGGACATGACGGAACACCGGACGACCCATGTCGTCACGGCGGAGGGGATAGCAGCGGAGTCGGCGAGTCTGGATGTGCCGATACAGAACCTCCGTGACCTTCCCGACGGTGCCGGGTATACCGCCAAGGAGGGACGCGCCGGAGTCGAGATCCGCAAGAGGGGCGACCGTATCGAAGTCACCGGACGCTGTGACTCCATCAACAGGCTCTATCAGTATTACCGTGACATGAGCATGGAGCAGCGCCGGGAGGTCGACAGCCTGCAGTGGGAGCTGTCATGGCTCAAGAACCGGCACAGCGCGCAGGCTTCCGAACTGGAGTCGCTGCGCGAGGAGTCGACAAAAGCGCGTGAGAAGCCTCCCGAAACCCGCCACTGGTGGGCGCTTGTGGGATTTGCGGCCGGGCTGTTGTGCACTTCGCCGGCAAGAAAACTTAAAAACGTAATAACAACATTTCTAAAAATATAAGTTATGGTATATGCAAACGACGGTTACATCATGCTGCTTGACGCGCTGGTGTTCAACAACAAGAAAATCGGTGTCATTTCGGATGACGGCATAGACTGGGGAGGCGACTCCGCGGAATATATCAAGCTGTGGGGCGCTCAGGTGCGCACCGCCCCGGTAAAGAAGATCAAGAAGAAGGACGGCACCAATATCCTTAAATTCACCCTTATCGAGCTTCTGCCCCAGAACTGCAAGGATGTCATGGGCGGCACTGTGACCGGTGAACGCTGGGATGCCCCGGCTGATACAGTGAGTCTTTCGGGCCCGTTAAAGATCATTGCCGGCACCGGGCAGACCATCGAGATAAAGAACATGACCCTCGACGGGCTTGTGCGCGGCAAGATCGGTGGCGACAGCGCCCTCGGCATAGAGTGCGAGCTGGAGATGGTCAAGCCGGCGGACGGCGGCTCTCCCTTCGCCATGTACCCGACAGTACCATTCATCACCGCCGTTCCGACACAGCTTTCTTTCAGCAAGGCCGGCGAGAGCAAGGTGGTCGAGATAGACGCTTCCGGCCCATTCACCGCCGGAGTGCTTCCGGCAGGCTTTTCCATGGAGATAGTCAACGGACGTATCACAGTGACAGCCTCGGCCAACACCGGAGCGGCCCGTAACGGCAGTGTGGAATTCACCCTCGCCTCCGATCCGGCAAAAAAGGTCACGGTCACCCTGTCCCAAGCCGGCAACGCCTAAGCCATGCGGAAGGAGATTGAAATAGAGGCGGCCGACGCCCTGCTTGATGTCGGGGTGTCGCTGCCCCTGCTCCGGGTAAAGATACCGTTCCGGCGCAACCCCTTTCAAATCCGGCTCACCATGAAACGGCCGTGCCTCGGCAACCAGATACGCATCGCCAGACTTTATCTTGAAACCGGTGTCACCCATGAGGAGATGGCGCGTTTCAACAAGCACGAGGAGCTTGCCTACATGGCGCTTCACGGGGTCCGGGTCAGCAAGATGGTGGCGCTTACGATATGCAGGGGGAAACTGTCAGGATGGCTTCTCACTCCTGTTGTGGCATGGATGCTGCGGTGGCTGGTGGATGACCTTTGGGTGCAGGGCGCGAACATGCGCTTCATCACCCTGCTTGGCACCAAGTCTTTTATGGACATTATCGGATCGGTAGAGCGGGTGAACCCTCTGGCACCGAGGACGAGCCAAAAAAGGAAGGGGAGTTAACCACCGAGTATGTCGGGAGCCATAGCCCCTTCGGTATTGTCTGGCAGATAGCCGCCGCCACCGGCTGGAGCCGTGACCACATCATGTGGAAAGTGAATTACCAGACCCTGCGCATGATGCTTGCCGACGCCCCCCATTATGAGAGCCGGCGCAAAGGCAAAAGCGGCGGGCAGGGCAAGGGCGGGAAGCCTAAAAGCACCGCCGGATTTTTTCAAACAAGATTACAACAGAACCAGTAAGGACAGATGAAACCAGTCGAGATAGAATTCCTCATGCGTGACAAGCTGACTCCCGGACTTGACAAGGCCGGGCAGTCGGCCGAGTCCTTGGGCGACAAGGCGGAAAAGGTTGCCGAGGGCATCACCGAGCGCATCGCCGCCCAGAAGGAGCAGATCCGGTATGTGGAAAACTGTCTCAAGGAGCTTAAGAAACAGTATGACCGGCTGGGCCCCGGCAAGGCCCAGATGGAGATGCGCGCCGAGATAGAGGCCTGCACTAAGGCCCTTGCCGAGGACAAGCTTATCCTTGCCTCATTGGAAGAGGAACATCAAAAGACGGCCGCCTCCACCAAGCGCCTTTCCATGGAACTTCGCGAGCTTCTGGACGCCATGGCACGGATGCGTCTCGAGGGCAAGCAGAACACCCGTGAGTATCAGGAGATGGCTTCCAAGGCGGCCACCTTGTCTGACACAATCGGGGACCTCCGTACACAGACCAATATCCTTGCGCATGACGATGCCGGGCTGCAAGGCGTGATGAGCGGTGTCAACGGCCTTTCCGGGCTGCTTACCGTAGCCACCGGCATAATGGGGACCTTCGCCTCCGAGAACGAGGACCTGATAAAGATACAGACGCGGGTGCAGAGCGTCATGGCAATCACCATGGGGCTGCAGCAGGTGTTCAACACGCTCAACAAGGACTCCGCTTTCCGGCTTGTCACAGTACGGAAAGCCAAGGATCTTTTGACCGCGGCCAATACAAGGCTCGCGGTGTCCCTCGGCATATCGAATGCGGCCGCCACCGCGCTTATGGCAACGCTTACATTGGGCTTGTCGCTTGTCGTGACCGGTCTTGTCGTAGCGTGGAACAAATACTCCGACGCGCAGGAGAAAGCGGCGGAGAAGGCCCGTGAACTTGTGGAGATAGAAAGTTCCGGCCGTGCCCGGATGGTCAAGACCAGGTTTGAGATTGACAGTACCGCCCGGACACTGAAGGAATTTACCGGCACCAAGGAGCAGGAGCGTGTGAAGGTAGAAGAGCTTAACCGCAAATACGGCGAGAGTTTCGGTTATTACAACACCATCGCCGAATGGTACGATGTCCTGATCCGGAAAGGGGAGGACTATGTGCAGATGCTTTTCCTGCAGGCCAAGGCGCAGGCGTTGGTCGACAAGGCTGTGAAAGCCGATGAGGAGGTAGCCGGCATAGAGGCTAACGGAGTGGAACATTACCGCCCTTTCTGGGGCGCGGGCGGCAAGGCCTATATGTTTTTCGGAGGCGGTAAAAAAGGGCATTACGGCAGCGACCCGGCAGAACTGGCATATAACAAGGCCCTAAAGGAAGCCACGGACAAACGGCGCGCGAGCCTTGCCGAGGCGGAGGAACTGCAGCGTCAGATGGAAGAATTACGTAAAAAATCGCATATCGGCGGGTTCGTGGCCCCCGAGGGACCCGGCGGTTCCACGGAAAACGCCAAGCCAAAGAACACCCTTGCCGAAATGGAGCTCGAGGCAGCCCGTAGGATTGAGGACCGCCGCATAGACATTATACGGGAAGGCTACGAGAAAGAACGCGCCGAGGCTCTTTTGAATTTCGAGCGGGAAAAAGAACGTATCACCACCGAGGAGCAGCAAAGGGTGGAACTATACCGGAAACTCAAGGAAGCCGGCGAGAAGGTGACACCCGAGCAGCTTGCCAATATCCATGCGCAGGCCGCCACCCAACGCACTCTTGCGGCGCAGATATATGACGCCACCACGGCAGAAATTACAGCCCGGGAAAACAAGGATGCAGCCGACAGACAGAAGAAGCGCGAGGATGAGCTGCAGGCACTGTTAGGCAAATATCAGGACTACGAGGCGCAACGCTCGGCTATCAAGCGTCAGGGCGATGCCGACATGGCGGCTCTTGAGGCGGCACGTACCGCAGAGAACGGCGATGAGATAGACCGGGCAATAGATGTCGCCCGGGAAAAAGTGCGTCAGGGCATTCAGGCGATAAATGACGAGGAAGCCCGGAGTATGGCGCAGGACAATGATTTTTTGCGCAATCTCTTCGGTGATTACTCAAGCATGAGCCTTGACGCATTGCAGGACCTGATCGCACAGGCCCGCAAACTCCGTGCCTATCTGAACGGGAAAGGCACAGCGGATGGGCTTACCTTCATTAGCGATGAGCAGCTCAAGAATATTGAAGCAAGCCCGGCAGAACTTGACAAACTTAAAAAGGCGCTTGACAAACTGCTCGGAGGTGGCAAGGGCGCCACCAACAAATGGGAGCGGATATTCCAGACATTCAAAACCGGTATATCCGGATTGCGTGGAGCCGGAGGAGCCAAAGAGATAGCCGGGTCGATCGGTACCATAGCCGGTGCGGCGCAGGAAGCCGGAGCGGAACTGGGCGCCATGCTCGAGCAACTCGGCGAAAGTGAGATTTCCGATGCCGTGAATGGCGTTCAGCAGGTGATGGGTGCCGTATCAAACATAGGGCAGGGATTTGCGCAGGGTGGCATTGTCGGAGGCATAGGCGCAGCCGTAGGGGAGGGGATTAAGTTCCTGACCTCGGCGTTTGCTGCGGAAGCCCGCCACAGAGAAGCCCTGAAAGAGATAGAGCGTGCCAAGCTCGATTTCCAACGCCAGTATAACCTCCTGCTTCTGCAGCAGAACCTGTTGATGAAGGATGCCGAGAGTATTTTCGGTGAGAAGCAGGTGGCCAAGGCGGCCAATGCCATCGAGGTCTACCGTCAGGCATTGGCTCAGTTCAAGGAGGAACTGCAGGGTGATGCTCCGAAGCAGAACTTCTGGGAGCACCTGACAAATGATGCCGGGGGCACATACCGCAAGCGTCTTGACGCATACAACGCGGGGTTCGGAGCCCTTTACAACGCCCAGATTGTCACCGGGCATAAAAAGACCGGCCTGTTCGGGTGGGGCAAAGGCAAGGACCTGTACAGTTCCATACTGAGCGTATACCCCGAACTTATCAAGGCCAACGGCGAACTTGACACCGAGATGCTTCGCGTGATACTCGACACCCGGAAAATGAGCGATGAGACCCGCAGTTACCTTGAGAACCTCATAGAGCTTAAAGACGCGATGGACGAGGCCGAGGAGTCGCTTGAAAACTACCTGACCGAAACGTTCGGCAGTCTGGGCTCCGGGATCATGGACGCTGTCACCTCGGCGTTGCAAGGTAGCGGCACGGCTCTGGAAAACTTTGCCGCCAATGCCGCCGGAGTCCTCGAGAACCTCGGGGAGCAGATAGCCTATTCACTGTTCTTTGCCGACAAGTTCGCGGATCTTCAGGAAAAACTGAAAAGCATCTACGGCAGCGGCAAAAGCGAGGAGGCCATAGCCAACGATGCCATGGGCGTTATCGACAGCTTCTATGACAATATCGGCAAGAACGTGGATGCCGCACAGGCATGGATGGAGGCATGGAAGGAGAAAGCGGCCGCCATGGGCTTTGACCTATGGAAAAACGACGGTGACACCGCGGGAGGCTCCCAGAGCGCCCGGGCCGGCGTATATACCGCGATGAGTCAGGAGCAGGGCACCAAGCTCGAGGGCCTGTTCACGAGCGTCCAGATGCACGCTGCTTCCATCGATGAGACCCTTGACGGTTTCATGGACACGTTCGGGCAGTTGTGCGACACCATAGGCAAAATTCTGGAAAATGTCGAGTCGTTGCCGGAGATGGCCGAAGATATACATGAACTGCGTACGAACGGAATAAAACTGAGATCACTATGACCGATATAATGAACGGGCTGCTTTATATAAACGGGCGCGATGTCTGGAGTGACTTCGGCGCATGGCTCACGGAGGAGAAGGAGGGCGACACCAAGAATTACTCCGCCCTCCAGAAACCGCCGGCAACGAAAAGCCATGTCGCGGTCAGCTTCCGGGAGCAGGACGGCGAGAAGCTGCCCGAAAAACTCGTGCAGAAATGGGAGCCCCGCGACATAGCGTTGAAGTTTGCGGTCGCGGCTGCCGACAAGGCGTCCTTCATCGCAAGGCGTGACGCATTCGTGTCATTCCTGAAAGAAGGCACCGACGGCTGGCTTGACATGGGAGTCCCGGAACTTGGCCGCACCTACCGTGTCTATTACAAGGACTGCTCGGACTACGAGCATCTGGAAGATATAGGCGGCGGCATGGTGGCGGCGCGTTTCACGGTCAAATTCCGTGAGCCGAACCCCGAATTCTGACTGCATTAAAACGATATTCTAATGGAACTTAAAATATATTCAAGCGACGGCAGGCTGAAGCTCACGGTGGAACCGAGGGACAACAGCACACAGGCGGAGGAGATACAGGCGGGCAATGTCCTGAATGTTTCCTTCATCCTTCCGGAACGTGTGTCGCTTGGCGTGAACGATTATGCTGACTTCATGTGGCGGCGCTACTGGCTGACCGAGAAATACCGTCCGGTACAGAAATCCACAGTCGAGTGGGAGTACTCGTTGAAGCTCTACGGGCTGGAGAACCTGATCTCCCGGTTCCTTGTCCTCAACACCACAGACGGGGGCAATGAGCCGGTGTTCACGCTGACAGCCCCGCCCCGGGAGCATGTGGCGCTCATCGTGAAATCCATCAATGCCGGTTTCGGGACCAATGACTGGAAGGTCGGTACCGTTGAAGCCGGCGACAATATCGTTGTGGACTACCACGGCAAATATTGCGACGAGGGGCTCAAGGCGGTGGCTGATGCAGCCGGCACTGAATACTGGATAGAGGGCACCACCGTCAACCTGTGCCGTTGTGAACATGGGGAACGCGTCACTCTCGGCTACCGGAACGGTCTGACGAAGATACAGCCCGATGTGGCAGACAACGCAAAGGTCTATACGCGCCTGTTCCCCACAGGATCGTCGAAAAACATAGATCCGGCGAAATACGGTCACAGTCGGCTGCAGTTGCCCGGAGGAGCGCAGTATGTGGATGTCAACACCGACAAGTATGGCATTATCCATCATTACGAGGAGAACGCCTTTGCAGGCATATTCCCGCGCTATACCGGAACGGTAAGCAGCGTACGCAGCGAAGAACGCACCAATGATGACGGCGACAAATTCACGGTATATTATTTCATAGACAATAATCTGCCTTTCGATCCCAATAATTATGACCTCGGCACATTGGTAAAACGTGTGACATTCCAAGAGGGCAGCGAGCTTGCCGGGCTGGGAAACGACGACAACGGCACCCACTATTTTGAAATCAATTTTGACAGTGATACCCGGGAGTTCGAGATAATCACCCAGTTTACAGACTCCGGACAGTTGCCGGGCGGTGTGCTTGTGCCCAAGCCGGGAGACCGTTACATACCATGGAACATGCGTATGCCGGATGAGTATTACGCACTTGCCGAGGCCGAATACCTTGACGCCGTGCATGAGTACAATCGCCGGCACTGTGTCGATGTGTCCTGTTTCAAGGCCCCGACGGACTATATAGAGATTGAGCGGCGCAAGCTCGAGCTTCATGTGGGGCAGCGTGTCCGGCTTGAGAGTCCCGATTATTTCCCGGAGACCGGTTACAAGGACAGCCGCATAACGAAGATAACCCGCAAGGTCAACCTTCCGTCGCAGATGGACCTCGAGATCAGCGACGCGCTTTCCACCGGTGCCCTTGACAAGATAAAGGGCAATATCGACGAGGTGAAGGCATACGTGCAACTGTCACGGGGTAATTTGCCGGATATAGTCAAAACCGGGGACGGCACGCCTTTGACCGATAACAACCTCATGAGCGCTTTGCGCACGATAAAGGAGATAGCCAAGCGGGCACTGTCACGGCTTCATGACGACGAGGCGGCGGGTCTGATCAAGTTCCTTGCCGGACTCGAAGTAGGCACCTACAAGGAGGGATTGAGCGGCGCGAAAGTCGATGCCGACGGCAACGCTGTGTTCGGCGAGTTGCTCACCCGGCTCAAGGCCACCCTTGCGCAGTTGCAGGTCAACGGTGCGTCTGAATTCCGGGGGCAGCTGTCAAGCGAGGACTTCATCTCCGGCTTCATAGGAGGCAAGGGGTGGGCTATATTCAAGCGCGAAGTCCTGAACGCCCTCGGCGTGCCCGAAACGAAATATACCGGCGAGTTCGATGACATAGTGATACGCGGCACCCTCCGTTTTTTTACCATGGTGATATCACAGCTGTTGGGAGAGAACGACAACCGTATCTTTACCGGCATGATGGAGGTGGACCATTACGACCCGGCTACCGGGCGCGTCTATCTCAATACCCGTGACGGCAAGTTTTACAACCCTTTCCGTGCGGACGACTATATCATGGTGCAACAATACAATGGCATGCCCTCGCAAGAGAACGGCCATTATATCACCAAGCATTACGAGCTGATCATAACCGATGCCGGCTGCGGAAGCCGGTCGGACGGAGAGAACCGCCTTGACTGGGTGGAGTTCAAAAACTTTGTATCGGCAGACGGCAGACCGGCAGTCGATGTCATATCCAAAGGCGACACATTCACCCGTGTTGACAATGCCACCGATGCGGACAGAAAGGGACTGATCCAGATTATCACGGTAGGCACCGCCACCCCGTACATGGATATCGTGTACGGCATGAAAACCGACCCCGACAACTATCTGAAGGGTAGGCTCGGCAACCTGAAAGGTATACACCATCACCTTTTCGGATGGCTTGACGGTTTCGGCGAACTGTTGACCAACCTGTATGCCGTGGGCGACTTCCGGTTGCGCCGTACAGGGGAGAGCATCGACGCGAAGATAGAGATGCTCAAGGCGATGTTCGCAACGCGATACAGCAACCTGCGTTATGAACTTACCGGGGATGACAACTACCTGCGTAACGCCACATTTGACGAAACCATGGACGGCTGGACCGTGCAGGATGACGGCAAGGTCATAACCTCCAACGGCGAGGCGTTGCTTATGAACGGCAACACCTATATAGCCGACGGAAGGATCGCCGGCATAGAGCATCTGGACGGTCGCAATGTGTTGCATCTGAAAAAGAGCTCAATCCGTCAGGCGAACGCATTGATCCGCAAGCCCGGCACCCACAAGGAGTATGTACCGCCCACGCACAACGACATGACCGACCAATGGGTCGATGTCAAGGACACCCTGTATATGGGCATCCGTTTCCTTGCCCGAACCGATGGTACCCTGACCGTCGGCATGAGCGGCGCGACCTCGGAACCCGGTTCCCTCCCGGTTCCGGCGGCAGTGCCCGTTACCGCATCGATGGAATGGCAGGATCTTCAATGGCAGGGCACATGGGACGGCAAAGGGGATTTCGTGCTTCAGTACACCGGCGACATGTATGTGTCGATATTATCCGTCACAGACAAGCCCCTCGATGACTTCAAAAAAGAGGTATCAACGCAGATAATCCAGACCGCCGGCAATATCCGTCTGCTCGGCACCAACATCAACAACCTAAAGGGCACAGTGACGCAGCTCGGTATTGACCTTGACGCAGCCGAGGAGCAGATAAGGATATATGCCGACAAATACGACAAGCTCAACGGCACGGTCACCAACCTCGGCATAAGGCTTGATGCCGCCGAGGGCAGCATCACCAACTACGCCACCCGGATAAGTGCCAATGAGAGCGCCATATCGGCATTGCGCATCAAGACGGACTCCATCAGTTCGGCAGTCGCCGGAGTGCAGGGCGACCTCGACACCGCCAAAGCGAGGATAGAGGCGGTTGCCGCCATAGCCAACAGTGCGGGTGACGCCAAGGTGTACAATCAGGCGAATAATCCTTGGAATTCGTGGCCGAGCGGTCAGGAGCATAAGAATGTGGGTGCCACATGGCACAACACCTCCGATGGCCATACCTACCGTTATATCGGATATGACAACAGTAACAAGTGGGAGGACATAACCGACCAGCAGGACGCCGCAAGCTACATACTGCAGAACAAGGACAAGATCAGCACGGTGGTGGGAAGCTTTGACTCTTCCGGCAGGCTGACCAATACGAGCGGTCTTGTGACGACAGCCTATGCCAGTCAGATATACGCCACCAAAACGACCGTGGACGCCCTCACCGGACGTGTCAACACGGCAGAGGCGAGCATCAACGTGCACTCCACCCAGATAGCCATGCGTGTTGAAAAGGACGGGGTCATTTCGGCGATCAACCAAAGCGCCGAGTCCGTCACTATCAGCGCCTCGAAAATTAACTTCAACGGCATGGTGACGATGAACAACTCCTTCCGTGTGGAGGTCAACGGCACCACGCACATAGGAGGTTTTGTCGTAGGCGGCAACGGTCTGACCAACCGCAATGATGACGGTACATTCACGAATGATGCTTATATCATCTTCCGCAACGACCCCCACAAGTGTTTTGCCGGGATAGGCGGCAACATCCTCCCGGCTTCTTCCGGCGCGCGTGGCGTGGCCCGTTTTGAGAACTATGACGAGTCGGACTGGTGGGGTCTCGGCCATAATTACGCGCTTCTAGTCGGTGCCCGCGGAGCCGCCGACAACAGCGCCATCGCCATAAGCGGCGGATATGTTTCCGGTCTCGCCTTGAAAACCGAGGTGATAGGACACGACAGTATCACCCAGTCCACCGCCCCCACGGTCAAGAGCGTGACTATCGGCCGTGACGTCAACAGCGTATATGTCTCCACGCATTTCAACTGGCGCGCCAAGGCAACGGAAACGGACGGCACCGCAGTCGCCTACCAAAGCAAGACCCGGGAAGTGAAGCTGACACTGCCTGACATGCAGCCCTACGATAACGGTCATGTACTCTTTATCAAGCGCGGTACCAATAACGGCAACTATGTCCGTGTGATACCGGGGTGGAGCTACCGTCGTGAATTTAACTCCTCGACGCTCAAATGGGAGGTCAAATCCGGGCGTAGCTATATCATTTATGACAACGAGAGCTATGCGACGCCCTCCAGCCCTTTGACATTGCAAAGTTGCGGCGACGCGATGTGCCTGATATACCACCGTGAGATACGTGTGACAATAAACAACGTGACCTATTACGGCGCATGGGTCCAGCACAAGTTCCCGAGGGAATGGTAATTGAATTAATGAACAACCTAAAAACAATTAAGAATTATGAAAGTGAATTTTGACAAGACCTTCAAGGACTGCTTCGGCAACGAGGTGGTCAACGACAAGACCGGCAAGGCGACCAATATAGCCGAGTCCCTGTGCATGGTGATCTTCAACCTCAACAGCATGGGGGGCGTACCGCTGCCACCCGACAAGAAGTACGCGTTGCATAAAATCTGTCAGAAAATAGCCTGCAGCCCCGGTGAAGTGGAACTGACCACCGAAGAGGGCACGCTTCTGAAAGAGATTGCTGCAGAGGCATACTCGTGCGGCGCCTACGGTCAAGTGGCCGACATAATCGAGAACAACGTCTAACCATTAAAAAATAATGAAACATGGAAAAGAAAGCAGAAAACTCAACCACCAACTACGCGCCTGAAAAAGTGACCGATGGCGTAGAGATCAACTTCACAAAGATTGTGACCGGCGGCAACACCACCATCAGCGGCACGATAAAAAAGGACAGCACCGATGTCGGCAGTGTCAGCTTTGAGACTACCGGCAACTACCTCATCACCTCCATCAAGCCCTATACCGGGCTTACCGACGGGGAAGTGGTGGCAGTGTACAATGCGGTCCCCGGCTGCATCACCGAGATGCTCAACGACTAATACGCGGGGCCATGGGACCGATACAGACCCCGCAGATGGAGCTTGAGGCGTTCTGTGCCCAGCTTGCGCCGGTGTTTTTGGAATACCTGCGCACTCATGGAACGGCGGTGGACCGCATCGAGGTGGCCACGAGCCTTGAAGGCATCACCGCGCTTCCTGCCCGCTATTCCTTGGGCGGAGTAGAAAAGAACGTCCTCGCCCCTTTGAAACTGCTTACAAAGGATGTCGATGTGAAAATTGCCGCTTGCCAGCAGGCCACGGCCAAAGCGAATACAGCCGCCGACAACGCCAATGCCGCCGCCAACCGTGTTACCACCGCCATCACGGACATAAGCGCCGAGAAAGCGGCGGCACAGGCGGCGACGGCCAAAGCCAACGCTGCCGCCACGAATGCCGACAACAAGCGCAAGGAACTTGAGCAGAACGAGGCCGCCCGTCAAGCCAACGAGCAGACCCGTCAAAATCAGGAGTCGGCACGTCAGACCGCTGAAGCTGCCCGCAAGACTCAGGAGACCGCCCGCCAGAACAACGAAACGAAACGTCAGACCGACGCTGCGGCCAAAATCGCCGAGCTGAACACCGCCAAGGGCAATGCCGAGGCAGCCACACTTGCAGCGAACCGTGCCGCCACCAATGCCAATACGGAGGCGCAGAACCTCTCCACTCTCAAAAGCGAGACCCAGAACGCCGGTGCCTCAGCCAACGCTGCAGCACAGACGGCAGGAGAGAAGATTGTCGAGCTCGAGGCGTTGATGAAAGCCATATCCGGTGAGTCGGCGGCCGCCCCGGCGATACTCAATGTGTCAGCCCCGGCCACGATCTCCACCAAAAACAAAAAGGTGCAGCGCATCGATGCCCGGTTGTTGCCGGGTTATGTCATGCAGAACATCCTTTATCAAAGAGAGGAGGGTAGCAGCCTCAAGGTTGACCCGTCCGGAAAGCTGACAGTCGCCGGCACCGGCACTACCATGTTCTACGTGATACCGCCGGGTAATACGGACTTATGGAAAGAGGTGAGCGTCACGGTACGACCTCCGAGGATGCGGCTGACAAGTTCCGGGAAGATCCGGCGCTCAATGAGAATGAGAACAGTATAAAACATAATTAGGACACCATTAAAACGGAATTAAAATGGCATTAACAGCACAACAGGAAGCAGACCTTCTGAGTATGCTTGACGCATATAAGAACGGTGAGCAGATAGACGACCTGCCGGCAGCGTCTATGGACGCAACCGACAAGAAGATAGAGGTATTCGACACCAAGAGCGGCGCCAGCCAGTGCATGGACCTGACAGCGGCGGTCGATATGGCCAACGCCCCGTGGTGCGGCCGTGTATGGCGCACGGATCTCGCTACACCCACGGCCGCCACCTATTGCGGCAGCCTTGAGATGCTCAAGAACTTCAAAGACATATTGGAACTTGGCGGCTACCTTGTCAAGAACGACCACAGCCGGCGCAAGCTCGATCCCACGAACCACTACCGCTTCGCCAACGGTGAGACCGCCAAACTTGACGGCTCAATGGGCCATTACCAATGGGGCTGGGGCAAACCTTTCTATTTCGCCCGGTGGACGCAGGGCAACCTCGAATACGAGGCTGTCAGCCTTTATCCCATCAAAGGGCAGTACAACTACCGCATTCCGGTAGGCTCTATTAGCGCCACCGGCCTTGCGGCACTTGACCGTACCACTGATACCCTTGTCAGTTATATCAATGACGATGTGCGTTATCGTGGTGGAAATAACAACGCGAACTATGACGGCAAATACAATTCTCTGTTGGGGCATTGCGCCACTAACCGCACTACCGCCCAGTTTGCCGCTGCGGCTCACAAGAACGGCACCGGCTGGCTTGCGGGAACCATGCGTGGCGCGGCAGTGGTGAAGATTTTGGTTGAAATCATTATGGGCACCCGCAATGTACAGGCAGCGCTCAACGCCAACAAGGATGCCAACGGACTTTATCAGGGAGGTTTCGGCACCGGTGTGACCAACTGGGATTGGACCAGCTGGAGCAACCACAACGGTAATAACCCTATCCTGCACATGAGCGCAGGTGTCGATATGGCAGACGGTCTCGGAGTGAAAGAGGTTCCGGTGGTCAAAGCCGATGGCACGACTGCGTTTACCGCCAAAGTCCCGGTCTTTTTCGGTCTTAAGAACTTTTTCGGTTACATTTGGCGCGTTAGCGAGGATGAGCTTGCCGAAGCCAACGCCGACAAGACCATGAAGCATTGGGTCACACCGAGCATCTACGGTACCTATACCTACGGTTCCACTGCCGGCATGGTGTTGAAGTCCACCGCCCCGACCTATCCCGGTGGCTGGATCAAGCGCATGAGCTATGACGGTTTAGAGATGTGGCCCACTGAGGTGGGAGGCAGCGAGTCTACCTACCAAGGTGACCATTACTGGAATAGCAGTAATATTTCGTCGGGCTTCCGTGCTGTCTTCCGTGGTGCCAATACGAACAATGGTGGCCATGCGGGCTGTGGTGCGGTCAATGTGAACAACGCTGTCACGAATGCCAATGCGAACATCGGCTCTCCCCTCAACAATGAATGACGAGGGGCGGCAGGGCCTCACCCCATGGTGAAAAACAAACGAAATGCGGGCAGTACTGGTAGATGGGGTAAATGACCCCAGCCGACGGTAACGAAGCAAAAGAAAATTGCAGATTACATTCTGCAATTTGACCCAAAAACACATTTAGACACCAATGACACCAAGACACCGACATGAAACGAAGAGGATACATATCTCCTCGGATTGAGACCTTCAAGAACTATGAGGCGGCATTCCGGGGTTTTGCCGAGAACAAGGAACACCGCGATAACGTGCGGCGTTTCGCGGCGAACCTCGAAGCCAACCTCATGGAACTTTTGGCCGAATACCGGGACGGCACCGGGCGTACCTCCGACTATCAGGACGAGGTGATATACGAGCCCAAGCGCAGGATAGTTAGCAAGCTTCCTGTAAGGGACCATGTCCGGCAGTGGGCTCCGTTACTCCAGACCGAGAATCTGTTTACCGATACCTTCATACGCCGTTCATGCTCATGCGTCAAAGGGAGGGGGACGCATGACTTCATCAACCTTTTAAGGAGGGAGCTTTATGCAGACCCTTATGGCACTTGGTATTTCGTTCAGCTTGACGCCCACCACTTTTTCCCGAACATAGCCCATTTTTTGATGAAAGACCGGGTAAGGAGTAAAATCAAAGACCCTAAACTGCTCCGACACTTGGACGAGTTTATCGACAGTTTCCGGCAGGGCCTGCCGCTTGGCCTGAAAATATCACAGATACTCGCCAACTTCTTTTTAGCCAAGTTCGACCATGATGCGGTCGGGGTGTTCGGCATAGCCGGAGATCCCGAAAAACTCGCATACTGGCGCGACCGCTACGTCACCGACAGCCTTATGACATGCCGTACACAGGCGCAGACGGAGGAGCTGGGCAGGGGAGTGGCTTACATGGCAGGCAAGTTTGACCGCTATGTGAGGGAGCCGGTAAAATACTTCCGTTTCGCTGACAATATTGTGATGTTGCACCGTGACAAGGTGTTCCTTCATCTCGTCACTGAAATGTGCATCATGGTATTAGCCCGGGACTATCTGATACAGGTAAACAAGGGTTGGAATGTTCGGCCTGTATGGAGCGGCGGTATAGACGTGTGCGGCTATGTGTCGTTCCACACGCACCGCGCCCTGCGCAAGCGCAATAAGAAAGCCCTTTGCCGTCAGGTGGCCAAATGTAAGAAGAAGGGGCTGACTCCGGAGGAAACCCGGCTGCAGTGCGCCAGCCGGATAGGGTTCGCCACCCACGCAAATTCGCATACATTATTAAGAAAACTCGATATAAATATGGAAAAACGACTTGGAAAGGTCATAAAGAACCGTCGTGCCAACATACCGTTCAAGGGTATGAGATACGATCAGAAGCGGCCGTTCACGGACATAGTCTGCAAGAATGCGGAGCGCGAGGACGACTTCAAGATAATGCTGCTCGACTATGCCATCGAGGACAGCAAAGTGGAAACCGAGGATTATTTCGCCGAAGTCACCGGCAGTGATGGTGTAGTGAGGCAGGAACGAAAGACACGTCCAAAGAAATGCCTCGTTATCCGTTACAAGCGCATTATACGAACCGTCGTGCAGACGGCGGTTGACGGCGAGGAGCATGAGAGCTACACCTTTGAGAAGGAGAAAGACAAGGACGGCAATCCCACCGTGAAAGATGCCGAATACTACTCCTACACGGGCTCCACAATCATGATCGACCAAGCCGACAAGGATTTTAGCAAGGAGGATCTGCCATGCCCCACTGTGGTGATGGAGCAGGTCAACAAGATGAACAAGAAATTTTATAAATTCACGTGACAATGAAAAGAGCAATCTATACAGAGCGCAAGACGCTCGTCAAATATGATGACAACCGGTATATGGCTTACCTCAATGAGGAGGTCATAGACGGTTATGTGCCGGAGGTCAGGAACGGGGAGAAAACTCCGGAACCCGTAACCGGCTACGCCTACACAGGTGCCGAACCCGACGGTGGCACATTGATAGCCGCCGCCGACATGAGCCGTGACAGCCTTATAAACGGGATAATCCGCAGCCGTTACAGCCAGACGGAGGAGGATGCTATAAAGACCCACCAGATAGAGGTCCTCAAGGATGGCGGCATAGCTAAGGCCGCAGACTACGAGGTTGAATGGGAGGCTTTCAGTGCCTTCCGTACCGCTGCGATCGCCACGGTTGACCGCTGGCTGGAGTAGGGGAGTAGTGCCTTTGTTCGGGGGCGGGCATAATAAAAGCCCCCGGCCTGTTAGTAGTCCTCTTACCTACATACTAACAAAATGCGACGTACCGCACAGCCGGGGGCAAGATACCCTCTGCTGCGGTACGTCGTTTTTTGTTATGTAGGTAAGAGTGCTGCAAAATTACAAATAATTGCGTAAAATGAAGATATTTGAGATATTAAATTTCCATAGAGAGCTGTTAAACCGGCTCTATGCCTCCGGGGTGAGGCTTGAGGATACCCGTTATATCGACCTGTATGCCGATTATTCCCGTATGCTTGCCGATGGCGAGAAGGTGTCTTATATAGTTGTGCTGCTTGCCGAGAAGTATGCCGTAAGCGAGCGCAAGGTCTATTCGTTGATTAAACGCTTCCAGAGCGACTGTATACCCCGTGCAGTATAGATATGCCCGGACCGGCATAAGACGCGCTCAGACGTGGTATATTTGCGCCATAACCCATAATGTCACAGGCTATGAACAAATATCATCACATTCTGAACAAGATTCTCACTGACGGCAGACGTCAGGAGAACCGGAAGGGCGGTATCATCTACCTGCTCAACGAGAGGCTTTCGCTTTTGCCGGGTGACCTGCTCGATATATTCGAGGGACACGGCATAGCCCGTAAGAAACTGAAAACGGAACTGTCGCTCTTTATGAGCGGCGAGCGTTCGGTGGAGCGTTACCGGGAGGCGGGCATAAACTGGTGGGACTATTGCGGCCAGACCCTTGTCAACAGTTACCCCACTTATTTTGAGAAACTGCCCCCACTTATTGCCAAGATCAACAGGGAGAAGCGCAACAGCAAGAACTATGTGCTGTTCCTCGGTTCCACGGATGCAGAGAGCAATCAGGCTCCGTGCCTCAGTCTGGTGCAGTTCCAGATAGAAGGCGGTGAGCTGGTAATGACAGCGTACCAGCGCAGCTCCGACGCCAATCTGGGACTCCCTGCCGACCTGTACCACCTGTACCTTATGTCACGTCAGATTGACCTGCCCCTGAAATCCATCACGCTCAATCTGGGCAACGTGCATATATACGAAAACAACGAGGAGCGCACCCGCCGTCTGCTTGCCGGTGAAGAGGGCGTGAAGTTCGATCTGAACGTGTGACGAACAGCGTTATAACACTGTTCCAATGCAGCGGATTTGCAGTACCTTGACTGTGGACCCGCTGCTTTGTTATCCTGATTATTGCGATCTTTGCAACCGAAAAAACAAGAAACAAGATGAAAAAGGAATATTTATCTGCGCCCCTGCCGTTTGTCGGCCAGAAGCGCATGTTCGCCAAAGAATATATCAAGGTTCTTGGCGAGGTTAAGGATGCGAAGGTGTTTGTGGACCTGTTCGGCGGTTCCGGGCTGCTGTCCCATATAACCAAACGGCAACGTCCGGACGCTACCGTGGTATATAACGATTTTGACAATTACCGACGCCGGATTGAGAATATCGGCCGCACGAATGCCATGCTTGACCGTCTGCGTGACATTCTGGTTTCCGTGCCGAGGCTGAAGATTGTGCCTAAGCCAATCAGGGAACGCATCCTTGATATGATGGCGGAGGAAGAGGCGGAAACCGGCTTTGTAGACTATATCACGCTGTCAACATCGTTGCTGTTCTCGATGAAGTATGCCACTACACTGGAGGAGATGCGCAAGCATACCATGTATAACCGTATCAGGCGTTCCGGTTATGATGCTAATGGTTATCTTGACGGTATTGTGGTTGAAAGCTGCGATTACCGCGAACTGTTCGAGAAGTATCGTGACCGGGATGATGTGGTGTTCCTTGTCGATCCTCCGTATCTCAGCACGGATGTCGGCACTTACAACATGTACTGGAAACTGTCTGATTACCTTGATGTCCTCAAGGTCCTTGTCGGCCACAGATATGTATATTTCACCTCCGACAAGTCCTCTATCGTCGAATTGTGCGACTGGCTCGGCAAGAATAAGGAAATCGGCAATCCTTTCATCGGAGCCACACGAAAGGAGTTCAACGCATCAATGAACTATAATTCCCATTACACGGACATAATGCTTTATAATGTTGCGTGATTAATATGCAAAAAAGAGCATCGGATTTGCTTGGCTTCCGATGCTCTTTTTTATCATTCCGATGTTGCGCGATTTATATTTCAATAACCGCTTGGAATTGTGATTTTCCCCGATTTTTGCCGGATTTTGAACCTTTCGTTTTGGTTTCGCCGGATTTTTGGATTTGCGGATTATATATCCTGTCAGGGGGAAGACGCAGCAGTCGAGCACACCGCGCAGATGCACGTCGGTGCCGTTTATCCTCACATGGTGTGCACCCTGCCCCACCTTGCGCATTCCGAACCGCTCGGTGACGCTCTCGGTCACTCCTTTTGTGGTCAGCGACGCCGTGAGTGTGTAAAGATTCGGGTTGAACTCATCCCAGAGCCGGATGTCGCGCCCCAGGTTCAGGGTGAAGCTTACGCACGCGGTGTCCGCGGGCAGGCTGATGGTGTGATTGGCGGTAGCTACGCGTCTGCCGTCGGGCGACGTTATGCTCAGCGCGAGATCACCCTCTCCCTCTTTCCCTGAGAGATCCACTTTTACAGTAACGCTGCGGTTGTCAGTGTCCGGGTAGATCCTTACATTTTCAATCCCGGTCAGCGGGTGTGCGGTGAGTTGGATGTCGCCTGTTATGCCGTTCCAGTTTGTCTGGGTGTATTCGGTGGTGCCGTGCGCCCATTGGTCCATAGGGTACTTCAGGCGGTTGTCCACGCAGATTGTCAGCGTATGCACACCCGGCGTGAGTTCGCTGCCGAGATCAAACCGGTTGGGTGTCGATAGTCTTTCTCCGGTTCCGGCTTCACGACCGTCGATATAGACCGTCGTTTCCCAGTGGCAACGTTCAAGTTCGAGGTTGATCCGCTTCCCTTTCCACTCTTCAGGCACTACGATCTCGCGCTGATACCACGCCTGTCCGCAGTATTCGAATTTGCGGCTCAGGCGATCCACATGTTGCGCTCGGTTCGCAACACCTTTCCCCGCCTCATCAGTGCTGCCTGGCAGGTTGATGTTCTCGTTGAGTTTCGACAGATACAGTTCTGATCCCGGAGTCTTGCCGAACCCCATCGGATCCAGTTGGAAGCGCCATGTGCCGGCAAGGCTCAGCGTGTCGCTCGTCATGGTTGCGGCTGAAACATTCAGAGCTGCCGCGGAAATTAAGGCAAATATATTTCGGAGTTTCATAAATGTGATGATTCTCATGTTTAGAACTCGTTTAAACTTTTTATTTATTCACATTTTCGAGGATTTCCCGAGGCGATTTTCTCAATTGAAGAGGGAGCGTAGCGAGCTACGTGACCGATGATATTGAGAAAAGCGACCGGAAAAGACCGGAAAGGTGAATAAAAGAACGTCTTTTTGTTCTGCTTTTACATTCGGTAAAAAGTTTAAATGAGTTCTTTACAAACCGTCCGCAAATTTAATTATGTTTTTGCGTGCGTGAAATGGAAAATAAAGTGGAAAAGATGGATTTTTTTCACTATCTTCGCGGCAAGAATCGATCACTATGCTTGCAACTGACAAACTCCGCATAAAGGATGGCTTCAAGGGGGAGCGTGCGTTCATACTCCCTCCCGCCGCGTTGACTCTGTTGAAAGAGTCCCCCTACTCGTCGCAACTGTATGTGACCGACATCGGGTATTACCCCGAGGCGCGCAACCATCACCGCCGCCGCGACACCCCGGTCGATCAGCATGTATTCATTCTCTGCATCGATGGCAGAGGCTGGTATGAGATTGACGGTCATAGATATAATGTGTGCGCGGGCGACTATTTCATCCTGCCCCCCGGCAAGCCGCACGTTTATGCCGCCGACAACGATGCTCCATGGACCGTCTGCTGGGTGCATTTCAAAGGTGAGTCCGCCCACTTGTTCGGGAGCCTGTCTGAAGCGCCTGTCAGCCTCTCCGGCAGATCTTTCGACCATGTCGGAGGGTGCGTGCGTCTCTTTGAGGAGATCATGGCTGTGCTTGAGAAAGGATATGTGGAGGAAAATCTCCTGTATTCCAGTGCCGTGCTCCACCATTTCCTTAGCCGTGTAAGGTTGCTGTCGCTTTCTCCCGTGCTGACGTCGGAAACCGACGCTGAGTGCGGCAATGATGTTGTGGCACACTCGATAAGGATCATGAATGATAATGTCGGCAATACTTTGCGTATCGCTGACATTGCGCGTCAGTTCGGCTATGCGCCCGCATATTTCTCGACGCTCTTTTTCAGGGCTACCGGCATGTCGCCCGTAGCCTATCAGATTCAGCTGAAGGTCAAGCACGCGTGCCGTCTGCTTGATTTCACTACATTGCGGGTCAATCAGATATGCCACATGGTCGGCATGAGCGATCCCTACTACTTCACCCGCGTCTTCACGCGCATCATGGGCGTCTCCCCCAGAGCATACCGCAAGGACAAGAAAGGTTGATCCCGTCGCAGCTTCGTTTTTCAAGGCATTTGCCGAAGATGTATATTTTTTAGTATATTTGCAGCCTGAATCATCACTGCAAACGGAATAAATCATACATATCATGGATCGACGTTCATTTCTCAAAAGGGGAGCGGCTTCTCTGGCTACTATCGCCGCTGCCTCAATCCTGCCTGACCGACTTATCGCATCGCCGCGCGTTGGCGGAAAGAAGAAACATGCAGTAAAAGCCAAGCGCGTGCTCATGATTGCGCTTGATGGCATCTGTGTGGCTGGATTCGAGAAGGCGAACACTCCCAATCTCGATAGGTTGCTTGCCGGGGGAGCGCTGTCGAAAACCACACGAGTGGTGATGCCCTCCAACACACAGCCCAACTGGATGAGCCACCTCAGCGGCTCCGGACCGGAGATTCACGGCGTGGACCGCAACGACTGGCTTCTTGACAAACATACCCTCCCGGCGCTCGTGACGGACGACGAAGGGTACTATCCCACCCTGTTCAAGGTGCTGAAAGATAACGTTCCTGGAATGAAGACTGCATTCTATTACAACTGGGCGGAACTGATCAACCCGTACAACCGCAGGTATCTCGATGAGGTCAGTTTCGAGGAGAACGACGAATATCTCAACAACTATGCCAAAGCGATGCAGTTCATGAAGGAGCATCGCAGCGAGCCATGCACCGTGTTCCTCTATTCCGTGCACACTGACCATGCAGGGCACAAACACACATGGATGTCGCCCGAATATATAGCATCCATCGAGGAGGCGGATGTCAACATCGGCAAATTCATTGAGCAGATGAAAGCCGAAGGGCTCTATGACGATGCCCACATAATGTTTATCACCGACCACGGAGGTATCAACTACGGTCATGGCGGAATGTCGACTGAAGAGATGATTGTTCCATGGGGTATTGCCGGACCGGGTATACGGCGGAATTTTGAGATGACCGAGCCAAACAACACGGTCAACACTGCATCCGTCATACTCCATCTCTATGGAGTGGACCAGCCGTTATCCTGGACAGGCGAGATCCCTGTCTCGATTTTTGATTAGGCATTATACTTTGCCGTCAGGCGGTAGATCATCGGCGGTGTGTCAAGCGAATCTTGACACACCGCTGTTTTATCCTCTCCATTTCTATCCGCTATCGCTAAACTACCGCGCTGTTTTTGTGGCGGTATGCATAAAATTTACTAACTTTGTCGCCGGACGTACGCAGGAATCGGTCTACCGTTCCCGGCTGTCCGTTTTGTCTAACGAATATTCACAGTCTTGGACCTTGTCCCTCTACCGGCGGACGCTTTTGCCGCCATCTGGGGAGCCGTGACCCTTTCACTTCCGGCACAGTTTGGCTTCGGTCAGATCATCGCACTCGCATGCGCCCTGCTGGCGCTAATGATTTCCGGATTCGTCTCCGGCAGCGAAATCGCCTACTTCTCCCTCACCGCTGAGCAGTGTGAGGAGCTTGAGGAAGAACGCTCCGGAAGTCGCGCCGTGGCGCTTGTCAGGCAGCCTGAGAAGCTGCTCGCCACAATTCTCATAGCCAACAATCTGGTGAATGTGACCATTGTCGTGCTCTGTAACTACGCGCTCGGCCCCATCTTCGCAGGGCTTACCCCGGTGCTCAGTTTTGTGCTCCAGACTGTCCTCCTCACATTCCTGATCCTGCTTTTCGGAGAGATCCTGCCGAAACTCGTCGCCAACTCCAACAACATGCGCTGGGTGCGCTTCTCCGTAGGCGGTGTGCAGGCTCTCATGAAGATATTCAGCCCGATATCATCGCTGCTCGTCCGCAGCACATCGATAGTCAACCGCGTGGTCACCAAGAAGGAGCACGATGTCACCCCCGAGGAACTCTCGCAGGCTCTTGAGATCACCGATGTCAAGGCGGGCGACGACAAGGAGATGCTCGAAGGGATTCTCCGTTTCGGCGATACCACGGCATCGGAGGTGATGACCCCGCGTGTCGACATGACTTTTGTCGATACAGCCATGACTTTCGACGAGGTGATGACAGTCGTAATCGACAGCGGCTACTCCCGCCTCCCCGTCACCACCGACGGCTCGGAAGACAACATCAAGGGGGTTCTCTACTCCCGCGATCTGCTCCCGTACATCGGCAAGGCGCAGCCCGATTTCGACTGGCACAAGCTGCTCCGCGAGCCATACTTCGTGCCCGAATCACGAATGATCGACGATCTGCTCGAAGACTTCCGCCGCCGCCGCATCCACCTCGCCATCGTCATCGACGAGTTTGGCGGAACACAGGGACTTGTCACGATGGAGGATGTGCTCGAGGAAATCGTCGGCGATATCAACGACGAGTACGACGAGGATGAGAAAACCTACCGCCGTCTCCCCGACGATACCTTCATTTTCGAAGGCAAGACGCTGCTTGGCGACTTCTTCCGCGTCACCGGACTCGATGAGGCTGACTACGAGGATGTCGCCGCCGATTCCGAGACGCTTGCCGGTATGCTCCTCGCCATAAAGGGCGACTTCCCGAAGGAGAAGGAACCGCTCGTCTACGGTCGCTGCCGGTTCCTCATTCTCGATATCAACGGTCACCGCATCGCCAGCGTGCGCGTAAAGGTGATGCATGAGAACCAGCAACCCTCAGCACCCGCCGAATCCTGATGCGCCACTCCCGCCCCATACTCCTTATCCTCTCCCTCCTCCCTCTCTTTACTCTCCTCCACATGCTGTGCGCTTGTGGTGAGCGGCGCCCCGCGCCGGTTCCGCGTCCGGTGGCATACCAGCGGATCAATCTCTACCCGCAGCAGTACGACACGGTCATCGCCGGAACTCTCCCCCTCATGGTCAACTCCTCGACGACGCTGCGTCAATCCTCCCCGGCACGCGGTGTGACGCACCTCTCGGCGCTCTACCCGCGCTACGGTGCCACGCTTCACGTCACCGCAATACGTTGCGCTGACGGTGCCACCGACTCGCTCCTCGCGCTGCGGCGTCAACGCATGGAGGTCAATCTCGGCGATGCCGAGGCGAAAGCATCGCAGGCGGCGTCCCCCTCCGGACGCTTCGGGGTGACTCTGCTCCGTGCGCGTCCCGATTGCCCCTCTCCGCTGCAGCTGCTTGCCGTCGCCGCGCCCGATGCCGCCGACAGCACCGACATAATAGCGGCGACACTCTTCCTCGCCACACCCGGTCAGCAACCCGACTCGCTCCGTCCGGTGATCGACGCCCTGCAGACCGACATGCTCCGGCTCCTCGACCGGCTCTGACAAATGAACACTTGAAACACCCCGATAAGACATATCATGGAAACACCGATTGACATACAGATCAGCAGCGTGCGCGAAGTGCGCCGCCTCTCCGAGGTTCACCGCTGGGAACTCATGCTTTACGACGGATCGCCCGTCGACATAGAGATCTCCGTCGACTTCGTGCGTACACCCGAGGGCAAACTCCGCCTCCAGATCGGCGCGCACTACACATTCCTGCGCGCACAGGTCATGCGCCCACTGCTCGACTATGTGATTGAAGTCAACTTCCATATCCCGGAGCTCGACACCATCGCCGACATACACGACGGGCAGATGCTCATCGACCCTCAGGCGCTCGCCATGATGATGGGCATAGCTCTCGGAGCGCTCCGCGGCATGGTCGCCCTCCGCACCGAAGGGTCAGCCCTCGGGCGTCACCCCATACCGATCATGAGCATCGCCGAGCTCATCACCCAGCTCGCACCATCGCCAGCATCCCCCTCAGCAACAATCCGCATCACCGGCTCCCGCCCCACCCCCTGATCCGGATAATATTCATCCTCTCCTATATCTCCCTTATGCCACTACCCATAGGGGCTGTTGGTCATGCCGTCATCAACGGCTGAATTTGTCGATGGTTTGTTCCACTACCCTGATCCTTTCCGGGTCTTCCCATATTATGGGGTTGGTTTTGAGGTCAAATGAATGGACGCGTACATTCTCCTTGATCCCTAAATTCTGGAAGTTTCCTGTCACAAATGCATCGAGTTGCGGTTTGGTCGCTATGTAGCTCAGGCGCGTTCTGACTCTTCCAAAACGTCCGTGTGACGGAAGCATTATTGGAAGTATCTCTCTGACAACGTAGTTCGGAGGGCACGGTATCCTGGATATTGAATGCGGGTTGATGGTGTCGGGTATGTTGTAATGATTGCAAACCTCCTCTCCTAAATAGGCATAACTCACCACAACCCTGTAAAGTGTGTCGCTCGTTTCATTCGCGACATACGAACCTGTTGGCTTCACGCGTCCGTCAAGACACCATGTGTGTTGTGATGTGAATTCATAAATGCCGTTATGATTCTGTATTGTTGTGACATCCGGAAACAACCATCTGCAGAAAAATATCACACCGATATTAAGTATTGAAGATAGAGCCAGCGGTAAAACAACGCTATAAAGTCTTGTTAGCTTTGGCACACCGGTTTTGCTTGTTTTCCTATACGAGATGAAGGCGATGAGCAGGGATGCGGATGCAGAGATTGCGAGATACGTCAGAGAGCAGATCTGTAATGCGGCTGGCAAATAACACAATAGTAGAAAAATCGTCAGAAAGAACAACAGTCCAACAATCAACAGTCTGTTGTCGCTTTCATGCTTCACCATCTGATTTAATTGGCACTTTACCAATATGCGGAACAATAGCGCAGTCAGAGTTACAAAAAGAATCAGAGCCGTAACCTCCATACCCGTAATCACAATGTGTATTTAATCCCTATGTGTTTTAATCCCTACGTGTGTCTCTCTCCCGGTAAGATCCTTAGCCCTCCCTTCAGTTTACATTCACCGAGGTTTTACCCAACTCCTTGTATTCTTCCCACACTAATATGGCAAGATACTTGTCGCTGCGGCAATACAGGTCTGCTACACCCTCTTCAATCAGATCAGATGTCTCCGACTCATAATCGCGGTATAAGATCATGCCGGTAGCTCTCCTTTCTCTTTCATTAAGTCGGTAAGGTCCTCCATGAGGTAACGTGAACTGAAAGTGTGGAGCACGTCGTACGACGGGATTATATACTCATCCAGGATGCCTGACCGCTTCAGACGGCGGTAAACATCGCTCTGCGGAATCTTAAGTAAGCCGGATAGTTGACTTATGCAGTATGTAACAAAACTCAGTGTTTTTTCATCCATGTCTCTCAGCGGCTTGGAATTGTAAATACATAGGTATAGGTCACTTTATTGCCTCTTGTAGGATGGATTCAGCCCATCCGGGTAGTTCGGTCAGATAACGCTTTGCAAGTTCTCCATCGCAAAAACGGAATAAAAGTCGGGCTTCGCAATCTTCGATTGAATTGTCATAGACATAGAGCCTGTTGACGTATGGAGCTAATGCGATACAGTTTGCTATGGATTTGTCGTATCGGGATATGATTTTAGGGATTGGGACATCGTGACCACCATTCAGCACTCGGTTTGCAACACGCTTTGCATTAATTGTGGGAGATTCGGTTGATACAAAAAACAGACGTATGAAGAAACCGGCTTGCTTTGCTCTAAGAATGTAATCGACTTTATCGTTTGCCGACATTACAGTCTCAAATATATGGCTCTGACGATCTTTGAGACATCTTTCTCTCCATTCATTGCAATAGTTGGCAGCTTTTAGCACTGAATCCTGATCATTCCAGTCACCAAACATATCACGTGCTACATTGTCCGGGTTGATATATTCCGAATCCTCAAGCCATTCGTGGTGTAGAATTTTAGTAGTCACGGAGGTTTTGCCCGACCCGTTCGGTCCGGCGATGACTATCAATACAGGGCTGTGTTCACTTGCCATTATTGCGGAGTCTGTTTAACGTTTCTTCGACTCTTGCGCGAGCTTCACATGTTGCAGCCTCGATTCCGGCGGCGACACGTTCGGCAGCCTTGCGATTGCTTTCGCGGGCTTCCTCTGCTACCTCACGCATGATCTGCGCCAGGCGTTCATCGCCAGGCTCCTCCATCGACGTCAGTCGATAGCTGTTCATTTCTGTTTCTGACATGGTCGTGTCTTTTTCTGTTCAGCACCAAAGTTACACAAAATATTCAGCTCAGATTGTAGTCAAAGACTATAGTCGCTCCCATATTGATTCTAAAGGAAGGGTTTGTCCTGTCTTGGCTTCTTTAACCGAACGTGCTATTCCGGCTAGGATCTCATCCTCTTTTGATGCGGCTTTCTCTGACAATGACACACGCAATTTCTCGGCAAGCCACTGCTTGTTTTTTATGGACAGGGAGTCTACGATAGCCCAAAGTCCATCCATTGATATTGTCGCGTTCATGTTTCTTCTGTTTTATAGTTTTTGCAAAGATAATAATAAATTCATCATAAGTGCGGCAAAATAAAGCCGTGCTATAAAATAAAATGGAGTGCAGCCGGATCCGGTCGCACTCCATTTGTATGTTAGTCTATATCAGTCTTTACTTCACTTCCTCGAAGTCGACGTCGGTCACGTTGTCACCGTTGCCGGGCTGTGCGCCGGGGTTCGGCTGCTGACCTGCACCGGCTGCGGGACCCTGCTGAGCCTGGGCATTGTGGATAGCCTGCTGGGCGGCGCCGAATGCGTTCTCCACATCCTTGATGGCGGCGTCGATGCCGGGTATATCCTGAGCCTTGTGAGCCTCTTTCAACTTGGCGAGGGCGGTCTCGATGGGAGCCTTCACGTCGGCAGGAATCTTGTCGCCGAGCTCGCTGAGCTGCTTCTCGGTCTGGAAGATCAGGCTGTCAGCCTGGTTGATCTTGTCGGCACGCTCCTTCTCCTGAGCATCGGCGGCGGCATTGGCTGCTGCCTCATCCTTCATGCGCTGGATCTCAGCGTCGGTAAGACCCGATGAAGCCTCGATGCGGATGCTCTGCTCCTTGCCGGTAGCCTTATCCTTGGCGGATACATTCAGGATACCGTTGGCGTCGATCTCGAAAGTAACCTCGATCTGCGGGATACCACGGGGTGCTGGTGCGATGCCGTCGAGGTGGAACTTGCCGAGGGTCTTGTCATCCTTCGCCATCGGGCGCTCGCCCTGGAGCACGTGGATCTCAACCGAAGGCTGGTTATCGGCAGCCGTAGAGAATGTCTCGCTCTTGCGGGTCGGGATTGTGGTGTTGGCTTCGATCAGCTTGGTCATCACGCCGCCGAGAGTCTCGATACCAACTGACAGAGGCACGACATCAAGCAGAAGCACATCCTTCACATCGCCTGAGAGTACACCGCCCTGGATCGCTGCGCCGACAGCCACAACCTCGTCGGGGTTAACGCCCTTTGAGGGAGCCTTGCCGAAGAACTTCTCGACAACCTGCTGGATGGCGGGAATACGTGTCGAACCGCCCACGAGGATCACCTCATCGATATCCTTAGGAGTCATGCCGGCATCTTTAAGAGCCTGTTCGCAAGGCTTGATGGTAGCCTGGATCAGCTTGTCGGCGAGCTGCTCGAACTTCGCGCGGGTGAGAGTCTTTACGAGGTGCTTCGGAATACCGTTGACAGGCATGATGTACGGCAGGTTGATCTCGGTCGAGGTTGTGCTCGAAAGCTCGATCTTAGCTTTCTCGGCAGCCTCCTTAAGACGCTGGAGTGCCATAGGATCCTGACGCAGATCCACGCCCTCCTCCTTCTGGAACTCATCGGCGAGCCAGTCGATGATCACATGGTCGAAGTCATCACCGCCAAGGTGTGTGTCGCCGTTGGTTGCCTTAACCTCAAACACGCCGTCGCCAAGCTCAAGGATAGAGATATCGAATGTGCCGCCACCGAGGTCGAACACAGCGATCTTCTGATCCTTGTTGGTCTTGTCAAGACCGTAGGCGAGCGCAGCTGCGGTAGGCTCGTTCACGATACGTTTCACGGTCAGACCCGCGATCTCGCCGGCTTCCTTTGTAGCCTGACGCTGAGAGTCGTTGAAGTATGCCGGTACGGTGATCACAGCCTCGGTGACTGCCTGTCCGAGATAATCCTCGGCGGTCTTCTTCATCTTCTGGAGGATCATAGCCGAGATCTCCTGCGGAGTGTAGTCGCGGCCGTCGATGTCGACACGCGGTGTATTGTTGGCGCCGCATACCACCTGGTAGGGCACGCGCTTTATCTCATCCTGCACCTGCTGGCAATTTTCGCCCATGAAGCGCTTGATGGAGTTGATCGTACGTTTAGGGTTCGTGATAGCCTGACGCTTGGCGGGGTCACCCACCTTACGCTCACCGCCGTCAACGAATGCCACGATTGAAGGAGTGGTGTTGCGTCCTTCACTGTTCGGAATTACCACAGGGTCGTTACCCTCAAGAACGGCGACGCAGGAATTGGTTGTTCCCAGGTCGATACCAATAATTTTTCCCATAATAGTTGTATGTTTATATTTTCGATTTATTCTTGTTCTTTGCCGTCAGGCGCCGATCTGCAATGCTCGAGATCGGTTCCTGTCCGGCTGTTCAGAAATAAAAACAAATAATGTGCCAAAAAGGTTGAGGGCAGACTATGATTATTATTTTCAAAGTGTTAACGCATGTCATCACACCTGCCAATTTTGTCACTCCCTCTGCCATCCCACCCCCTCACGGACACCGCAGTCACGATCCGTATCTCCCGGAACGCATAAATCGCACCGCATAAATCGAAGATATATAAATAAAAGAGGTGTGGAGGCTTGGATTATGCCGATTTTTGTTACCTTTGCAGCGAAAACTGCCCATGCGGTTGCTTCGGCGCGGCTCTGACCCTCCGTACTGCTGCATTTGCAGTTGCCGTTCAATCATATCGCAAAGAAAAATCTAAAAATTATTGACAATGGATATTTCTCACATCGAACATGTCGGCATCGCCGTCACAAGCCTCGACGAGGCAATCCCTTTCTACGAAAACATGCTCGGCATGAAGTGCTTCGCCATCGAGGAGGTAGCTGACCAGAAAGTGCGCACAGCATTCTTCAAGGTCGGTCAGACCAAGATCGAGCTTCTCGAGCCCACCGCCGACGACAGCGCCATCGCCAAGTTCATCGCCAACAACGGCGGACGTGGAGGCATCCAGCACATCGCTTTCGCTATCGAAGACGGCGTGGCAAACGCACTCGCCGAAGTGGAGAGCAAGGGCGGACGTCTTATCGACAAGGCTCCCCGCCGCGGTGCCGAAGGTCTCAACATCGCCTTCATCCACCCCAAGTCGACATGCGGCACCCTCATCGAACTCTGCGAGGATCCCGCCAAGAAATAATCCTGAACCAATCACCCCACACACTCTGACACAAATCTATGAGTAACCAGCTTGAAAAAGTACAGGAGCTGATTGCACTGCGCAATGAGGCTCGCCTCGGTGGCGGCGAAAAAGCCATCCAGAAACAGCACGAACGCGGCAAATACACCGCACGCGAGCGCATCGCACAGCTGCTCGACGAAGGCTCGTTCGAGGAGATCGACATGTTCGTGCGCCACCGTTGCCACAACTTCGGTCAGGAGAAAAAGAGCTACCTCGGCGACGGCGTGGTGACCGGCTACGGCACCATCGACGGACGCCTCGTCTACGTCTTCGCACAGGACTTCACCGTCTTCGGCGGATCGCTCTCCGAGACCATGGCGCAGAAGATCTGCAAGATCATGGACATGGCTATGAAGATGGGCGCACCCGTCATCGGACTCAATGACTCCGGCGGCGCACGCATCCAGGAGGGTATCAACGCCCTCGCAGGCTACGCCGAGATCTTCCAGCGCAACATCCTCGCTTCCGGCGTCATCCCCCAGATCTCAGGCATCCTCGGTCCCTGCGCCGGTGGTGCGGTATATTCACCCGCGCTCACCGACTTCACCATCATGACCAAGGGCATCTCTTATATGTTCCTCACCGGTCCTAAGGTAGTGAAAACCGTTACCGGTGAAGATGTGACACAAGATGCACTCGGTGGAGCAGAGGTACACTCATCGAAGAGTGGTGTTGCCCACTTCGCAGCAGAGGATGGCGAGGACTGTCTGAAGATAATCCGCAAACTTTTCAGCTACATACCCCAGAACAACCTCGAAGAGGCTCCCTTGGTAGAATGCAACGACCCGATAGACCGTCTGGAAGACTCGCTCAACGATATCATCCCCGACTCCGCCACACGTCCTTACGACATGTACGAAGTAATCGGAGCCATCATCGACAACGGTGAATTCCTTGAAGTACAGCGCAACTACGCCAAGAACCTTATCGTGGGCTTCGCACGCTTCAACGGTCAGGCAGTAGGTATCGTTGCCAACCAGCCCAAATATCTCGCCGGCGTATTGGACAGCAACGCATCGCGCAAGGGCGCACGCTTCGTACGCTTCTGCGACGCATTCAACATTCCATTGGTAACACTGGTGGATGTACCCGGCTTCCTTCCCGGTACCGGTCAGG
>OFFM01000185.1_pt1 | contig 61033 bp, 51 predicted proteins | sample 1521401 | NCBI WGS metagenome assembly OFFM01 (sample SAMEA3504118, study PRJEB24116) | mouse gut metagenome | biome: mouse gut; feature: mouse-associated habitat; material: faeces | place: Denmark | collected 2011
GGCAGCCGAAGCCCACCGCGACGCCTCCCCATCCGACATAATCTACATCGGAGGCTCCACCTTCATAGTAGCCGACTACCTCGCCGCCACCCGTTGACTCACCCCCCTCATTTTCCCTGCAATTCAGAACCAGCATAGTTTATACGCAGCATTGACTAATCACTGAGAGGGGGGCCGGCATGTTGCCGGCCCCCCTCTGTGTTGCGGTGAGTGGAGTTTGGATTGGTTTTCTCCTGTGTCTCGATTTGGCGGCGTCACTGCGCGGTGCGGGCGCCGGTCTTGGCCTGGTTCTTGGTGTGGCTGCTGTTCATGTCGCTCTCCTCCTTGAGGTCAATCTCTTTGTTGTCGGAGTCTACGACACGATATTGCAGGTAGGCGAGCGATTCATCGGCCAGCAGGCGGAAGCCCCGGCCGAACTTGCGGCGCCATTTGCCATAGAGCGAGAATACACCCTTCTTGACATATGCATCCACAAAGGGATGCACATACATCATGAACTTCTTCACCTCGAGCGTATTGACCAGATAGTCGAGTTTCTCTTCGAGCTTATCTGTAAAGAGCAGCGAGGGTTGGATTTCGCCTTTGCCATAGCATGAGGGGCAAGTCTCGGAGGTGGCGATGTCGAGAGCCGGACGCACACGTTGGCGTGTAATCTGCATCAGTCCGAATTTACTCAGTGGCAGGATATTATGGCGGGCTCGGTCGTTGGCCATAACCTCGCGCATATGGTCGAAGAGTTTCTGACGATGCTCCTGCTTGTTCATGTCGATGAAGTCGATGACGATGATGCCACCCATATCGCGCAGACGCAGCTGGCGTGCGATCTCGTCGGCAGCACGCATGTTGACATCGAGGGCATTGGTCTCCTGGTCGTTGCTGGCTTTGCTGCGGTTGCCCGAATTGACATCTATGACGTGCAGGGCCTCGGTGTGCTCGATGATGATGTAGGCGCCGCTCTTGAAGCTTACTGTCTTGCCGAAGCTCGACTTTATCTGACGCGTGATGTTGAAGTTATCGAATACCGGGGTGTCCTTGGTGTAAAGCTTCACGATTTCGCTTCGTTCGGGAGCTATCAGACTCACATAATTCTGAATCTGCGTGAAGGTCTCTGCTTCGTTGACATAGATATTCTCGAAGGTCGGGCTGAAGATGTCGCGTATCAGACTCACAGCACGGCTATCCTCCTCATAAATCAGCGACGGAGGGGTGGCGCGCTGCATCTTGGCGATTGATTCCTCCCAGCATTTCACTAAGGTGCGCATCTCGTTATGCAGTTCGGCCACACGCTTGTTTTCGGCCGATGTGCGCACAATCACGCCGAATCCCTTCGGCTTAATGCTTCCGATGAGTTGTCGCAGACGTATTTTCTCCTCTGTCGACTTGATTTTCTGGGAGATTGAAATTTTGTCGCCGAATGGAATCAGCACCATGAAGCGCCCGGTGAAGGATATCTCCGTGGTCAGGCGCGGGCCTTTGGATGAGATCGGCTCCTTGGCAATCTGCACAAGCAGTTTGCGGCCGGGTTGAAGAAGATCCTGAATAGTGCCGTTCTTGGGTATATCAGGCTCTTTGGAGGTTTTTGAGATGTTGGGCACACGCTTGGGGTCCTTGAAGCATTCCTCAAGATATGAGGAATAGGTAGAGAACTGCGGTCCCAGATCGAGATAATGAAGAAAAGCATCCTTTTCATAGCCTACATCTACGAAAGCAGCATTCAGACCCGGCATGATTTTCTTCACCTTTGCAAGGTAGAGGTCGCCCACGGCATATGCCTGGTTACGGCTCTCTTTCTGAAGCGACACCAGCCGGGAGTCCTCGAGCAATGCTATCGAGATCTCTTTTTCCTGTACGTCTACTACTAATTCGCTTTTCATTTAACTATTGATGTTGTGTCTTTTAGCAACTGCTGATCTTTCAAAACTCTACATCCTGATTGAGAGGGATGGCTGACGGCTTTGAAAGATGCTTATACCAAAAGAACAAACTGCGTAAATGGGGATAGTCTCATTGCCTCCCCATTTGGCGTCAGTTTGTTCGATTAGTCGGCGTGTGTGCCTGTCGGCAGTCTGGTCGACCGGGCCATCATGCCCACTCTGCCTGCCCTTTTGCGAACGGTGCAAAATACCAAAGCAGGCAAACGGGAGTGGGATGATTAATGGGCCACAAGAGAATCGGCAGAAGATGATTATTTCTTCTTATGACGGTTCTTTCTCAGTCTTTTCTTACGCTTGTGGGTAGCCATCTTGTGGCCTTTTCTTTTCTTTCCGCTGGGCATAATTTTATTTCTTAAAGGGTTTGGGTATTATAGTTTGTTTTCGGTCGTAGAGAGATTGACTTGAAGATGCTCTTCCTGTCTGTTTACTTCACCTCGTCGAGGAATACACGCGAGGGCTTGAAGGCCGGCACCTTATGCTCGGGGATGATGATAGAAGTGTTTTTGGATATATTGCGGGCAGTCTTCTCCTTGCGGGTCTTGATGATGAAGCTGCCGAAGCCACGCAGGTATACATTGTTGCCGTTTGCCATGGACTCCTTTACTACCTCCATAAACTTTTCTACTGTTGTCAGCACCGCTGCTTTGTCAAGATTGGTGCTGCGAGATATTTCGTTTACAATATCTGCCTTTGTCATCGTTGAAAAATTTTATCTCTTTTTGATTAATAACTTGCATTTCAGCAATTTACACACCATTTCTAATCTTCCACAGTTGAAATTGGCCGAAATTCTGTGCAAATATCGTAATTTTTTTTCAATTGAGCGCTATAATATGCAAATTTTCACGCATTTCCGTTAATTTTTTCAGTCGGCCGGGGGGCTTCAATGGGTCTGACCCGAGGCTATACAGTGGCCCTCAGGCGCTGGTGCCGTCGATCATAACGCCTTCGGTCTTCGACATTTTGCCGAGTATCTCGTCGGCGTAATCCTCTCGCAGTGAGAGACGCAGGCGGCACATGGTGTCAAACTGGCGGTCGAGCACCTCCACACCCTCTGACTCTTTGATGATGCGCATTATGCCGTCGGCAGTGACGTATGGCACCTCTACTGTCACCTCGCGCATGGCGTGCATCTCGCGGCGTCCGGCATCGTCGAGGGCGAGCATGGCGGCCTCGCGGTAGGCAGCGATGAGCCCGGAGGTGCCGAGCTTTATGCCGCCGAAATACCTCACCACCACCACCAGCACATCCGTCACTCCGTGACTGCGTATCTGCCCCAGAATCGGTTTGCCGGCTGTGCCGGAGGGTTCGCCGTTGTCGTTGAGCTGGAAGTCCTGCATGGCGGGTCCAAGCATATAGGCCCAGCACACATGCCGCGCATCATGATAGGCGTTCTGATACTCTTTTATACGCTCGCGCGCTTCTGCGGCGTCGGCCACAGGTATGGCAAAGGCCAGGAAGCGGCTCATCTTTTCGCGATATTGCCCCTCCCCGGCCTTCGATATATGATAATAGGTGTCCATTCAGTGTCTGAAATTCTTTTTCAGGTGAAGTTGGTGCGACAACTTCAATTGCTCGTTAGCGCAGAGCAACCGGTCTGACTGATATATACAACTTTTGACCGGCTACTTGCGGGATTAACCGAAGTCTACAGTGCGGGTCTGCTGCGGATAATAGAGCATGCCGGCGGCAACCTCTATAGCCATCTGGCGCCCTACCGTCTCATCAACTATTGTCAGCGCCCAGCGCATGGCGTTGGCCGGACCATTGGCGGTGATGAATTTGCCATCGCTCACTACGGGTGCGTCCACATATTCCGCCCCCTCGAGTTTCGATTCGAAACCTGGATAGCATGTGGCCTTCACACCGCGCAGGAGCCCCAGCTGACCGAGCACCACTGCCGGAGCGGCGCATATGGCGGCAATGCGCCCCGACGGCGAGGAGGCCTGCGCCTCGAGTAGCCCCTGAAGGGGAGCGAAGTTATAAAGGTTTTCGGCGCCGGGCATTCCGCCGGGCAGTATCAGCCATTCGGCTGAGCTGAAGAGTGTATTGTCGTAAAGCACATCCGCCTTGACAGTCACACCGTGGGCGCCTGTCACCTGAAGTGAATGCGTGATCGACACTGTTTTTACCGGCAGCCCGGCGCGACGCAGGATGTCGACCGTGGCCAGGGCTTCAATCTCTTCAAATCCATCTGCTAAAAATAGAAATGACTGCTTCATCTGTTACTCTTTCTTTTGTTGATAATGGTCGCAGCTCCGGCTCTCTTATATCCTGAAGCGCGACGGTGGTTATTATATGCTGGAATCCATAGCGACTTATTTCAATAGTTTTTGCCATTGATGTTGAAGGCGCTTAAACTTAAACTCAAGATTCCAGCCCAAAAATAATGATTTTTCTCCAATTTTACTAATTTTGCATATATTTTTTGATTTTGATTAGTATTTGACATGAATATATTCCTACTTATCTCTCTGCTGGTGATGGCTGCGGCCACCGCCATATCGCTGACTCTGCTGCTCAAATCGCGCCATTCGGCGGGGGCTTCGGCTGCGGCCGAGGATGAACGGATGCTCAGATACGAACAGTCTACACGCATGCTTCTCGACCAGACTCGACGTCAATATGAGGAGCAGATTACTCGCATGCAGCAGCAGATGGATGCAACTCGTGTAGAGATGGAGATGCGCATGGAGCGCCGCAGTGCCGAATTGCGCCGCCAGACTGCCGCTGAGTTCGCTGCGATGGCGGCTGAGACGCTTGCCAAGGAGTCTGACCGTCTGCATGCGGGCAACCGCATGGGGCTCAATGAGATTCTGACGCCTCTGCGTGATAAGCTCTCTGACTTTCAGCAAGCTGTGAGTGACTCGTATGTGAAGGAGAATGCCTCGCGCCGGGCTCTTTCGCAACAGATCGAGACTCTGGCCCGCGCTAATTCTGAAATTGGCATGGAGGCGCGCCGGCTCTCGGATGCGCTGCGGGGCAACGCTCAGATGCAGGGGCGATGGGGAGAGATGGTGCTGCAGCGCATCCTTGAGGATGCCGGCATGATTCGCGATATTCATTTCGTGACTCAGAGCGGTAATATCGGGGGCACTTCCATCAAGGGTGACGAGGGTGAGGCGCTGCGCCCGGATGTGGTGCTTCTGCTGCCGGGCGACCACCGGGTGGTGGTCGATTCGAAGACTTCGCTCACTTCTTATCTGCGCTATGCGGAGGCTCCGACCGAGAAGGAGGCTGAGATTGAATTGCGGCGCCATGTGGCCTCGACGCGCGCGCATATCGACGAACTCGCCGCACGCCAATATCATAAGAGCATCAGCGGTGCCCTGCAGCACACACTGATGTTCATGCCCAACGATGCGTCATATCTGGCTGCGCTGCGCGGCGATGCGTCGCTGACGGAGTATGCACTGAAGAATAATGTGGTCATCGTGGCTCCGGCTCATCTGCTGTCGGTGGTGCAGCTGATTTCGCAACTATGGCGCGTGGAGAAGCAGGACCGCAATGCGCGGGCCATAGCCAAGGCGGCAGGACAGTTGTATGATAAGTTTGTGACGTTTATCTCTGATTTCGAGTCTATAGACCGCAATCTCCAGGCATCTTCGCGGGCTTATGAGAAGTGTCTGAAGCATATCACTAATCCCACCATCGGTCTGTCAGCCCGCGCTGAGAAACTTCGCGACATGGGGGCATCGGCCACCAAACGCATCCCCGAGCATCTGCGTCAGGAACCGGCCGGGCAGTCCTCTGCCGGGATTGCCCCGATGGCGCCGCCGTCAGCGGGTAAGCCTCGGAGCGAGGAAGAAGAAGCCGAAGCTCACACCGAAGTGCCAGTTGGCGTGCGGACTGCTGACGTAGTTGGCATACACCGACAGTGAGGCGAAGGGGAAGTTGTAGACTGCGGCTGCCTCGCCGATAAAGGCGGGATGATCGAGCCAACCGGTGTGGCGCGCCATGCCGTCGGGGCCAGACGTGATATTGCGCACCGGCAGATAGCCATAAAAGTCGCCTCGCAGCTGGAACTTGTCGACCGGATTCCACACCGGATTAAGCCCCAGGGCCACATAATTGTCTGAACGGAAGCGCGGATTGAAGTAATTGGATGTAGAGGGTGTCGGAGCAAAGGCGGGTGCGGCCATAAGCTCGGAGATGTAGGTCTGGTAGACCGGGCCGAATGAGGCCAGGCCGCTGGCATAGGCTCCGAGATTGAAGTGGCGGGCCAATGGATAATAGTGCCGCCATATCACCTCGAGCGAGGCGCGGTAATGCCGTCGATATTTCACCATCGCGCTCTTTTCATCCTGCGGCAGATAGTCGGCGCGCTGCCATTCGCCTATGAAGCTGGCTTTGAACTGGCGGCCACTCATGGGATACATCTCGGCTGTCATGGTGTTGTATTCCCAGCCAAGCCCGATGGCAGCCACTTTCGTGCGGCTCACATCGCGGCGGTCGGCGGTGTAGTCTATCTCGTCGGCGCCTGGATAGTATTTATATTTCTTTAAGCCGTAGGCTATCGAGGCAGTGGCTACTGATTTGCGGCTCGTGGCCAGGCAATAATGCAGCTTGACGAAGCGCTCGATGTCGGTTATGAAGGTGGGCGTGTTGTCTTGATAGAACATCAGCTGGGAGTCATAGAACTTGCGGCTGCTTATCACACCCTCGAGTTTCAGATAGGCGGGCATGCGGCTGTGCACCGTGAATTTGCCCGAAAGCATACCGGCATAGTAGCTCTGCCCTACCCATCCGCTGAGGTCTACATCAAGCGAGTTGTAGCTGAGTGTATGATAGCCGAGATTGAGATAGAGCATGCTCTGGGTGCCGGTGCTGAGCCAGCCTCCGACTCCTATATTCCAGGGGCTCTTGATTTCGGGCTGCAGAAGGAGTGTATTGTTCTTGCGCACCAGAGGGTCAAGCGAGTCGACCCGGCCGAATTCGACCTCGGGCATGAGATTGCGCAGTTTACCGCCACTTATGGCTTGATAATAGGCGTTCTGCGTCTGGTCAAGCCCGAAGGGTCTGCCGGGAAATCCACGGTCGAAAAGGAAGCGCAGGAAGGCACGCTGACCTGGTGTGCCGCTGCTGACGGCCACTGAGTCAAACATCAGTTCGGGAGTCTGCGATGCAAATTGGGCACGGCGGCGCTCCACCATCTCCTCGCTTCGCCGGGCCGCGGTACGACGTTTTATGGAGTCTACCATCTCGAGTCCGGTGCGGTAGCCGATGTCGTAGATCACGTCGGCCTGGTCGAAGTCAAGCACACCGAAGTTGAGCACCGGGCATTGTATCTTGATTCCTTTGTCGGCCGGCACACTGTAGTTGTTGTTCTGGATAATCATATCCTCTACCTGAGAGAAGAGATTATTCTTCTGCGGCTTGCCATCGGGGCTAGAGACTGATACTCCGATAATGAAGTCAGGATCGAAGTCGTCCTGCATCACATCGACCGGGAAGTTGTCGTAGATGCCACCGTCGTAGACGAGCACACTGTCGATCTCAATAGGGCGGAACACCATCGGGAAACTCATCGAGGCCCTGACGGCGCGGCCGAGATTGCCGCTGTCAAGTACTATCTTGTGTTTGTGATATACATCGCTCGTGACGCATCTGAAGGGGACCATCAGGCGGTCGAAGTCCTGCCCGCATTGCGATGTGTAGGGGGCATAGAGCTCAAGAAACTCTATATTCATCGGCAGCGGGCTGATCAATGAGGTGGGGATTATCTGATTGGTCAGACTCCCTGACACTGTGTCCTTGAAGTTGATATTGACCGAGGCCCATGCGGGAGTGGGCTGCGGACGCGAGAAGTAGTAGACCAGATCGGGGTCGAGTGTGCCGGTGGCGCAATTCTGGAATATCGGCGATTTGATGAATTCCATCATCTTGCGGGGCGACATGCCGATTGAGTAGAGGCTTCCCACCACGGCGCCCATCGAGGTACCGGCGATGCAGTCGATGGGGATGTCGTTCTCTTCGAGTGCCTGTATGACGCCTATGTGGGCGATACCTTTCGCTCCGCCTCCGCTGAGCACGAGGCCGACCTTGAAGTCGCCTTTGTCGTACTGCTGGCTGACATGTGGCAGGGGCATGAAGTTCCCCTCTGAGGTCTCTGGGCAACGCATCACGGAGTCGACGGCCGTGAGGCCACTTTCTGACGCAATCTCCTCTGTACCAGCACGAGAGACTGACTCGCCGGCCACATCGGCACCTCGTGCGGCGCACGGGGCTATCACCAATCCTGTCAGAAGCAAAAACGAGGGTATTATGTCACGAATCACACGTCGCATCATATGTATAGTATCGTTAAAAAAGTTCGTAGTGAGGAATCCTTGCCGGCTCAATCTCGAAGAGGTTGCCGGCTCTCATATTCAACAATTTTAACATATAAATAGTTTCCCCGCGCCGACTTCGCAGTCTGCGCGGGGAAAATCGTCTCAATGTCAGTTAGTTCGAATGACCCGGTCAGCGACATTTCTCAGTCCTGCCGGTCAGCGATATCGTGATATGATCATCCCTTGACGGGTGCCTCGGCTTTGCCGGCCACCTCTTCTGTCTTCTGGGCATCAATCATTGAGATTTTCTCTTTGAGTTGCTTGATTTCATCTTCGATTGCCTTCATCTTGCGCTCCATCTCTTTCACGAGTGAATTGCCCGATGAGGTCTTGACGTTGAAGAATCCAAGATTGTTGGCATAGGTCTTGAGTTCCTGATTGCGGGCGTCGATCTTGCGCAGCAGGCGCTCGCGTTCGGAGCCGAGTTTGCGCGAATCATCCTTGATGTTGCGCAGCTGACCCTCGAAGTTGCGGCGACGCTCGCGGTTGCGGCTCTCGCTGAAGGCGCCATACACGGCGTTGCAAGCCTCGCGATATTCGCTCTGCAGTTGCTCTTTATTCTTGAAGGGCACAAATCCGATTGAGTCCCACTTGGCTTGAAGCTCCTTGATCTGGCGCAGGCCTTCGCGACGGTCGATGTCGGCCGGAATAGCCTTGATGGCCTCTACCACCTCACGCTTGGCCTGGAGATTTGCCACCTCCTCGGTGTGGCGAGCCGAAGCTGCCTCTTTGCGCAGGGCGAAGAAGGCATTGCATGCTTTGGTGAAGCGTTCCCAGATGGCATCTGAGTAGCGTTTGCCGACGCTGCCGATTGTCTTCCACTCGGCCTGCAGACGGATCACCTCGTCGTAGTTCTTCTTCGAATCACCCTCGGCCACGATAGCCTCGGCGCGCTCGCACAATGCTGTCTTGCGTGCGAGATTGGCCTGATACCCCTCGCGAGTGGCCTGCATATGGGCTGCCTTGGCCTCGAAGAAGGCATCACACACCTTGCGGAAACGCGCGAAGAGGTCATTGTTTACCTTGCGCGATGCGTAGCCGAGTGTCTTCCATTTAGCCTGGAGTTCCTTGATTTTTTCAGTAGCCTCATCCCACGATGCGAAGCTCTTGAGAGTGCTGAAGTCTATCTTCTCGGCCTCTTCGCAAAGCTGGGTCTTCTCGGCTTCGTTGCGCTGCTCTTCGGCCTTGCGCTGCTCGAAGTATTCCTGATGGCGACGGTTGACGGTGCTTGATATCTCCTTGAACTCCTCCCAGATCTCTTCGCGAAGATCTTTGGTCACGGGGCCGATTTCGCGCCACTCGGCGTGGAGGGTCTGAAGCTTGCGCCCGGCCTCAATCACATCGGCTGCATCCACGAGGCTCTTGGCCTCTTCGATTATGCGGCGTTTGAGCTCGAGGTTCTTCTTGAAGTCGAGGTCGCGGAGTTCTTTATTGATTTTCAGTGTGTCGTAGAATTGCTCTACCACACCCTGGAATCGCTTCCAAAGTTCATTTTCGGCCGAGGGAGTCACTGCCTTGATTTCGCGGAATTGCTGCTGCAGTTCCTGAAATTTCTGGAAGTGCGAGCTAATGCCGTCGGCATCGGCGGCAATCGTGTCCATCTCGGCGAGAAGGGCACGCTTCTTCTGCGTGTTCTCCTCCATGCGCTTCTCCTCCTCTTCAAGATAGGTCTGGCGCAACTGGCGGAATTTCATCACGAGATCCTTCACCTCAGCCTCGATGGCGTCAGGGGTGGCAGAGAAGTTTTCAGGGGCATTGCCTGCCTCTACAAAGGCATTCATCTCTTCATTTACTTCGCGCTGACGCAGCGAGAAGAGGGCCTGCTTTATTGCCATCACTTCGCGATGTGCATTCACTTGCGAGGTGGCCACGATTTGGCGAAGCTCGGCCAGGAGCTCCTCTTTGCTCATGGAGTGCACATTCTTGGGCTGCTCTTCGGGCTGGGGGGTGACATCTGCGGAGACTTCCTCCATAGATGCATTGATGATTTCGGGATCGGTCATGTCTGGTCGGGATTTATCTCTTCTGTAGACTTATGCTCGGGTGCGTCGCCACTGTCGGATTAATGGTTTTCTGCTTCCGGCAGCACTATGGCGGCAGCATCGGCATTTCAGTCTGTAAAGATACATATTTCTGGATTATTTACAAAAAAAATGTTAAATAATCCTCAAGAAAAATCTTTTTCGTTAGATTATAGGGTTGTCAAAGGTGCGCGACGGCGAAGTTGCCTTATTTCTCAATCACCTTCATGCTGATGATCTTCACATCCTCTTTGGGACGGTCGGAGGCATCGACTTCGGCATTCTGTATCTTCTCTACAGTCTCCATGCCGTCGATTACCTCACCGAACACGGTGTATTGATTGTCGAGATGCGGTGTGCCGCCGAGAGTGATGTAGTCATCCTTGAGGTTCTGGGGCAGCGTGGGCACCTCGACCTCTGCCTCAAGTTTCTCAATCAGTTGCTGGCGGAAGTTTTCGAGCGAGTCGCGATCGCCGGCGGCCTGCAGCTCCTTGATGCGGGCGGCGTTCTCTTTCATGAGCTTCATCCAGTATTTCTGCTTCACGTCGTTGGCCATGCGCATCTCTGATTGCTCAATTGAGCGGGCCGACTGTTTCTGGCCGGTGACGATATAGAATTGCGAGCCTGATGAGCGACGTTCGGGATTGACCTGGTCGCCGGTGCGGGCCGCCGCCAGAGCACCATACTTGTGATAATGCTTCGGATAGAGTATCTCTGCCTCGAGGGTATAGCCCGGATCGCCGCTGCCAAGATGCTGGCCCGGGGCGGCTGTCTTCGAGTCGGGGTCGCCGGTCTGCACCATGAAGTCTTTGATCACGCGGTGAAAAAGCACGCCGTCGTAGTATCCCTCTTCGGCGAGTTTGAGGAAGTTGGCACGATGGCCGGGAGTGTCGCCGTAGAGGCGCACTGTCAGCGGACCCTCCGTGGTCAGAATCTCTACGATGGCATCGCGCTGATTGACTGTGTCGGTCATTTCAATGGGTAATTGGGGTTGGCTCCCGGCCGCTGCGGAGTGCGTGGCCATGGCCAAGCCTCCTGCACCAAGAGCCAATATTAAGAGTGGTAGGATTTTTTTTCTCATTTTAAGCTTCAATTGAAGACCCCGCTCGGATACACCCGCTTGTAGAGACGGCGGAATATATCGTCGCTGGCCACGAGCTCTTCGGCACGCTCCTTATAGTCGGTGCCCCAGATAGCCTCGAGCAGCTGACCTATGTAGCGGCGCTCGCGGTCTTTCTCTATGGCCGACTCGATGAGTTTCGGAAGATAATCGGCAAATCCCTCTTTGTCTACAGCCGCAAGAAATCTTGCCGTGCTGGCCAGAAACTGACCGCTGGCATCAACCCTCTTCATATCCATGATCAGATTATCAAGCTGGTCGTGGCATTCATCGACATGATTGACGATATGCTCGTAGATGGCCATGCCATCTTCCTCAGTAGTCTGCGGGGATGTAACTGTATTATGGTCGCTCATACTATGATTAACTATAAGTTTGGCCACAAAATTAACAAAAAATTTCTTTATACGCTCATTTTTACCTAAATTTGTAGTGTTAAACCCCCGCTTTTGAGGGTCTGACCACTCTCCCGCCACACGAAGTGTGTGTTTGAATCCGCAATTATACTTCATTTTACGACACAATGCCTTCTCCATCTTCACAATCCGTTCCGGCCGACATCATCATCGTGGTGGGCAGGCAATTCGGTTCCGGCGGCCGCCGCATAGGCAAGATACTGGCCGAGAGGTTCAATCTGGATTATTATGATAAGGAGCTGCTTTCGGAAGCGGCCGACCGACTCGGATTCTCACCCGATATCTTCGCCCGATATGACGAGAAGCGCCCCTCGGCGCTCCGTTCGCTCCTGTCGAACGCATTCGGTGTGCAGGATGCTTATCTGCAGAATCCGATGAGCAGCGAATCGATTTTCGCGGCCCAGGGACGCGTGATCGCGGAGCTGGCCGAGAGGGGTGGTTGCGTGTTTGTGGGCCGCTCGGCCGACTATGTCCTGCGGCATCATCCGCGCATGGTGAGCATCTTCCTGCATGCACCGGTGGCAAGACGCGCTGAGGCGATAATGCGCCGAGGAGATGTCGATTCGCTCCCTAAGGGGGAGGAGATGGCACGCAAGTTCGACCGCAAACGCGAGGAGTACTACAACTATTTCACCGGGCGCAACTGGGGCCGTTCTGACAACTATCATCTGTCGGTCGACACCTCGCTGCTCGGCGATGAGCAGATTGTAGACCTCATCGCCACAATGATTGGCATGCGGTTTGCAAATACTGCGGCTGAGGCCTGACTCGGGCTTCTGGGAGAGGCTTGAGGTGCTTCGTCCTCTCGCCGGCGACTGATTAAAGATATTTTCCGTAGCAAGAGAGCACGGATGAAAACAATTTTGCTTTTCTACGCATTCTATCAATAGAGACGCTATGCCATGCGCTGCCCTCCCCTACCCGGCATATCAATTGCTATATTTATACGAGTAGTGCGAATGCAGGCCGCACCCGGAAGCAACCGCCGGATGACTTCAGCGGCTCAGAGATAGAAGTTGTTTCACTGTAAACTCATATACTATGAAAGGCAAAAGTTACGTTTTCACTTATGTGTCTTCGTTGGTGATCGGCATTCTGCTGCTGATTTATCACGGACACTCCGAGTTATATTCATCAATCGTGGTGGCCATCGGAGCACTGATTGCGGTGCCGTCGCTGATTTTGCTGCTCACGATGCTATTTCATAAGCGTCCTGCCACCCCGGCCTCGGCGGGGGCCAGCGCCATCACCGTGACTTCTGAAGTGGCGGCTGCGGCTGCCCTGGCATTCGGCATATGGATGATGTGCACGCCTAATTTCTTTATCACGGCCATCATCTATACGTTGGGAGCAATCCTGATTCTTGTGGCTTTCGCGCAGATTGCCTATGTATATCAGGCGGCTCGACCGTTCCGCCCCTCGGCAGGATGGTTTATCGTGCCGCTGCTGACTCTGGCGGCAGGCGTGGTGATTATCGTGCTGGGGCCGCAGAGAGTGTCGGCATGCGCAGGTCTTGTGGCCGGAATCGCTCTGATTGTGTACGCGGCCAATGGCTTTGCCAGCGCCGGACGTGAGGCACGTCTGCAACACGACATCGACAATATGGAGCGCGAGAAGACCCGCGAGGAGGCAGCCGACATGCGCCGCGAAGAGCAAATGATGAATACACATAAAGATAACACTACGGCCGATGACGCCACACCCAAAGGGGAGGCCGAGGCCAAATGATGACAATATTGGCAGAGACATGGATGGTCGCTTCATGCCGGGAGCATGAAGAGGAAAGTCCGGGCAACATAGAGCAGCATATTTTCTAACGGAAAGCCGGCGGCGACGCCGGGGACAATGTGACAGAAAATAACCGCCCTCCCGACTTAGCGCCGCTGAGGCGCAGGGGTCGGCGCGGGTAAGGGTGAAAAGGTGGGGTAAGAGCCCACCGCCCGTAAACATGGCGACATGCGGGGTCAGCACATCCTATGCGTTGCAAGGCCAAGTATACCGGCAGTCAAGGATTGCTCGTCCATTGCCGGGGGGTAGGCCGCTAAAGTCGGCGCGCAAGCGTCAGACTCAGATAAATGACCATCGGCCCGCGATATGCCACGCCGCCAGTGCTCTCTTCTATAGAGGCGCCTGCGATGCATGGCAATCAGCGGAGCCACATAACCCGGCTTATAGTGACTCTGCCACTCTTCATCAGGCTCCACCGGCCTAATACCGCGGTGCTCAACGCCGTCGGCATTCCGGTGGAGCCTGCATTTTTTATTCTCAACAAGAATATTCTCAAATACTTTTTATTCAAGGGTTCGGCATCAATCTCATCTCGATTGAGAGGCTTGAATCATTTCGGGAGATTGACCTGAATCTTATTTCGAGAGATACTTAAATCTTACTGAATGGCACATTTCTTCAAAAAGGCTTACGACTGGAGCATCAACTTCTATAATTACTGCACAATCGGTGTGTGGCGCGAACCGCGCAACACTGTGTTCGTGCGCATCATCAAGACGATTAATCTGTCGGTGCGCTCCTTCATGGACCGCGGTCTGCAGATGAAGTCGGCGGCGCTGACCTACTCGGCGGTGCTGGCGATAGTGCCTGCCATAGCGCTGCTTCTGGCTATCGGCAGGGGGTTTGGATTCCAGGATGTAATATCAAATTCTCTATATCAGTATTTCCCGGCCCAGCATAAGGCGCTCGAGACGGCCATGGGATTCGTGGACTCCTATCTTAAAGAGGCTGCCAACGGCATTTTCGTGGGCGTCGGCATCGTGGTGCTTCTATGGACTCTCATCTCGCTGCTATCCACCATCGAGGAGGCTTTCAACAATATCTGGGATATAAAGAAGGACCGCACGCTCTATCAGAAAATCACCGATTATATAGCGATATGCCTGATAGTGCCGGTGCTGATGGTGTGCTCGTCGGGTGTGTCGATTTTCATGTCGACCCTGGTGCAGAATAATCTGGCGCTGCGCATCTTCACGCCGTTGCTCAACACCGCTCTGGAGTTCGCTCCGCTCGTGCTGGCGTGGCTGGCCTTCACTCTCTCATATTTCCTGATTCCCAACACTAAGGTGCAGTTCAAGTATGCGGCTATCGCGGGGGCTATCTGTGCGGTGGCATTCCAGATTCTACAGCTGCTCTTTGTGAATGGCCAGATATATGTGTCAAAGTATAATGCCATCTACGGGTCGTTTGCTTTTCTGCCGCTGCTGCTTATATGGCTGCAGTTGTCGTGGCTGATCCTGCTCTTCGGGTGCGTGCTGAGTTATTCGCTGCAGAATATCTTCGCATTTAATTTCCTGGGAGATGTCACCACCATATCGGCTGACTACCGACGCAAGATTGTGCTCGTCGTGACCACAGCCATCTATTCGCGCTTCGAGCAGAAGTTGCCGCCGCTCACCCGCAATGATCTCTCTACGCTCTACGATATCCCGATTCGCATGGTGGGCGACATCACTTATGCGCTGCATAAGGCAGGATTGATATATTTCGTGGTGCTCAATGAGCAGGAGCAGGGATTCGCACCGGCTGTGGATGCCGATTCGCTTACTGTGGGTGAACTCTTCCGCCGCCTCGACGCGCAGGGGGATTCGGACTTCATACCGCGATTCAATGAGATTTATCCTGAGATTGTGAGCAGCATGGATGCGCTCAACCGCGAGGCATGGCAGCGTGCCGACGCCGTGCGTGTCATCGATGTCAAGCTCCCTTCGCCCGAGAAGATCCGCGCCGTGCTCTCGCAGTATAAAATCAAGATTGATTCCGATCATCTGGCTTCGTATGGCGATGCTGCCCCGGGTGGCGCATCCCAGCCTGCAGGAGAGTCTGCACCACAGCCCACCGGCCGGCAGAATCATGCACAGGATACCCACACCACAGCGCAGATGCCGGAAGCCCGCGCTTCGGCTCCATCTCAGTCCAAGCCTACAAAAAAGGAAGGCAAGTGGTAAGGATAGCAAAAATGTTGCAAAACATATAAAATTCTTATCCACATTCCATCTTTTTTTTGTTTCTTTACAAATAATTACCGGATGCGACTAACTTTGCATCCGCATTCGCGGCCACGGGTCACATATGCCATGGAATTCAAAAGACTTTCCGGCCTCGCTGCAGGTCTTTTCCACTCCGTCACTATACCCCCACACCTGCATTAACCCTCAAAACGGATCTCATTATGAGTTATCTGAAATTTGATAAAAACCTGATGATTAACCTGGAGCAATCTCTGCCCAAGGAGATGCTCCGCACCAACAAATCGGGCGCTTACCATTGCACCACCATAGTGGGCTGCAACACCCGCAAGCAGCACGGTCTGCTGGTGATTCCGATTCCTGAAATGGACGACAAGGCTCATGTGTTGCTATCATCGCTCGATGAGACGGTGATTCAACATAACGCCCCTTTCAATCTCGGGCTGCACCAATATGGCGACGGCGTCTTCAGCCCCAACGGACATAAGTATATACGCGAGTTCAATTGCGACACGGTGCCCACGATGACTTTCCGTGTGGGTGGCGTGGTGCTGAGCAAGGAGAAAGTGTTTATCTCGCATGAGAACCGCATCCTCATCAAATACACTCTGCTTGAGGCCCACTCCCCCACCACACTGCAGTTCCGCCCATTCCTGGCTTTCAGAAATGCCAATGACCTGTGTGTGGAGAATTCAAACATCAACACTGCCATCCGGCATATCGAGGGGGGTATATCGACTTGCCTGTACGAGGGCTACCCGGAACTCTTCATGCAGTTCAACAAGCCGGCCCGTTGGGTCGATGATGCCCATTGGTACAAGGATATAATCTACTATAAGGATCGCGACCGCGGCATACCCTACCGCGAGGATCTCTGGGTGCCAGGCTATTTCGAGCTCCCCATCGAGAAGGGTGAGTCGATTATCTTCTCAGCTTCGACTTATCAGGCTGACCCGGCCAAGTTTGAAGTGACCTATCAGCAGGAGCTCATAGGGCGCACAAGCCGCTCGAGCTTCTATAATTGCCTGAAGAATTCGGCTAAGCAATGCTATCTTAAGACGCCCGACGGAATGTATATCATGGCCGGCTACCCGTGGTTTAACGTGCGTGGCCGCGACGAACTCATCGCTCTGCCCGGTTGCACCCTGGCCATCGACCATAAGGATGATTTTGAGAATATCATGCATACATTCCTCGCGGCCCTGCGCAGATATATTGATGAGGGGGTGAAGGATGAAGTCATCAAGGATATCAATCTACCGGACCTGCCGTTGTGGACCATCTGGGCCATACAACAATACCGCCGCCATGCGGGGCTGGCCGATTGCCGGCGCCGATATGCAGCCGAGGTGCGACGCTTGGTCGAGGATATCCGGCAGGCCAGGGTGCCTAATCTCAAGCTTAACCCTGATGGCTTGCTGAGCACCGAAGGGACCCACCAGCCGGTGAGCTGGATGTCGGCTGCCCTCGATGGCCGACCGCTGATTCCGCGCACCGGCTATCTCGTGGAGTTCAACGCGCTGTGGTATAACGCGCTGCGTTTCCTCATCTCGCTGCTTGAGGAGTCGGCCGAGGAGGCTGACTATGTCGCCTCTCTGACAGATTTGGCAGAGCAAGTCAAGGAGTCTTTCGTAAAGACTTTCCTTAACGACTATGGCTATCTGTATGATTATGTGAATGCGCCTTACACTGATCTTGAGGTGCGTCCGAATATGGTGATAGCTATCGGACTGGAATACTCGCCGCTCGACCGCCGCCAGCGCAAGCGCGTGCTTGACCTGGCCACCCGCGAATTGCTGACGCCGAAAGGAATCCGCTCCCTCAGCCCTAAGAGCTACGCTTATAACCCGATCTATGTCGGTAATCCCGAACAGCGCGAACGCGCCGTGCATCAGGGGCCCGCACGCCCCTGGCTCTTCGGATTCTATGCAGATGCCTACTTCAAGGTCTTCGGCATCAGCGGACTCGGTTTTATCGAGAGAATGCTCATCGGATATGAGGAGGAGATGGCCGAGGGTTGCATCGGATCGCTTTCGGAAATGTACGACGGCAATCCGCCCTACACCGGCCGAGGTGCAATCTCTACTGCCAAGAATGTGGGTGAGATTCTGCGCACCCTCAAGAATGTCAAAGAATTAAATAAACTCCAGGACTCTGATTCAGACTACGTATGAAAGCTCTAATGTTCGGGTGGGAATTTCCACCTCATATCCTCGGCGGACTCGGCACTGCCTCTTACGGTCTGACCAAGGGAATGCATAACAACGGCGACATGGATATCACCTTCGTCATCCCGCGCCCGTGGGGCGACGAGGAGCGTGGGTTTGCCAATATCATCGGGGCATGCAACACGCCGGTGGCTTGGCGCGATGTCAGCTATGATTATGTGCAGACCCGCCTGGGTAAATTCATGGACCCGCAGTTATACTTCGACCTGCGCGACCATATCTATGCCGATTTCAATTATCTGCATCTCAACGACCTCGGATGCATGGAATTCTCAGGCCGCTATCCGGATAATCTGCTTGAGGAAATCAATAATTATTCGATTGTGGCGGGTGTCATCGCCCGCACTGTAGAGTGCGATGTCATTCACTCTCACGACTGGCTGACCTATCCGGCCGGCATACATGCCAAGAATGTGACCGGCAAACCTCTCGTAATCCATGTGCATGCCACCGACTTCGACCGCTCGCGCGGCCACGTCAACCCCACCGTCTTCGCAATCGAGAAGGATGGCATGGAGAATGCCGACCACATCATCACAGTCTCTGACCTCACGCGCCGCACCGTAATCGAAAAATATGGCATTAGCCCGGATAAGGTGACCACGGTGCATAACGCCGTCATACCGCTCGATGAGCATCTGCTGAATCTGCCTAAGCCTGAAAATAAGGATAAGGTCATCACATTCCTCGGACGCATCACCATGCAGAAGGGCCCGGAATACTTCGTGGAGGCTGCGGCGAAGGTGCTGCAGAAGACTAAGAATGTGCGCTTCGTCATGGCAGGCTCTGGCGACATGATGGACGATATGATCAAGCTCGTGGCTAAACGTGGCATTGCCGACCGATTCCACTTCACCGGCTTCCTGAAGGGCGACCAGGTCTACGAGATGCTCCGAGCTTCGGATGTATACGTCATGCCGTCGGTGTCTGAGCCGTTCGGCATATCGCCGCTCGAGGCTATGGAGATGGGGGTCCCCTCAATCATTTCCAAACAGAGCGGTTGCGCCGAAATCCTCGACAATGTCATCAAGACCGACTATTGGGATATCGATGCCATGGCCGACGCCATGCACTCGATTGTCACCAACCGGGCCCTCTACGACACCCTCCACGACCGTGGCATCGAAGAGATACACGGCATAACCTGGGAGAAGGCCGGAGCCAAAGTCATCGACATCTATAAGAAAGTGCTCGCCGACAGAAAGCCGTAGCACACGGCCTCATGCTCCTGCGCCTCACAGATAATACCTTCGTGGTATCATCACGTGTCATTCATACGTTAACCTCTTCAATATTCCAGATAAAATGAAATCAGTCTGCTTTTATTTCAAAATACATCAGCCGTTCCGCCTGAAGCGCTACCGCTTCTTCGATATCGGCAACGACCATTACTACTACGATGATTTCGCAAATGATGAAATCATCAACCGCATAGCCGAACAGAGCTATATCCCCATGGCCAACACTCTGCTTGAGATGATTCAGAACTCGGGCGGTGAGTTCAAATGCGCCATCTCTATCTCGGGCACAGCCATCGAGCAACTCCAGCTCTATGTGCCTGAATTTATCGACCTGCTTAAGAAGCTGGCCGACACGAAGTGTGTGGAGTTCATGAGCGGCACCTACTCGCATTCGCTGGCATCTCTCGAAGACCCGGAGGAGTTCATGCGTGAGGTGAAGATGCACGATAATCTTATCCGCCGCCAGTTCGGGGTGCGCCCGAAAGTGTTTGCCAATACTGAGCTGATATATGACGATGATATCTCGCTGCTGCTGACAGCCATGGATTTCAAGGCTTGCCTGACCGAGGGCACGAAGCATGTGCTGGGTTGGAAGTCGCCTAATTATCTCTACAATTCATCTGTAGCCCCCGACCTCAAGCTGCTTCTCACCAACTCGAAGCTGAGCCGCGACATCACTGAGAATTTCAATAACACGGAGTGGGACGAATATCCGCTCACAGCCGACAAATATGTCGACTGGATTGCGGCACTCCCCGAAGAGGAGCAGATAGTGAATCTCTATCTGACTATGGACACCTTCGGCACTTTCCTGCCCGCCGACACCGGTATCTTCGATTTCCTTAAGGCCCTGCCCCGGTTCGGCAAGGAGAAGGGTGTGAAATTCAGCACACCGTCGGAAGTTGTGAAGAGATTGAAACCTGTGGCTGAACTCAATATCCCGTATCCTATCTCGGATGTGGATGAGGCTCGCGATGTGTCGGCCTGGAAGGGTAATGCTCTGCAGCGCGAGGCGCTGGCCAAACTCTATGCCATCGGCGAGCGTGTCAACCTCTGCACCGACCGCCGCCTCAAGCAGGATTGGGAATACTTGCAGAGCTCCGACCATTTCTATTACATGGCCACCGGCAAGAGTGCTGCCGGAGCCTTCTCGCCCTATGACTCTCCTTTCGCAGCATTCACCAACTATATGAATGTGCTCGCTGACTTCATCGTGCGCGTCGAGGAGCAATACCCTGAGGAGATAGGCAATGAGGAGCTCAATTCACTGCTTCTCACCATCCGCAATCAGGCGGCCGAAATCGATTCGCTCAACAAGGAGGTGAAGACTCTGCGCCAGAATATACTGGAGGCCGATGACTCCAATAATGCCCCTGTGCAACCCCCTCTGGAGATTTCTGACAATCCGGAGGACCCACATCACTCAGCCAAGGCTGAAGAGGCGGATCCCCAACCCGAAGCCCCTAAGAAGCGCAAACGTGCCACAACCACCAAGAAGAGTTCGAAATAACCAATCGCCCCTCCCTCCAACTCCACAAAAAATCTACCCCCGCAGCTTCCGAGAGACACGTCTCCGACAGCTGTGGGGGTAGCCACTTAACACCCTTCAATTTATTGTCTTAAGTAGTTGCGAAGAATTAAACATCATAAGTGATTCTTTTTTCAAAGAATTATTTGTTCATTAATTCTTCGCAACTACTTAGATATTTTCCTGGGGAGCTAATCATCAGGCAGCGGTAACGCTGCTGCTCGATAGTTTGTTCCCGACTACTTTGATAGTCATCGAGGCTTCCGCCGGGCTCCTACTGGTTTATTGTCACTTGACTACCTTGAAAGTATTCAAGGATGTGCGCACAAGAGTGACTCCGGGCATCATGTCACCGAGATTGACGCGGCCATCGGCTCCGGCTACGATTATACCGCGGCTCGCGCCATCTACCCCGTAGAGCTCTACTCTCTCGCCAGCCTTAAGTCCGGTAAGCTGCCATGCGTCTCCGTTACGGTTCAAAAGAGCAGCGGCGCGGTCAGACCCGACGCATATGATGCCGGTTCCGGCATCATTGAATATCTCTGACTCGCCCATCCATGCAGCTCTTAGCTTACCACGGTTGGCAACGTCAGGTATTGAATTAGGCAGCCCGTCGAGCGAGCCGAGTCCACGAATCCAGGTCATCTCCGGCTGGGCATTATCGCTCGCGGCATCGAGCAGATAGGCCCTCATACGCATCGAGTCATATCCTTCATAGTCAACATCGCTCGTTACCTCCAGACACTCTACCATGCAACTTCTGATTCCATCGTCAGCATCCTCACCCTCTATCTGAATATCTACCGGAGAATATATCTCCTGCTTGTCGCCGGGCTGCATACCGAAGTCATACATCAGATACCATTCCTCGCAGTCAACCGAAAAATAGACCTTCTGACCTTCATAGCGCACATACGCTATCTGCTTCGCTTCATCCTGAGCTGCACCATTCCACGCCTGGAGCCCTGCACATTCATAGCCGTTTACTTCATGATTCACATCCTTAGCTGCTGTCAGCGCATATGAACGCTCTACGCCATCAGCGTACTCCACACGCTCTTTCAGACCATAGTAGATGTAATTGCGATAATCGCGCACTATCGGTGAGGTGTAGAATACATCATCTCCACACGAGTATTCGACAACGCATATACCACCGCCTGCCCACTGTGTGTATACCGGATACAGAGGTCCACTTGTCGAGCCCATCCCTAATATCCATGGGTAAGAATCGCTCCATCCAAGCAATTTGTCGGGTTCCTCCATGGGCTGCATCTGCATCTCCAGCATAGGTATGCTGCTGAAGGGTTCCGAGACTCCATCTGACACACATCTCACCTTCACCTGCTGAAAACCGGGCATGTCATAGGTGACAACCGTCGCCTCATCTCCAGGCTGCATACCGAAGTCGTAGAGCAGATACCACCCGGCCGGATATTCGGCTGAATCCTCTCCTGCGCTGTCATCTGCGCCAGATTCGTCATTCGTTGTTTTGGACTCAGCCTCATGATAGACGTAGACCTTTTCGCCCTCAGTGTACAGATAGGCCTTGAGCGTACGCTCATTCTCTCTGCCGGGCGCTGATTCCCAGAGTTGCATGGATTCTCTCCCTCCTACTTCAGCTGTGCCGTCGATAAATTGCACCATCTGTGTTTCGAATGGCATGGGGCTATGTGTGCCTGATGATGACAACACCCAGCGCTGTCCCTGCTCGAAATTCTTCGGATAGCCGGCATCCGCCCCCCAAACTACTCCTGAGCCAAACACCATGATGGCAGCACAAATTAGCAATGATTGATAGCGCGGACCGCGCATGTTGGAAACTTGTTGCATAAGCGTGAGTTTTATAGGTTAGATATACTTTACATTCGCTAAGTTAATCATTTTTCTTACAACTTACAAATTATTTTATGTTTAGTTGGATATTTTTCCATATTCTCGTCATTTAAACACAAAATAGACTGCCAGAATCAGACATACGAAGGCTGCAAAGTGATTCCAGTGCAGAGTCTCACCTTTGAAAAACACCACTGTGAAGAGAGTAAACACCAGCAGTGTAATCGCTTCCTGCACCACTTTGAGCTGCATCAATGTGAAGTGTCCGCCATTGGCTGAAAAGCCATAACGGTTGGCAGGCACCTGACAGCAGTATTCGAGCAGTGCAATTCCCCACGACACCAGTATCACCACATATAGCGGAGTATTTGAGGTGAAAACCTTCGCCTCCTGCAGCTTCAGATGGCCATACCAAGCAAAGGTCATAAACACATTGGCCACCACGAGCAGCCCGATTGTAAGCCACGCACTCATAATTTTAAAATCCTTATAGTATTGATAGTTTTAGAAGTGTAATCGGTTGCGAAGAATATCATTACTATGATTCTTTTCAGTTGAATGATTTATTCTTACCAACCGCTTAGTTTGGCTATAACGCTACTTAAAATTTAAATCAAGGCCGATAGTAAAGGGCCGCTTCTTCCGGTATGTCGGAGAAGCGGCCCCACGCGTATCAGGAATTAAGTTGTAGGAGCTTAGTTCAGTGCCAGAAAGAATGACTGACCTACTGAGTCTACACAGTACTGGTAGACGTAGCTTACCAGACCCATGAAGACGATGCCGAGCACACAGAGTGTCAGGGCCACCTTCTCACACTTGCCACTCTTGAAGGCGGCAATCTTCGGCTCTTCGGGCGAAATCCACATGGCTTTCACCACGAGCAGATAGTAGTAGAGTGAGATGATGGTGTTGATCAATGCAATGAGCACGAGCATGTAGAGGGCCATTGAGTTCGAGCCGGTCACAGATGTGAAGATGAGAATCTTCGAGAAGAAACCTGCGAAGGGGGGGATACCGGCCAGCGAGAACATAGCCAGCGTCATGGCCACAGCCAGATAGGGATTGGTCTTATGGAGCCCGCGATAGTCATCCATCGACACGAGGCCTGTGCGGTCTTCAATCGAAGAGATAACTGCGAATGCGCCAAGGTTGCTGACAACATAGACGAAGATGTAGAACATCATCGAGGCCAGACCAAGCTGGTCAGCTGCCATCGCACCAAGCATGATATAACCGGCCTGCGATACTGAAGAGAAGGCCATGAATCGCTTCATGTTCTTCTGGCGCATTGCAAAAAGGTTGCCGATGGTGATGGTGGCTATGATGACTGCATAGAGCATCCACTCCCATGCAGCGCTGTAGACCTGTCCGAAGACCTGCACGAAGATGATGAAGAAGGCAAACGCCGCCGCACCCTTCGACACTACCGAAAGATAGGCTGTGATGGCAGTCGGTGCACCCTGGTAGACATCACCTGTCCAGAGATGGAAGGGCACGAGCGAAAGCTTGAAGCCGATGCCGGCGAGCACGAATGCAAGTGCGCAAAGGAGCAGGCCGCTCATTGAGCCCTCGGTGATCTGGGCTGCGATATCGCTGAAGTAGAGCGAACCGCCTGAGAAAGCGTATACGAAGCTCAGACCTGTCAGCAGAATGCCCGATGAGAATACAGCTGTGAGAATATACTTGATAGCAGCCTCATGGCTCTCATATTTATGCTTGTTGTAGGCCACCAGTGCTGCAATCGGCAGTGAGGCCGACTCCAGACCGATGATGAAGAGCAGGAAGTGACGGGCCGAAATCATCAGATACATGCCGAAGAGTGTCACGAGTATCAATTCGTAGAACTCACCCTTGCGGAAGGCCATGACCTCTGATTCAACCCATTTGTTGGCCTGCAGCATGCAGATGAACACACCCACATTGAGGATGCACTTCATCGCCTTGCTGGCGGCATTGTCGACATACATACCCCCGAACACTGCATCGCCGCATGAAGGCACGATCCAAATGGCCACCGTACCCAGCAGAAAGAGCAGGGTGGTGAAGGGAGTCAGAAAACTCTTGCGTCCGTTGTCGGCCGAGAAAGTATCAGCCAGGAAGACCAGCAAGAAGATTCCCAGAATTATCAGTTCAGGCAACATTGCCCCAAATTGAGAATAGTCCATGTGTTATTAAGATGTTTAGATCGTGTTCAATGTTAGATGGCATTCTGAATGGCATGCACAATCGGCAGGAAGCTCTGCTGGATTGCCTCATTGATCCAATTCGGGAAGCAGCCGATGCCTGCGATGCAGACAATCAGTGTCACTGTCGACAGACGCTCAAACCATGTGGCGTCGGTGAGCTGACGATGATGGTCGTCATGCACCGGACCAAGCAGCAGCTTGCCTACAACGCGCAGGATGTAGACCGCTGTGATCACGATTGAGCAAGTGGCTGCCACCACAAATGCACGATGGAAGAAATCAGCATCCTCCCAAGCACCGAAGAAGATTGTCATCTCGGCCACAAAGCCTGAGAGACCCGGCAGACCGAGCGATGCGAAACCTGCAATCATATAGCATACGCCAAGATAAGGCATAATCTGCATCAGACCACCCATCTGGCGGATATCGCGGGTGTGGGTGCGGCCGTAAATCATACCGATCAGGGCGAAGAAGAGAGCGGTCATCAAGCCGTGAGAGAGCATCTGCAGAATCGCACCTGTCATGGCTGTCTGGTTGAGCATAAGCAGGGCGAAGAGCACCATGCCGCAGTGGCTCACCGATGAGTAAGCGTTGATATACTTGAGGTCGGTCTGCACACATGCTGAGAATGCACCGTAGACCACGCTTATGCCTGTCAGGATGATGAACACCCATGCCAGCTCATTGGCAGCCTGGGGCAGAAGATAGATGGCGATGCGGAAGCAGCCGTAGCCACCCAGCTTCATCAGCACACCGGCGTGAAGCATCGACACAGCGGTCGGAGCGCAGGCATGACCGTCGGGGCTCCATGTGTGGAAGGGGAACATCGCGCCAAGTACGCCGAAGCCTACGAATGTAAACACGAAGAGCATACCCTGCCATGAGGGATCGACTGCGTTGTTGCGGGCAATCTCGAGAATATTCCAGGTCAGCTCACCTCCTGCGGGAGCAGAGTGCCAATAGATGCCGAGCAGACCAAGCATCAGGAATGCCGAGCCACCCATAAGCATCAGCGTCAGTTTCATTGCTGAATACTCCTTGCGGCCTGTGCCCCACACACCGATGAGAAGATACATCGGGATAAGAGCCACCTCATAGAACATGAACATCGTGAACATGTCGATAGAGATGAAGAAGCCGAACACACCGGTGCTCAGAAGAGCAAACCAGAGGAAGAAGTTCTTCGGCAGAGGATTGATTTTCCAAGAGGCGAATGTGCCGGCGAATACGATGATTGCCGAGAGCATCAGCATCATCACTGAGATGCCGTCGACACCTACTGCCAGATGGATATTAAGAGGAGCATACCACATCCAACTGCCGGTGAAGAGCATCTCTGCATCATTTCCGGCGGCCCGCATGCCGAGGAAGTCGACACACAGCCAGATGGCGAGTGCCAGAAGTGCGGTGCTTCCGGTCACCATGACAGTGCGGATGGCACCCATGCCGTTATTGCGGCAGAGCCCTAACCCGGCCATCATCAGGACAGGAATGATTACAAACCAGATTAATATATTTCCGAACATAATCGTAAGTTGTTACTGCTGTTGTTTTGATGTTGCGGGTTAGAGAAGACAAATCCAGGTGATGGCTGCAAGTGCAAGTGCGCCGAAGAAGTACCAGAGTACATAGGTCTGCACGTTGCCGCTCTGGAAGCCGCGGATTGAGAAGCTTACCTTCTGTGTCACCTTGGCGAAAGCATCCATTGTGGCGTCGATCACGTGGCGGTCAAACCATGCGATGGCCTGGCAGATGATGCCGAAGATAATGTTGCGGGTGATGAAGAGATAGATCTCATCCCAGTAGAAGCGGTGGTGAGCTGCCTTCCAGAGACCGGGAAGCGCATTCTTGAACTTCGTGGGGAGCGGATTCTTCTTGCGATACATCACTGTGGCCAGTGCGATTGCTGCCACTGCCACGATGATGCTGGTGGCTGCCACGGGGGCCTCAAGATGAATGTGGTAGGGTTCGCCATTCCAGGTGACGAGTTCGCCAAACGGAATGAAGCCGGCCACACACGATACAGCGGCAAGAATAATGAGCGGAAGCGACATCTGCCAGGGGGCATCGTGCGGCTTGTGGTGCTCATACTCCGGGTTCTCCTCCCACCAGAAGATGAGATAATAGAGGCGGAACATATAGAAGGCGGTCAGACCGGCCACCATTGTCATCCATGCACCCCATACCCAGCTGTTGGCAAACATTGCAGCCAGCATCTCATCTTTCGAGAAGAAGCCTGAGAAGGGGGGGATACCTGCGATGGCAAGACATCCGATAAGGAAGGTCCAGTGAGTGATCGGCATATATTTGCGCAGACCACCCATCTTGGTGTAATCATTAGAATGCACAGCGTGAATCAGCGCACCGGCTCCGAGGAAGAGGAGCGCCTTGAACATCGCGTGTGTAAAGAGGTGGAACATACCGGCCATGTAGCCAAGGCCGCTGTAGTGCACACCGGGCATGAGATAGTCGCGGGCTACGCCGAGCGACACCATCATGAAGGCAATCTGAGAGATTGTAGAGAATGCAAGCACACGCTTGATGTCGACCTGCGTGCAGGCCACGACTGCTGCATAGAAGGCAGTGATCGCACCCACTACAGTGATAAAGGTCATCGAAGCCTCAACCACGCAGTATACCGGGAACATGCGGGCCACCAGATACACACCTGCCACAACCATCGTGGCTGCGTGGATAAGAGCCGACACCGGAGTCGGACCCTCCATCGCATCCGGAAGCCAGATGTGCAGCGGAAGCATAGCCGACTTACCCATACCGCCGGTGAAGATGAGCACCATCGCCCAAGTCAGCACCGAAGCACCGAGGAAAGTAGCGCCACCTGTCTCGGCGAGCACATTCATCGGATTCGAAGTCATCGACACGAAGTTGAAAGTGTCGGTGAAGTATGACAGAGTCAGGATACCGAGCAGGAAGCCGAGGTCGGCGAAACGTGTCACGATAAACGCCTTCTTCGAAGCCGACACAGCCGACGGCAGACGATAGAAGAAGCCGATCAGCAGGAACGACGACACACCCACGAGCTCCCAGAAGATGTACATCTGGAAAATGTTGGTGGCCACCACCAGACCGAGCATCGAGAATGAGAAGAGCGAAAGGAAAGCGTAGTAACGCTGGAATCCACCCTCATGCTCCATATAGCCCCAGCTGTAGAGATGCACCATGAATGAGATAGTGGTGATGACCACAAGCATCATTGCCGAAATCGGATCGAGCAGGAAGCCGAGGTTGACCACAAGTTTCTCGGTGAATGCAAGCCAGGTCACATCAAACACCTGGAATTGCTGGCGCACACCATCGATGATGAAGGCCGGATCGCCGCTGAAGAAATATTTGAAAGCCACAATATAGGCAAGCGTCATGGTTGTGCCCATGCCCAGGATGCCTAAAACGCCTGCCACCTTCCGGCTCATCTTCACGCCGCCTATGCCGAGCAGCAAGAACATGAAGAGGGGCAGTGTCAGAATCAGGATAGGTAATGTAATGCCCATAATGTCAATGTTTCATTGTATTTGTTTGGGTAACTTCGGTGCTTCCTATCGAGCGGTAGATGTTGATGATGATGGCTATGGCCACTGCTGTCTCGGCTGCGGCGATTGCCACAGCGAAGAGTGTGAAGACCATACCCTCCATCGAGCCCGGGAAAAGGAAACGGTTGAAGATAGCGAAGTTGAGGTCGGCCGAGTTAAGTATAAGCTCGAGCGACACCAGGATCGCTATCATATTCTTACGGGTCACAAACCCATATACGCCGCAGCAGAACATGATGACGCTCGGCACGAGATACCATAGAATGTTGAGATCCATTGCTGTTGTTTCGTTAGGTATTTTATATACGGGTCAGACTTTAGCGTTTGCGGGCCACTGTAACACCGCCGATGATGCAGGCCAGCAGAAGCACGCTGACTGCCTCAAACGGCAGAAGATACTGATACTTGTCAGTGCCTGTGAACGCACGGCCTATCATCTTCATTGTGATGTCAGGGCCGGCTGCAAGCGCATCGCTGAGCGAGCGCGCACCCTCACCACCGAGCATCGGCATTGTGAAGAGAGCCCAGAGCAGAAGCACAGCGCCTGCCACCGAGGCCACCAGGCCCCACACACGGCGGTGCGAACGCAGAGGATTCTCATCATCATTGGGCTTGTGGGTAAGAAGAATGGCAAACACGAAGAGCACCATTATGCCTCCGGCATACACTGCCACCTGCACGGCACCAAGAAACTGATAACCCAGCTGGAAATAGAAAACGGCAGAGCCCAGAAGCACAAACAGTAGATATGTCGCGGCGCGCAATATCTTCGTTGTCTTCACTGCCATGATGGAGAATACCACCATGACGAGCGCCACCACGAAATAAAGAATTATGTTTCCTACCATGATGTTATATGATCATTTTACTTATTTTCTGTTTCAGTCGGCTTTGCTCCGGCCTCAGCGGCGGGAGCCGCAGGTTTTGCAGGAGCCTCAGCTGCGGGAGCTGCAGGCTTTGCGGGGGCCTCAGCTGCGGGAGCTGCAGGCTTTGCGGGGGCCTCAGCTGCGGGAGCTGACGCGGCTGCCGCTTTGGCGGCTGCCTCCTTCTCTGCCTTGATCTTGGCTGCCTTGGCAAGAGCCTCAGCCTTGATGCGGGCAAGCTGCTCGGGATCTATTGCCGGTTTGGGGGCCGGCGCCGGCGCATCGTCGGCGGGCTCCGGACGATAATTGAGCTGATGCACAAGCTTCGAACGTGTGAATACCGCCTGCTCGAAATCATTCGAGAACTCCAGGGCGTCCTGCGGACATGTGGTCACACACAGCATGCAGAATGTGCAGCTGCCCAGGTCGTACATATACTTGTCGAGTTTGCGCTTCTTCTTGCCGTCGGGCAGATCCACCATCTTTGTAGTCAGTGAAATCGTGCCGTTCGGGCAGTTCATCTGGCAGATGCCGCAGGCTATGCACTTGTGGTGGCCCTGCGCATCATACTTCAGTGTCAGCTCGGCTCTGAAGCGGTCGGCTATCTTGAGGGTATCGCGGTTCTCGGGATACTGCTCCGTGATTTTAGGTGTCACAAACTCCTTTCCTGTGACAGCCATGCCGGTGACCAGACTTTTCAATCCTTTTCCTACACCTGAAAAATATTCCTTAATACTACTCATAAACGTTTATTTATCTTTCTACCTGTCCGCCGAGTATGTCAAGCAGCTCGGTAGTGATAGATTGCTGACGAAGTTTATTAAATTCAAGCTGCAGAGTCTCCTGAAGCTTGCGTGCGTTGTCGTTGGCGCTCTGCATGGCCATCACGCGGGCTGCCTGCTCTGACGCACGGTTCTCGATTGTAATCTCCTGCATGGTGCTGAGCACAAACATAGGCAACACCGCATTGAAGATATCATTGGCATCGGGCTCAAAGATATAGAGCTGGTTCTCATTCTCTGTCTTTGCCTCCTGATTGAGCAACACCTCGGCTCTGACAGGAAACAGCCGGTCAATCGCCAGACGCTGACGGCTGATTGAATGAAACTGCATGTATACCACCTCCACCAGATCAAGGCGTCCGGCAGTGAAGTCCTCACGCAGCCGATGTGTGAACATATCCACCGTGTCGCCCTCCATCTTGGAGTCGACCCCGGCCACGCTCACCACCTTCACAGCGCCAGACTCGCCATATTTATAGCAGGGCTTGGCCATCTTCTTGCCCACCGGATAGAGCGTAATCTCCACCTGATTGCCATACTGGCGGCGAAGCTCACCCACATGAGCCAGAAGCTGCTTGAAAATATTGAGATTGTAGGCACCGCAGAGGCCATCGTCGCTACCGAACACCACTACACCCACGCTCTTCACCTCACGCTCCATAATCAACGGAGAGCTGAACTCAACTCCGGCAGAGAGAATGTGGCCCATTATCTGCTGGATCTGGTTCTTGAACGGGAGAAGCTCGCGGAGCGCGCGCTCATTCTTATGCACCTTTGCGGATGAAATCATCTTCATCGCGCCGGTGATTTTCTCACTCGATGCGACCGAACCGATTCTCGTCTTTAATTCCCTGAGGGTTGCCATTTCGTCAGTTTGTTCTGTTGTTGTTGTTTTTGCGTCGGGCGTATGCGAGGCCGATGTCCTGACCGACATCGCATACGCCCGGCGTTATCTTCGACATGCCTGCCTGCGCGGAGATTTTTCTCTCAGCCGCCGGGCCGGCTTTTGTCAGCTATGATCATTTAGCAGCAGCATATCTGCCTGCCACCTCTGCAGCACACTCGCGGATCTTTGCCTCCACATCATCAGTGAGCTTGCCGCCGCGAATCACGTCGAGCACCTCTTTCTGATATTTCGCTTTTACAAGCTGGATAAACTGATCCTGGAACTCCTGCACCTTATCGAGCGGCACATTCTCAAGCAGACCATTCACACCGCAATATATCACTGCCACCTGATTCTCTACAGGCCAGGGTGAATACTGAGGCTGGATGAGGAGCTGCTGATTCTTGCGGCCGGTGTCAATCACCTTGGCAGTCACCGGGTCGATATCGCCACCGAACTTGGTGAACGACTCGAGCTCGCGGAACTGTGCCTGGGCAATCTTGAGCGTACCTGCCACCTTCTTCATAGGCTTGATCTGAGCGTTACCACCCACACGCGACACCGAGATGCCGACGTTGATGGCCGGACGGATACCCTGGTTGAAGAGCGAAGTCTCGAGGAATATCTGGCCGTCGGTGATTGAAATCACGTTGGTCGGGATATACGCTGATACGTCGCCGGCCTGAGTCTCGATAATCGGGAGCGCTGTCAGCGAGCCGCCACCCTTAACATAGGGTTTCATCACCTCCGGAAGGTCGTTCATCTGCGATGCGATCTCCTGGTCGGCGATGATGCGGGCTGCGCGTTCAAGCAGACGCGAGTGCAGGTAGAAGATATCACCCGGATACGCCTCACGTCCTGACGGACGCTTCAGAATCAGCGACACCTCACGATAGGCCACAGCCTGCTTCGAAAGGTCGTCATACACGATGAGGGCATCGCGTCCTGAGTCGCGGAAGAACTCACCGATGGCCACACCCGCAAAGGGAGCGAAGTAGCGCATCGAAGCAGAGTCAGAAGCCGAGGCAGCCACTACCACTGTATACTCCATCGCGCCGTACTTCTCAAGCGTATGCACAATTGAAGCGATAGAACTTGCCTTCTGGCCGATTGCCACATAGATGCAATACACCGGTTTGCCGGCCAGGTAATTCTCGCGCTGGTTGATGATGGTGTCGATGGCGATGGCGGTCTTACCGATCTGACGGTCGCCGATGATGAGCTCACGCTGACCACGACCGATCGGAATCATCGAGTCGACTGCCTTCAGACCCGTCTGCAGCGGCTGATTCACCGGCTGACGGAAAATCACACCGGGAGCCTTGCGCTCAAGCGGCAGACGCACACGGTCGCCCTCGATGGGACCTTTGCCGTCGATGGGCTCACCGAGAATGTTGATGACGCGGCCGAGCAATCCCTCACCTACCGGGATAGATGCGATTTCACCCGTGCGGCGCACCGACATATTCTCGGACACGGTGTTTACTTTGTCAAGAAGCACGACACCCACATTGCTCTCCTCAAGGTTCAATGCAACGCCGGTGGCGCCGTTTTCAAACTGCACAAGCTCGTTGCTCTTCACATTCTCAAGGCCATAGACGTGGGCCACACCGTCGCCTACATTAAGCACAGTGCCCACCTCCTCGAATTTCACCTTCGAATTGACGTCATCGAGTTGCTGTTTTAATATATCAGATATTTCGCTTGGGTTAAGCATCTTCTATTTCGTTATAAGATTTAATCGTAACTGTTCGATTTCATTGCTGATTGATGCATCCATCCGGGCATCGTCGACATCCACCACAAAGCCGCCGATCAAGTCGGGGTCAATGCGTGTGGAGTATTCAAGCGTCCGCCCGGGGAAGGCCTTTTCCACCATGCCCCGCAGCTTCGACATCTCTGCGTCGGGAAGCTGCGCGGCTGTGGTGAAGGTCACCTGCGAAATCTTGTTCTCCTTACGATAGAGATCCCGGTAGGCCAAGGCTATGAGATGCATGAAGCTCTCACGCCGCATTTCCAGAAGCATCTTGATGAAGCCGAGATAGTCGTTCTCCACCTTAGAGCCGGCCGCAGCCTTGAGCAGAGCCTCTTTATCGGCATCGCTCACAAAAGGATTGCCCAGTGTCTTCTGAAGTTCAGGATTGCCTGCGAAGGCATCAGCCACCTCCTTCATCTCGGCATAGACCGCATCTGTCGTGCCATGCTCGGCGGCAAACTTATAGAGTGCCTTGGCATAGCGGCGGGGTATCAGACCATTGTCCATCTTCTTACTTTCTGTTAATGTGTCCCGCGCGGGGATTTAGTTTTTCTCTATTTCGTCTAATAATTTGTCAACAAGCTTCACCTGCGCAGCATCATCTTTCATCTGCGTGCGCACCATCTTCTCGGCAATTTCAATCGAGAACTTGCTTACTTCGTTTCTGAACTGAAGTTCGGCTTCTTTGCGTGACTGTTCGATCGACACCTTGGCGGCCTCAATCATTTTCTGAGACTCCTCCGAGGCCTGCTTCTTAGCCTCCTCGATCATCTGGGTTCTCATCTTTGCCACGTCACGCAACATTTCAGCCTGCCGGGCCTGTGCCTCTTCCATGTACTTCCGGGCTTCCTCACGGGCATTGTCAAGCTGCTGCTTGGCCTGCTGCGCGTACTCCACCCCCTTGTCGATTGTATCGGCACGCTGGTCCATATTCTTCAGTATCATCGGCCATCCCCACTTGGCGAGCACCAGGAAGAGGATGACAAAGGCGATGAACATCCAGAACACCAAGCCAAAATCGGGCGTGAATAATTCCATACTCGATTATTACTGGATGAAGAGTGCAAGTGCTGATACGATCACTGCGAAGAGTGCCACACCCTCGATAAGGGCTGCGATCACGATCATGCTTGAGCGGATGTCGCCGGCTGCCTCGGGCTGGCGGGCGATTGCCTCCATTGCGGAGCTACCGATCTTACCGATACCTATGCCTGCTGCGATAGCGGCGATACCTGCGCCAAATGCTGCGCCAAATGCTGCGAGTGCCTGAACGGCAACCAAAACCATTGATAACATAATTTTTGAGTAGTTTTTTGTGTTATTGTTTATTTTTTATTCTCTCTGTGCGCACTTCCCGGCCGGAGCTTTGATTCGTCGTCAGGTCTGCAGTTCGGGCAGTGCTGGATTTGTAGGTTGATTTCGTAGGGTGTATGCCCGCAATCTACTTCACGGGCATCTTCTGTAGTCTTGACTCCATGGTAGACGGTTGGTAATTACCAAACCCCATGGAGCGGAGGGTCGGTTTATGCCTCAACCGAGGGTTCGATGTCGTGACCCTCGCCATCCTTGGCATGATGTCCGTTCTCCTGAGCAGCCGCTATGAAGAGCGCCGACAGCAGAGTGAACACGTAGGCCTGGATGAAGCTCACAAGCACGTCAAGCAGAAGCATGAACACTGTGAAGAGCACCGACACCACCACCGATGCGCCCAGAGCAGCAGCTCCGAATGCAGCGAATATGAAGATCAGAAGGGTCAGTGTGATCACAATCATGTGGCCACCCATCATGTTGGCGAACAGACGCACACACAAGGCCGCAGGCTTTGTGAAGATGCCGAACACCTCGATCATCTGCATGATGGGCAACGGGAATTTCAAGAACAAAGGCACATCGGGCCAGAAAATCTCTTTCCAGTAATGCTTCGTACCCAAGACGTTGGTAATGATGAATGTGGCCACAGCCAGCACCAAGGTGATGGCAATGTTGCCCGTCAGATTCGCACCGCCGGGGAAAATCACCACCAATCCGAGCAGGTTCATCGTCAGGATGAAGAAGAAACATGTCAGAAGATAGGGGGCGAATTTATTGGCTTTGGCTCCGAGGGAGCTCTTGATGACACCTGTATAGATGAAATCTATGAGCATCTCCATGAAGCCCATCCCTTTGCGGGGAGCCTTCAGGCCTCGGCGTGAATAGAATCTCACCACGCTCATCACCATCGCTGTCACCAGGATAGCCGCGATAAAGAGAGCGAGTACATTCTTGGTGATTGAGATATCAAAGGGGCGGTAGATATCGAACACCTTGCCATTGACATCTATTGTGGCGGCATCAGCCACCTCGTGCGGATGTGTCCCTTTGATTGTGGCGTCAGCATCAGCATCTGCCGACAGCGGCAGCAGCTCCACAACCTTTGTCTTATGCTGCGTCAGATGCGGGATATAGAAATAATACTTCTTACCGTCGCGCTCGGCCACATGCACTACCGGTGTGAGCGTCTCCTCCTTTTTGCCGGTGGATTCATCCTCATACACGGTCACTTCGCTCAGCTTCGCCGAAGAGAAGCAGAACCAATTGCCATCCTGCGCACGCACTATCACCGGAAGCGGAATCCGGTAGACATGGCTGAAAGGCACTTCCCAGCCATAGCCGTCGCCGAGGTGATGGAAAATCACCTCCTTGACATCCAGGCCACTCTCCTCTTTGGCATCCTCGCCGTGTGCATCAGATGCATATGCACCCTGCACACCCAGCAACAATGCCAGCAGAAGGGGGATTATTGTCATTATGCGCTTCATTTTCAGTATGGTTTTAATATACACAGACTGCCACCACGTTGTTGTCGACATCCACGAGGCCCCCTTTGATGGCCACTTTCTTCTCTGTGCCCTCAGGGGTGCGGTATCTGACATCGCCGGCCTGAAGCACGGAAATCAAGGGAGCATGGTTCTTCAGCACCGTAAAGGAGCCGAGTGCCCCGGGGAGAGTCACTGATTCCGCCTCCCCCTTGAAGAGTATTTCATGTGATGAGATGAGTTCGAGTGTCATCTTGGGTGTATCCTGTATTGTTTTGTAGATTTATATTGTCGTCTCCGTCGGAGGCGTCGGTGAGTCTGACTCATGAGAGCCATCCCACCTAACTCAGTCGCGCATCGCTTACTGCACTTCAGCAAGCATCTTCTTACCCTTGGCGATTGCCTCGTCGATTGTGCCGACATTGAGGAATGCCTGCTCGGGATATTCATCCATCTCGCCGGCAAGAATCATCTTGAAGCCGCGGATTGTCTCTGACAGCGGCACCATCACACCCGGCAGACCAGTAAACTGCTCTGCCACATGGAAGGGCTGCGAGAGGAAACGCTGCGCACGACGCGCACGCGACACCACAAGCTTATCATCGTCAGAGAGCTCATCGACACCAAGGATGGCGATGATATCCTGAAGGTCCTGATACTTCTGAAGAAGCTGCTTCACCTGCTGAGCCACATTGTAGTGCTCCTCACCGATGATGTTGGGATCAAGGATTCGTGATGTAGAGTCAAGCGGGTCTACAGCCGGATAGATACCTAACTCAGCAATCTTACGGCTCAACACCGTCGTGGCGTCAAGGAAGTTGAATGTAGTGGCCGGAGCCGGGTCGGTCAAGTCGTCGGCCGGCACGTAGATTGCCTGCACCGATGTGATTGAGCCATTCTTCGTAGATGTGATTCGCTCCTGCAGAGCACCCATCTCAGAGGCAAGTGTAGGCTGGTAACCCACAGCCGACGGCATACGTCCGAGCAGCGCCGACACCTCTGAACCTGCCTGGGTGAAACGGAAGATGTTGTCGATGAAGAGCAGCACATCCTTACCGCCGCCTGCGCCATCGCGGAACTGCTCGGCCACTGTCAGACCTGACAGCGCCACACGCAGACGTGCGCCCGGGGGCTCATTCATCTGGCCGAACACCAAGGTTGACTGCGACTGTGCCACTTCCGACATGTCCACATCCTTGAGGTTCCATTCGCCTTTCTCCATCCCCTCCTCGAATTTCTTGCCATATTTGATAACGCCGCTCTCGATCATCTCGCGCAGAAGGTCGTTACCCTCACGCGTACGCTCGCCGACACCGGTAAACACCGAATATCCGTCGTGGCCCTTGGCGATGTTGTTGATAAGCTCCATAATCAACACCGTCTTACCCACACCGGCACCACCGAAGAGACCGATCTTACCACCCTTCGAATAGGGCTCCAGAAGGTCAATCACCTTGATGCCTGTGGTGAGCACCTCAGTCGAGAGTGCCAGTTCATCGAAGGCAGGTGCAGGCTGGTGTATCGGACGCAGATTCTGACGGTCGAGCGGAGCAAGCTCATCGATAGCCTCGCCGATCACATTCAGCAGGCGTCCCTTTACCTGGTCGCCTGTGGGCACAGCAATCGGACGCCCAAGGTCAAGGACCTTCACACCGCGGCGCACACCATCGGTGCTCTCCATTGCCACACAGCGCACAGTGTCTTCACCTATGTGCTGCTCCACTTCGAGAATCAGCTCCTCGCCATCCTCACGCTCCACTTTCAGAGCGGAGTAAATCGGGGGGATATTATCTTTTCCACCCTCGAATGACACGTCGATCACCGGGCCGATGACCTGAGTGACTATACCATAATTGGCGCTCATATACTTTTATGTATGTAAGTTTGTATTTTCTTGTTTTATGAATCAGAAGTGCCAGCCAAGTGCCACAAACACTGCCATCAGCACCAGATTTGCCAGCGACAGCGGCATGAGGTATTTCCACTCAAAGGCCAGAAGCTGGTCGATACGCACGCGCGGGAAGGTCCATTTGAACCATATGATCACAAACGAGATGAAGAATGATTTCAAAAGGAACCACACCACCGAGGGGATATAGTTCATAATCTCATTGAAGCCATCCCATCCGGGAATGTGCAGAGGCATCCAGCCTCCGAGGAACATCAGCGATGCTATGCCCGACACGATGAAGAGATTCAGATACTCGGCCAGATAGTAGAAACCGAATGTGATGCCTGAATACTCTGTGTGGTAACCGGCCACAAGCTCATGCTCGGCCTCCGGAAGGTCGAAGGGGCCACGGTTGGTCTCAGCCGTAGCTGCCACGATATAGATCAGGAAGGCGATGATGGCCGGGATATGTCCGCGGAAGAGGAACCATGCTGTCTCCTGCTGCCATACGAGCTCATTGATGTTCATTGTGCCTGAAAGCACCACGATTGTGATGATGGCCAGACCGAGTGAAATCTCATAACTCACCATCTGGGCGCCACTTCGCATCGCACCGATAAGGGTATACTTGTTGTTCGACGACCAACCTGCAAGCAGAATACCCAGCACTCCGAGCGACGACACTGCCAGCACGAAGAATATACCGATATTGAAGTTGATGATCTGCAGACCGTTGCCCCAGGGCAGACACGCCAGCATCACCACCGATGATGTGATCACAATAAACGGAGCCAGACGGAAAAGGAACTTATCTGTGCCCTTGATGCTGATAATCTCCTTAATCAGAATCTTGAACATATCGGCAAACACCTGCAGAAGGCCCCACTTGCCGACACGCATCGGGCCCAGACGACACTGGAACCATGCGCAAAGCTTACGTTCGTAAAGGATATAGAATAGGGCCAGCACTGTGTAGGCACCCAGTATAGCCACTGCTATCAATACACATTCAATGAGCACAGCTGCCCACTCAGGCATGCAGCCCAGAAGCAGGTCATTGAATGCTGATGTCCATTTGCCAAAATCAAACATGGGATCGTTGTATTTTTTAGATTATCTGTCGATGTCAGGAATTACGAAGTCGAGAGCCGCACCAATTGTGATGAGGTCGGCAATCATGTGGCCGGAGCAGCAGAGGTCCATCACTCCGATCAGATTGAAGCAGGGGCTCTGGAAGTGCACACGATAGGGGGTCTTCTGGCCATCTGACTCGATGAAGACTCCGAATGTGCCACGCGAAGCCTCCACCTGATAATACCAGTGACCTACGGGCAGCTTGATGATCTTGGGCACATTCATAGCGCGGATCGGACCCTCCGGAATGTTGTCCACGAGCTGAGCCAGAATCTGGCAGCTTGTCTCTATCTCGCGCATACGCACCATATAGCGGGCATATGAATCGCAGCCGCTCTCAAGCACCTCGTCAAACTTAAGCTCCGAATAGATTGAATAGGGGCGCACCTTGCGGCAGTCGCAACTCCAGTTCGAACCGCGTCCGCTCGGGCCGGTGATGGCGTAGTTGATGGCATCCTCTTTCGGGAGCATACCGATACCTTTAAGACGATTCTGCGCTATCACATTGCCGGTGAACACACGGTGATACTCCTTCAGACGATCAGGCATTATGCGCAGGAACTCCTTGACATCCTTCACGAAGTCAGGGTGCAGGTCGGCAATCACACCGCCAATCACATTATAGTTCATCGACATGCGCGCTCCGCAAGTCTTCTCAAAGATGTCAAGCACCATCTCGCGCTCACGGAAGCCATAGAAGAAGGCTGTGGTGGCGCCAAGGTCCATCGCCGTACATCCGAAGGCCAGCAGATGCGACGAGATACGCATCAGCTCATCCATCATCACACGTATCACCTCCGCACGGCGCGGCACCTCGAGGCCGAGAGCCTTCTCGATGCAGCCGCAAAGACAGTGACGGTTCTGATGGGCCGACATGTAGTCCATGCGGTCAGTGAAGTGAAGAATCTGCGGATAGCCGAGGCTTTCACACATCTTCTCGATGCCACGATGGATGTAGCCCGACATCATGTCGACCTTCGTGATAGTCTCGCCGTCAACGCTTGCGCGCATACGCATCACACCGTGGGTAGAGGGGTGCTGCGGACCGAAGTTCACAACATAATCCTCCGGCTTGTATACCTTTACAGGCACACGCTTCACGTGGCCTTTCTCATCTTCTACATATGTGCAGCTGTCATCCTCATTCTTCTCATCGTCAAGACGTATGGGATTCAGCTTCGGGTCAGCATCGTAGTCCTTGCGCAGAGGGTGGCCCACCCAGTCATTGCGCAGAAACATGCGACGCATGTCGGGATGATTGATAAATCTGATGCCGAAGAAGTCATAGACCTCACGCTCCTGGAAGAGCGCTACCTTCCAGATATCCGACACTGTGTGGATGTAGGGCTCCTTGCGGTCGGCAGCCTCTACCTTCACCTCCAGGATATCCCATCCGCGCGAGGTGCTGGTCAGATAATATATCACGCCCACACTCTCTTTCCAGTCCATGCCCACGACGGCGGTAAGCACATCGAAGCCAAGACGGCGGTCGTCGCGCAATTTCAGGGCAAAATCATGCCATTTCTTCTCGGGCACATTCACCAGCAGGTTTTCTCCACCCTCTGTAAAAGTAACGTCGGGGCAGATGCTGCTGAGAATTTCCTTTATATCGCTCATATATGTTTATTAGTCTGAAGTTTAGAATTTATCTACCGATATCGGTCTATCAGCTCAGTTTGCCTCGCTCCTCAGGATGCGCGGCGAAGAATTCCTCGCGCTTCTGCTTGCGGTTGATGCCACCGAAGAATTTCTGAACCTTAATCTTGCGCTGCAGCTGCATAAGGCCGTAGAAGAAAGCCTCCGGACGCGGAGGACATCCGGGGATATACACATCCACCGGCAGAATCTGGTCTACACCCGGCACCACGCAGTAGCTCTGCTTGAAAGGACCGCCCGACACGGCGCATCCGCCGCAGGCAATCACATATTTCGGTTCGGCAAGCTGCTCATAAAGGCGCACCAGCGCCGGAGCCATGCGATGCACGATTGTGCCCTGCACCATGATATAGTCAGCCTGACGCGGTGAGTTGCGCGCCACCTCAAATCCGAAGCGAGCCATGTCATAGCGGGCCGCACCGAGGCTCATGAATTCAATCGCACAGCAGCTTGTGCCGAAAGTAAGGGGCCACAATGAATTCGAGATACCCCAGTTGATGAGCTTATTAAGATTGCCTACCGCAACGTTCGCACCTGTAGCATTGAGTTCTTCGACTAGCTTGTCGATATATTCGTTGTCCTTGAAGTCCTCATGCTTCATGCTTTTGATATTCACTGCCATTTCAACGCTCCTTTCTTCCAGGCATATGCCAGACCTAAGACGAGTATTACCATGAAAATTCCGATGCAGAGAAGTGAAGTCGTACCGAGCGACTTAGCCACCACGGCCCACGGATAAAGGAAGACCGTCTCAACATCGAAGATAAGGAAGAGAATCGCAAAGATGTAATAGCCTGACTTGAACTGGATCATCGATTGTCCGCGTGTCGGGATACCGCACTCGAAAGTGTCAGACTTCTTTACCGAATATGATTTCGGCGAGATTAATTTGGCTATCACCGTAGCCGCCACCACCAGCAGTATGCCGGTGAGCACGGCCGTCACAGCAAGTGTGCCGTTGCCTATCTCTAACAATAAACTCATATAATCTATTTATAATTAAGTTGTTACGTATGTTTTAAAATATTCACCCGCGTTATACGGATAAACTATTTCGCAAAGATATTAAAATTCCTTAAAAATGCCAAATGAAAAAGATATGTCTTTCAACACTTTCGCAACTTTTTATACAGTTTGACATTTTGACTCTTCTGCCCCCACGAGACCACGGCCGCACCGCATCTGCATAAGCATTTGTCAGAATTTTAACACCTCCACCTCCGGTATTCGGAGTGTAGGCTATCATTCTTTGCCAAACGAATCAGACTTGCCGGTGAAGGCCCCATTGAAAATCATGGAGCGCTCGCCGATGGTGGCAGCCACCTCATAGGTGCATTCCACCTCGGTGAGAGTGGCATTCGAGGTGTGAAGCTCTATGCTGTTGAAGGGGAAATTCTTGTATTGCGTCATCCCATCACCTTCGAGTACTTCAGGAATGATATTGGAGCCTGTGATTGTATAACCGCCACGGTCGAAGGTCACCGCCAGCCCCTTGATCTGCACCAGTTCAAGAGCTCGTGGCATCTCTGGAGCGAACTTGATATTGCGAATGACTATGATAGCCTGCTTCATATCGGAGCTGAATATCACACCGTAAGTGGCATCTTCGCTCTCAGCTGTCTTGTTGCCTGCGGGGCCGGCCGGATATGAGGTGACTGTCTTGCCGCTGAACACCGGCGCGGGATTGAAAGTCTTCACCGTGGCGCCGTCGATGCGGTATTGCATCACGAGCACTGCCGGGTCAAGCACATTGGCCGGCGCCGCCATATAGCCGGTCATGCCGGTGAGCGGTGCATTACCTAAAGTGCCCTCGACATTGCTGAAGCGATAGACGTCGTAGCCGCTGATGAAACTGTAGTTGAATTTTGCTGCATCAGTCTGGAATGAGCCTGATGCGCTGCCTGCCTTGATATCGGTAGCGGTAGTCACAAAGGTCGATGCTCCCATATCAAATTTGAAGCTATACATGCAATTGCTCTGGCAACTCACTGGAGTATCTTCATCATCGGGTATCACGATCTGGCTCACAGTGGCCGATGTGAGTGTTTCGAATTTATTGTCGTCGAGTTTGCACGACGTCAGCGCCGCCCCCAGCAGGGGCAGTGCCAGCAAAATTTGCAAAGATTTAATTCTCATATATTTAGATGTTTATTCCGAGCTACTTCACAGCAGTTCTGTACTCCCCTCTTCGGAGAGCGAGTCTCGGAGTAGGCATAAATTTGATTCAAAATTACAACGACTTGCCCACATTTCCAAATTATGTGCAAAAAATATTCCGTCGCAGGGCTTGTAACGTTCGGATATTACATTTGTTTACGTCATGAAGTCGGATAACTGCATTATCCGTCTGGACTTCATTCAGATTGCAATTGCAGTGATGGCAATCGGATAGCGATGCGGCATCAGAAATTCGCACGTATCGTGGCACCGAAATCTATGCCGTGGGCGCGCTGACGGAATTCGTTGCCCATAGATTTGAAGTAGAAGGTGTAGTATCGTGTGCAGGTCAGATTGCGCCCCCATACATCCACACTCCAGCGGGGTGTGTGGTAGCCTATCGAGCCGCCGAGGAGGCCATAGAATTTCTGACGCAGCGTGTTGGCTTCATTCCAATATATGTCGCCAGTGCCATTGAAGTTGAGATGGAAGGCGAAGTAGTTGTCGCGGAATCTCGATGATGAGATGTCGAGGATGTAGGAGGCCTCGGCAAAGAGGGTGTTGGAGGGGGCGTATGGCAGACGTTTGCCACGATAGTCGCCCAGCCCGTCGTTGAATCTGACGAAGCGGGCGTTGGTATATCCGTAGGTGGCCATAAGCGAGAAGCCTTCGAAGGGGGCGAGATAGGCGCTGAGTTCACCGCCGAAGCTGCGGGTGCGCCCGGCATTGGTCATGAGGCGTCCGGTGGTGTTGCCATCGGGGAAGATGGTCATCTGCTGGTCGCGGCAGTCGATATAGAATATCGAGGCATCGACGTTGAGTTTCGAGTCCCACAGATTCAGATGGGTGCCTATCTCGTAGTTCCAGCTCTTCTCGGGCTTGTAACTGACAATATCATCGATGTCATAGGCGCTGCCGAGCCCCATGAAGCGCATCAGTTCCTGCTGAAGCACATCTGAAAACATCTGGGTGTTGTAGCCTCCGGCCTTGTAACCCTTGCCGATGGTGGCATAGATATTGCATGCGGGCATCTGCGGCATATTCCATATCACACTGAGCCTGGGCAGCAGCATCAGATAGTGGGTGCCGAGTTTACCATGCTCATTCAGATTCACTTTCACCACGCGGTCCACCGGGATATCGTCGGCTATCGGGAGCACTCCGGTGGGGTTGTCGTAGATGGAATATGACGTATTGCAATAGCTGTCGTAGGTCATGCCGATATGCTCGTAGTCCAGTCGCAGCCCGGCGGCGAAGGTCCAGTCGCCGGCGCGATATTTCGACTCATGATATGCTGCCAGGCCCCATGAGGGGAGATGAAAATTGGAGTTTAGCGGAAACTGGCGCTCATTCCAACGTATCGGATAGTAGGGATTGATGTTATTGCGGTTGGTCTCTATGAGGCGTTCGATACCCACATCCTTGAATGTCACCGGAGCCTGCATGTTGAGCCGGCGGTAAAAACCGTATACTCCGGCCATCCAGTCGTAGTGGCCGTCGGCGGCGGTACCACGCAGCATGAGGTCTTCGGTCAGCGCGAACTCCTGCTTCTTCTGAGTGAGCGTAAAGTAGGGTATCGGCAGAAAGTCCTGGTCGAGCGTCATGTTGTCGTCAAGATACTGCGCTGAAGTGACCGACACGAGGCGTATGCCATCGAAATTCTTTGTCACCGTCAGAGCGTCAGCCAGCAGATAGCGCTTGTAGAAGCATGTGTCGTTGTAGTTTATCTGGCCGGAGGCTACATTTTCGTAAGGATATCCGCCCTGACGCAATATCGATTGCGAGAGGGTGTTGGATATATGCAGGTCGGGGTCGACATTCCACAGAAGCTTTATGCGCAGGTTGCCGCTGACCTCTTTGTCGACGGTATAGCCGTCATATTGGTTTACAAATTCGCCGTTGCGCCGGTAGAATCCGCCGGTGACTGAGAATCCGAAATCGGGGGTAAACCGATGGTACCATCCGAGATTGAATTTGAAGAGCGAGCGCGGGCCGATCTCCACCAGGCCTCGCCACCCGCTGTATTCAAATGGCGAAAGTGTGCGGATATTGATGAGTCCGGTCATAGTGTTGCGGCCGAAGAGCGCGCTCTGCGGACCACGCAACATCTCCATGTAGGAGATGTCGGTGATGTCGAAATCATAGGCATCCTTGTTGAGCAGACTGACATTGTCAACTGTCAGGCCCACGGCCGGCTGGTCCATGCGTGCTCCGATGCCGCGGACATATATTGTAGATGTGATGCGCGACCCATAGTCGGGGATATAGAAATTGGGTACTACGGTCGACAATCCCTTGATGTCGGCGATGCGCAGTCGCTCGCTGTCGGCGCGCCCCACCATCGTGCCCGACACGGGGAGCTGTCTGTAGGCCACATCATATTTCTGAGCCACCACATCAAGTTCGTCAAGCAGTTGATACACAGAGTCGGGCACAGGGTCCACGACCTTATGCGACTCCATGGGTGAATCTGTATGCCCGGCGTGTGCCAACGCGGCGCCACCAAGGCTTCCCCCTCCGATGAGCATGGCCCACAGAGGGAGTAATCTATGTATGTAGCTTGACATGCGATTGGAAATATTTTGCAAAATAAATGATTTTTACCCTCAGTTGCAACTTTATCGCATTTTTTCGTTATTAATTAAGAACACATCATTTCTATCGAATGAAATCCATACGCGAAATTTTCAGAATCGGCACCGGTCCGTCGTCGTCCCACACGATGGGCCCGCGCAGAGCTGCCGAAATCTTTCTATCAAAACATCATAATGCCCGGGGATTTGAAGTTGTGCTCTATGGCTCGCTGGCTGCCACCGGCAAGGGGCACATGACCGATGTGGCCATCACCGAGGTCCTCTCGAAGACCGAGATGCCTGTCAACATCATCTGGAAACCCGACACCTTCCTCCCCTATCATCCGAATGCCATGACGTTCCGCTCGCTCGACGACATCGGATTCCCTACCGATGAGACGACTTTCTATAGCGTAGGCGGCGGTGCAATCGAAGAGGAGGGTAAGCCGCATCAAGGCTCGCCCGAAATCTATAACCTCGACAATCTCACCGACATCATGCAGTATTGCGAGCGCACAGGCCATTCCTACTGGGAGTATGTGGAGCAATGCGAGGGTCCTGACATCTGGAATTACCTGCGCTCCGTGTGGGAGGCAATGAAGGCTGCCGTAGAGCGCGGCATATCGCAGGAGGGGCGCCTGCCGGGGCCTCTCAACCTGCAACGCAAGGCCAACTCATATTACGTCAAGGCCGGAGGCTACCGTGATAATCTGAAGTCGCGCGGACGTGTCTTTGCCTATGCGCTGGCTGTCAGCGAGGAGAACGCCTCGGGGGGGACTATCGTCACGGCTCCGACGTGCGGCAGCTGCGGCGTGGTGCCGGGGGTGCTCTATCATCTCTGGAAGAGCCGCGATTTCCATGAGACTCAGATGCTGCACGCCCTGGCCACTGCCGGACTCTTCGGCAATATCGTGAAGCATAATGCATCTATCTCGGGAGCCGAAGTGGGCTGCCAGGGTGAGGTGGGCGTGGCCTGCGCTATGGCGGCGGCGGCGGCAAGCCAGCTCTTCGGCGGGTCACCGGCTCAAATAGAGTACGCGGCCGAGATGGGTCTGGAGCATCACCTTGGCATGACGTGCGACCCGGTGTGCGGTCTGGTACAGATTCCCTGCATCGAGCGTAATGCCTATGCGGCGGCCAGAGCATTGGATGCTAATATCTATGCCAGTTTCACAGATGGCAACCATCGGGTGTCGTTCGACAAACTCGTGAAGGTTATGAAGGAGACCGGTCATGACCTCCCCTCGCTGTATAAGGAGACCTCTACCGGTGGCCTGGCAAAGGATTATACCCAGATGTAAGCCCCCATTCACCCTCTCAACCGACTTTTCCCGACATGGCTGATTTCATGATTCATACACTCGGCTGCGGTTCGGCAAAACCCACACCGCGCCATAATCCATCATCTACGGTGGTGGAGTTCCGCAACAATCTTTTCATGGTAGATTGCGGTGAGGGCACACAGAAAGCCTTCCAGCGCCAGCGCCTCAAAATATCGCGGCTTGGACATATCTTCCTGACTCATCTGCATGGCGACCATGTGCTCGGGCTGCCGGGGCTGGTCAGCACTCTCGGGCTGCAGGACACCGGAGGCTCGCTTACAATCCACACCTTTGCCGAAGGGGCCGTTATCCTGAAGAAGATCTTCGATTTCTTCGCCCGCAACCTCCCATATAAGATTCAGTTCAACATTCTCAGCCCCTGGGAGGAGGATATCGCTTTCGAGAATCAGTCGCTGAGGGTGCGCACTGTGCCGCTCGACCACCGTGTGCCCACCGTGGGGTATATTTTTGAGGAGAAACCGCGCCCACGACATCTGCGCCGTGATATGTGTGACTTCCATGGGGTGCCGGTGCGTTGCTTCAACAATATCAAGGAGGGGGCTGATTACATCAAACCTGACGGCACTCTCATCCGCAACGCGATGCTCACCACTCCGCCCGACCCATCGCTTAGCTACGCGCATATATCCGACACAATCTTCCTGCCTGAACTGGCCGAGGAGATCGGTCCGGTAGATCTTCTCTTCCATGAGACCACCTATCTTGAGCGCGATGCCGCTTTAGCCGCCGAATATGGTCACTCCACAGCCCGGCAGGCTGCCGAGATGGCACGACTCTGCGGTGCCAAGGCATTGCTTACGGGCCACTATTCATCACGATATGCCGATGATGAGGAGTTTGTGAAGGAGGCTTCGGCCATATTCCCTAACACTCTGCTCAACCACGAGGGTCTGCGCACCGACCTGCTCAAACTCTAAGCCCACTCCCCCACCCCACTCCGCAGTAAGCCTCCACTTTCGGGCACTCTCAGAGCACACAAAGTGGATACCGACGGCAATCGCCGCCGCTTATCCGGTCAGATATCAGATACGCCCGCATCATCAATGATGGTGCGGGCGTATCTGATTTTATGCGGTCTAAGCTCTATCCTGACGGCAGAGCGTCATGCTGTAGCGGGGTCTGTATCAGAATCCGTAGTCCTGGCCTTTGCGCAGGGGTGAGATTCCTTCGCGCATCCAGCGCGGCATAGGCTCACCCTTGAGGTAATGGTCAAAGAATTGCTGAAGACGCTTTGTGATATCCTTGCGGTTCTTGCGGGCCTTGATGTTGTGGGATTCGCCGTTGTATTGCAGCATCCACACCGGCTTCTCCAGGCGGCGCAGGGCCATGAACATCTCTATGCCTTGATACCAAGGCACCGCCTCATCGGCATCGTTGTGCATTATAAGCAGCGGGGTATTGACGCGATTGGCATGGAACACCGGCGAATTTGCCACATAATACTCCGTTGCATCCCAGAGGTTGCGTCCGATGCGGCTCTGCCCCATCTCATACTGTCCCTGGCGCGAATCGCCCGAGCCCCAGCGTATGCCACCGAAGGCAGATGTCATGTTGGCCACAGGGGCGCCGCTGCCGGCACATGCAAACATGTCGGTGCGTGTCACCAGGAAGGCTGTCTGATAGCCACCCCACGACTGGCCGTCGATACCGACACGCTTCTTGTCGATTGCAGGGAAGCGGCGGCAGATCTCCTCAACTCCTGAGCATACATAGTTGTAGGCTGACTCTCCGGGCACTCCGGCTGTGTAATGGATATCGGGCACAAACACCGCATATCCGCGGCTCACATAGAAGGGATAGTTGATCCAGCTCCATGAGGGCTCCATCACATAGGGCCAGTAGATATCTTCGCTGCCGGTCTCGTAGAAGACGCTGAGCATCGGATACTCATCCTTGGCGTCAGGATTGAAGTCCTCGGGCAGATAGAGCACACCCTGCGATTTCTTGCCGTCGTAGGCATACCACTCCACAAGCTGGGCTGTGCCCCACGATATCTCGGCAAGCTGCGGATTTATCGCTGTCAGGCGCGTGGCTTTGGCGAAGTCGGTGGAGTTAGAGGTGTAGAGGTCAGGCATGGTCTCGAAATTGCCCCGCTGCCACATGAATACATCGGCATCCTTGGCTTTGCGCAATTGCGAGATGTAGTATTTGTCGAGCACCTTGAGCGAAGGGGCACTCCCCTTCTGCGAATAGGCCATCGTAGCCAGTCCGCGGCGTTTGTCGGCGTAGTCAAACACATCGAGCACCATCAGTTCGCCGCTCTTGATGGGGAGGGTCTCTTTATCCAGTCGGCGGTAGCGATAGCGCACTCCACGTTTGCGGCCATCACCGGCCGTGAGGCACACGGGCTCTGAGGCTCCGGTCATGTCGACACTCCATATGTCGTGGCGGTCGTAGATAAGCACCCTGCCGTCGCCATCACCCCATCCGGCTATGCCGTAGGGCTGCTTGGGCATCGGGTGGTCGTCATCCTCTTCCCACACGGGGTAAGGGATGCCTGCAGTGAGGTCTACACTCTTGCCACTCTCGCGGTCGAAGGCGCTGAAGGTGCGGTCGGCGTAGCTTACCACGAATCGGCCGTCGGGTGAGAGGGTCGAGGATTCCCGCTCGCCGGTGCCGACGTAGCGTTCCTGACCATTGACCACATTCTTCAGTATCAGCTCTTCGGGGGCGAGATAATTCCACTGTCGCTCTACATAACGTGGCGACGGGTCATGCAGCAGCACCCATTCTGAGTTCCAGCCATCCGAGGGATCTACGATCACGAGCGGATTCTTGGTCAGCAACTGATAGTCGCCTCCGTTCTTAAGGTCAATCACCACAGGCATCGTATGCTTGCGCAAGTCATCGAGGTTACCCTTCTCCTGCGGCGGTGTCATCGGAGCGTCCCAACGCCATATATCGAGCTGGGCACACTCGAAGTCAACGAGCGTAGTGTCGTCAGGTGCTATCACCGGCGCCACGCCCACCCGCAGGAATCGGCCGTCGCGCGAGAATTGCGGACGCGAGTACTGGTTGATGCGCAGCGGCTCACCCTGCTGGGCGGCTATCTGCGCGGCACGCTCCTTCTCGAGCCGGGCCTGCACTTCGGGGTCATCCGAGTGCGGGGGTACGATATTGACGGGGGTTCCGGTTGTGAAGTTGAAGTCAAACTCGCGCACTCCCGGAGTCTCCCCCTTGGCCAGCCCCTGCAGGTCGGCATAGAAGAGTGTGGCGGCCAGGGTCCCTGTCTCGGTAGAGTCGTTTGAGGCTGTATAGGCCAGGGCATCGCCGGATTCATTGAACACCGGCAGCGTATAGAACTTCTTGTCGCGGTCAAGCAGAATCAGCGACGTGTCGGGCAGATTCACGATGGCCACCCCATCCGTGGCCACTGAGTCGGCGGCTACCTTCTTGAGGTTAAGGGCCAGATGGCTGCCATCTTTCGAGAAGGCGTAGTCCTTGACCCACTTCACCATCTTGCGCTCGGGGGTGGTGAGGGAACGTATCATCAGAGGCTTGCCAGCCTCTTTGTCTTTGAGGTCGGATGCCTTGATATGCAGGGTGTCGCAACTTTGATAGGCCACGAATGTGCCCCCCTTCTCGCCGAGTTTGAAGCCGATTACATTCGGAATCTTCTCTACCGAGAGTGTCGTGAGGTCAATGATGGCAAGTGAGTCCTGCGGCAGGTCGAAGTCTTTCTTCTTGTCGATTTTGGCCTTGCGGGTGTCGGCATAGAAGGGTTTGATGAGAGCCACAGCCCATTTGCCATCGGCGGTGAAGGCAGGCTGGGCGCCTCGCGGAATCTCGAGGGTGCGGCCGCGGCGGTTGTCGCGAAGTGTGAGCACTGCGTCACCCTCCTGAGGCACCACGCTGTAGGCGCTCCATGCCCCGGAGTTGGCTATCGCATTCACCTTCGCGCTCTGCCATGCGTCGAAGTCGTCATGGTTGAGCGGCCGCTTTGCGCCTGCCGTGGCAGCTAAGGCCGACAGGGCGAGCAGTCCCGGCAGGGCTACTGTCAAGCGTACTTGTTTCATGTGTCAGGTTGAATTTAGGTTGATTCAGATTGATTCAGTCCACCTTATGAAGGTCGTGACCCATGCGCTCTTTCTTGGTGTGCATGTAGCGCTCGTTGTAGGGGTTGGGAGCCACCTCGAGGGGCACATTCTCCACAATCTCCACTCCGTAGCCCTCAAGGCCTATGCGCTTCATGGGGTTGTTGGTCATAAGGCGCATCTTGGTGATGCCGAGTGAGTGGAGTATTCCGGCGCCCACACCGTAGTCGCGCTCATCAGCCTTGTGGCCGAGATGCAGGTTGGCGTCGATGGTGTCAAGGCCACCCTCCTGCAGTTTGTAGGCTTTGATTTTATCCATCAGGCCTATGCCGCGCCCCTCCTGGTTGAGGTAGATGATGGCGCCGCGCCCCTCTTTCTCAATCATCTTCATCGCCAGATGCAGCTGTTCGCCACATTCGCAGCGGCGTGAACCGAAGATATCGCCGGTCATGCACGAAGAGTGGACTCTGACGAGCATCGGCTCGGCCAGTTCGGGGTCACCTTTCAGCAGGGCTATGTGCTCAAGGCCGGTGGTCTTCTCGCGGAATGGGATGAGGCGGAAGTGACCGTAGGCGGTGGGCATATCCACCTCTTCTCCACGCTCGAGAAGGTTGTCGTGCTTGAGGCGGTAGGCTATCAGGTCGCGGATTGAGATGAGTTTCAGTCCCCACTCATCGGCACGTCGGCGCAGCTCGGGCAGACGTGCCATCGACCCGTCGTCGCTCATTATCTCCATCAACGCGGCGCAGGGCTGAAGGCCTGCGAGGCGCGCAAGGTCGACGGCTGCCTCAGTGTGGCCTGCACGCTGCAGCACTCCGCGATCCTGGGCATAGAGTGGATTGATATGGCCCGGCCGACCGAAATCCTCAGGCTTGGCCTCGGGGTCGGCAAGATGACGGATAGTGTTGGCGCGGTCCTGAATCGACACACCCGTAGAGCATCCCTCGAGCTTATCGACTGTCACTGTGAAGGGGGTGCCGAGCACCGATGTATTGTCGTTTACCTGACGCGGCAACTGCAGGCGCTCGCAGGCCGACAGAGTCAGCGGCACACAGAGCACTCCACGCGCGTTCTTGAGCATGAAATTGACGTCGTCGGGGGTAATCTTCTCGGCGGCGATGATGAGGTCGCCCTCATTCTCGCGGTCTTCGTCGTCGACTACCACCAGGAATTTTCCGGCGCGGAAATCCTCGAGCGCCTCTTCGATTGAGTCAAGTTGTATCTTTTCTTTGTTCATATCTTATGTTTTTCAGGTCTTTTGGGATTATCATCAGTAGAATTATTCACTTTGCCGGGCATCGGCGTCAGCTGCCGCCGCATCCTCTTCATTATCTTCAGGCGCTGACCCGACTCTGAACATCGAGAAGTTGACACTGCCATACTCGCGGCGCTGAAAGAAGCCGGGCAGTTGCGAGAAGTCGCGGGTGCCTGAGTGCTCGATTATCACCAGAGTGCCGGGCTTCACAAGGGCCGAGCCCAATATGAGCGCGGGCACCTCTTCAAAGCGCGGATGATCGTATGGCGGGTCTGCAAACACGATGTCGTAGCCCATCCGCGATCCGGCGATAAATTTGAACACATCACCCTTTATGAGACGCAGATGCTCGTCGCCGAGTTTCTCTTTCACACTCTTTATGAAGGATGCCTGCACGGGGGCCATCTCTACGGCGGTCACCTCTGAGGCGCCACGCGATAGAAACTCAAAGGCGATGGCGCCGGTGCCTGAGAAGAGATCGCACACCTGCTTCCCCTCGATATCCTCGAGATTCTCTATCACATTAAATATATTCTCGCGCGCGAAGTCTGTGGTGGGACGCGCGGTGATGTTTTTCGGAGGGTCAAATCTCCTCCTGCCATATTTACCTCTTATGATTCTCATTCAAGTCTCTCCAATTAATTATCGTTGCATGCTTCGGCATCACCCTCGGTCATGGCTTGCTGATTGCGCTCTATCAGCAACTCTATGGCCAGCGGGAGCCCTGAGCCGGCGGTGAGCGCCGGGAGCTTGAGCATCTCTCTCGACCCGCAGCGCTCTTCGAGCATAAGCATTACCGCCTCGCAGGCCTCGGCATCGCCGGCCATGCGCAGTTCCACCTCTGCCGGAGCTATGCCGTAGAGGTCAAGAATATTGGTTATCGCCGCCGAGAGGTCAGCCTCTGAAGCATATGCGGAGGTGGCCACGGATAGCAGCGCTTCGCCCCGGAATAGGAGCATGTCGGCCAACCCTCCGTGATAATCAACATATATCCGGAACTCATGGTTGGCTGGGCGCCTTGCAAGATTCTCAACCAGCACACCCTGGTGGCAACGCATACGCGCGCCGGGGAGCGTGCGCGCCATGAAGCCCTCGAAGCCTTCGGCAAATGAATATATGGCCTCGAGCTCACCTACCCGCTCGGTCATCACCTCGCCACCGCTTGCGGGATATAACTTGGAGAATACACTCTCCTCGCGGACCTCATCGGCATCACGCAGATATTCGGCGGGCATCCATGCCACAAGCGGCGTCTCGACCACTATCTCCGTGGCGTAGTCGTCAAGCAGACTGGGATGCGAATATATCATCTTCTCTATATCGACAAGAAGGGTGTCGGCCGACATGGCAACACCCGGCTCACACTCCCGGCTCTCTGCAAAGAGCCTCACCAAGGGGCGCGTCTCATCGGCCACATGCTGAAGATATGCCTCCATGCCGGTGAGAGTGATATATATCATCAGCCGCCATTGCCCTGTGTCGGCAAAGTCGGCGGGCGATAATATGACTCCCGGATTTATCTCGCTCATAGCTGTATATTATTCTCTCCTCTGTTTTCTATATTTTTCCGGCGGGGATGGCAATCTTGACGCCTCGGCATCCAGCCTCCCGGGCCTGCTGATTCGCCATAGGCCGATGCTGCGCCTGAGGCAGCCTCATCGGGGCGATTTACCCCCCTTGCGCTTGGTCAGGAGCCGGAATATGGCTATCTTTGCAAAGATAATCAAAAAAATTCAGACTGTGCAAACCGTATGCTATTCTGATAAGAAAATCAATCGCCTTATCCTGCGGTTGGCCATCCCGGCCATATGCAGCAATATCACTGTGCCGCTGCTCGGATTGAGCGACACTTTCATCTCGGGCCATATGGGGGGTGAGAAGTTCCTGGCGGCAATCGCGGTGGGCACGATGATGGTGAATTCCATATATTGGCTGTGGGGATTCCTGCGCATGGGCACAACAGGTCTGACCGCCGAAGCCTTCGGGGCGGAGGACCATGAGGGTTGCCGCCGCATATTCACGGCGTCGTTTATGCTTGGATTCTTCTCGGGGATGGTGCTCCTGCTGCTGGCATATCCGCTCTCACGACTGATTCTGGCCATTATGGACCCTCAGCCCGACACGGCCTTGCTTGCTGCCCGATATTTTATGATATCGCTGGCGTCGGCGCCGGCTTTCCTGGCCACTATGGCTGTCAACGGATGGATGATCGGTCGCCAGAATACTCTCTACACCATGATTACGGCCATCACGGTCAATGTGGTCAACATTCTGCTGAGTTTTACGTTTGTATTCGCTTGCGGATGGGGATTCATAGGGGTGGCTACCGGAACTTCGTTGGCCAACTGGATCGGACTGGGTGTGGCGCTGGCTCTGGCCCGCCGTATGGCCGCCGGTGAGCCTCTCTGGGCTCCGATGCGCGAAGTGCGGGCAAAGCTCGACCTGCGACGCTTCTTCCGCGTCAATTCCGACCTGCTGCTGCGGTCGGCGACACTGATGAGCGTATTCTTCGCAATGACGGCTTTCGCCGGCCGAATGGGTAATCTCGTGCTGGCCCAGAATGCGATTCTGATGCAGTTCTTCATGTTCTTCTCCTATTTTATGGATGGGTTCGCTTATAGTGCGGAGGCTCTGTGCGGACGATTCGCCGGAGCAGCCGACCGCCCCTCTATCGGCGCCACCATACGCGGTCTGGCGATGTGGAGCGCGGCGATGTGCGTCGTCTTCACCTTGGTTTTCGGCTGCTTCACACCTCAGATTGCCGCGCTGCTCACTGATTCTGCCGAGGTGGTGGCTCAAATCGTAACGATGCGCTGGGTGGTGCTCGCAATCCCGGTGATGTCGGCGGCGGCTTTCATTCTCGATGGGGTCTTCATCGGTCTGACCGACACGGCGCGTCTGCTGACATCGACTGTAGTGGCTATGGCGATATACTTTGCTGTCTATCTACTCACCCCGCTGGCGTGTCCGACTTCAATTATAAATCATAACGCTCTGCTGTGGTGCGCTTTCCTCTCCTTTCTACTGGCGCGTGGCGCAGTGCTGGCAATATGCCTGCGCTCCTCAATCAGCCGACGGCTTAGCCGGGCAATGGAGTGATTGACACAGTATTTCCCGATACCTCCACCTACCTCCTCTCTCCCGCAAATAACCAAGTCCTAAACAAATACCGACTCAATCCGAAATAATTACCCGAATATATCCCCATGCTTAAATTTGTCAATGCCAAAATCAATATAGGCCTCAATATCGTGGGGCGCCGCGAAGATGGCTATCATCTGCTCAATACCTTCTTCCTCCCCGTGGGATTGCGCAACGGCACCCCCACCAACCCCGAGCCCTTCGGCGACCTGCTCGAACTCACCTGCTCCACTCCGCAGATCCCCCCGAAGTCGGATGCGGTGAGCCACTCTGACTGCGGCCTCACATTCCTCTTCAGCGGCAACCGCACTGATTGTCCTGCCGAAAAGAATCTTGTGGTGAAGGGAGCCTTGGCCTTTGATGAGGCGTTCCGCTCAAAATTCGATATATCGCTGACCGAATTTACCGGCCCACTCACCCTATCTCTGATGAAACTCATTCCGGATGGAGCGGGATTAGGTGGAGGTAGCGCGGACGCAACATTCACGCTGCGCCTGCTGAATGATCTGGTGAAACAGCGTGTGGCGGCCCATCATGAGATGCGGATAAGCCCGTTTGATGACTCGGCACTCGAGGCTATCGCCGTCAGACTCGGTGCGGATTGTCCGGTGTTTGTGAAAAATACACCTGTCTATGCCGAGGGAATAGGCGAGATATTCTCTACCATTCAGTCCGACTCATTGACTGAACTCACATCAGGCCGTTATTGGCTGGCATTGGCCAAACCCGACCTGCATATCTCCACCCGCGAGGCTTTTGCCGGCATCACCCCTCGCCAACCTTCGCTCCCCCTCAGCGAGGCTCTACGCTTACCCATCTCCCAATGGCGTGGGTGCATCACCAATGATTTCGAGGATTCACTCTTCCCCAGCTATCCCGAACTGGGCCAAATCAAAGAATCACTCTACGCATCCGGGGCTATCTACGCATCGATGACCGGAAGCGGAGCGGCCCTCTACGGCATCTTCGATTCGCGCCAGAAAGCCCTCGAAGCCCTCAGCCGGCTCGACACCCCCTTCAAGACCTTGATAATGCTCGCTTAAAGCACTTGCTGCTGCCCGCTTGATGCTCACTTAAACTATCCGACTCATTTAATTGTTGCAATATCAAAGACTTTTCCACTTCGGCTTCGGCCGGAAGTCAGACCGTCGCCCATGAGCGGATCATTCAACTCCGCGAATGTGGCGAGATTTCTGACTTTGTGGCTTCTTAATCATCTGACATTTATCAGATTATACCAGCAAGCCGCAAATTAACATTTTTTGGAATAGTTTTTGCACATATTATGAAAAATAAAAACAATCGGTTTTTTGGCCGCAAGCGGTCGGAAAGGAATCATATGACACAAGATCAATTCAAAAATAATCCTCTCGAGGAGGAGAATCCCGGCGCTGCCCAGGCCCCTGAGGATGTGGCAGCCGACACTGCTGCCGAGGCTACTGAGGCTCCGGCTGATGAGGCTGCTGAGGCAACTGAAGCTGAAGAGGTGGATGAAGTCGGGAAACTCCGTGAGGAATTGGCTAAGGAGAAGAAGGAATACCTCTTCCTGATGGCGGAATTCGACAATTTCCGCAAACGTTCGTTGCGCGAGAAATCTGAGATTATCAAAAACGCAGGCGAGAATGTGCTTAAGGGGCTGCTGCCGATCGTGGATGACTTCGAACGCGGGCTCAAGGCTGCCGATGCTGCTGAGAACGCAGCCGACGTCAAGGAGGGTATGCAACTCATTTACAATAAACTGGTGAAATATCTCGCAGCCAACGGCGTCAAGCCTATTGACCCCGAAGACCGCGATTTCGATACTGAACGTCACGAGGCTATCTCGGTTGTGCCGGTGCCTGATGAGGCTCAGAAGGGGAAAATCCTCGACACTGTGGAGAAGGGCTACATGATCAACGATAAGGTCCTCCGCCACGCTAAAGTTGTCGTCGGACAATAAGAGGACCCCCTGCCGGAGATGTGCGCGTAAGCCCCACGGGGGTGCTTCACCACGGCGGCGGCGCATGACTCCATTCACCGACCAATTAAAGATTACAGGAGATTTCCAGAGATGGCAGACAATAAACGAGATTACTATGAAGTGCTGGGGGTGGCCAAAGACGCCTCAGCCGACGAAATAAAGAAGGCCTACCGCAAGAAGGCTGTCCAATATCACCCCGACCGCAATCCTGACGACAAGGAGGCCGAGGAGAAATTCAAGGAGGCGGCCGAAGCCTATGATGTGCTCAGCGATGCGGAGAAGCGCGCCAAGTATGACCGCTTCGGACATAGCATGGGCCCGCAGGGATTCGGTGGTGCCGGTGGCGCTGGCGGTTACTATTCGGGCGGCATGAGCATGGAGGATATCTTCGCCAATTTCGGCGATATATTCGGCGATATGTTCGGTGGCGGCGGTCACTATAGCAGCGGCTTCGGCGGCGGCTTCAGCGGCGCCACGGGTGGCGCTCCACGCCAGCATGTCAACAAGGGCACCGACCTGCGCGTAACCGTCAAGGTCACTCTGCGCGACATCATGAATGGTGTCGAGAAGAAACTTAAAATACCCCGCTTCGTGGCCTGCGAGCACTGCAAGGGCACAGGAGCCAAGGATGGCACAGCCTTCAAAACCTGCGACCGCTGTCATGGCACAGGTTATGTGACCGGTGTCACCCAGACAATGTTCGGCCCGCAGCAGACGCGCCACGTCTGCCCGGAGTGCAACGGCGAGGGTAAGATCATCACCGAATCATGCACCTTCTGCCAAGGCACCGGTGTCAACAAGAAGGATGAGATCGTAAGCTTCAAGATTCCGGCAGGCGTTGAGGATGGCATGACCCTCACTCTGCGTGGCCAGGGCAACGCCCCGCGCCACGGCGGCGTCAACGGCGACCTGCTCATCGTCATCCAGGAGGAGAAGGATAGCGAGCTTATCCGCGACGGCATCGACCTGATATATAATCTGATGCTCGACTTCCCCACAGCGGCGCTCGGCGGTTCGGCCGAAGTGCCCACCGTAGAGGGACGCGCTCGACTCAAGATCACTCCCGGCACACAGCCCGGTAAAGTGCTCAGGCTGCGCGGCAAGGGTCTGCCGAAGATGAACAGTTCGGTCAAGGGGGACCTGCTCATCAATGTGATGGTGTATGTGCCCGAGAATCTCACCGATGCCGAAAAGAGCGCCATCGAGAGCCTCAAGGAGCAGCCCAATATCGTGCCGACTGAATCCACAGCCAAGAGAATCTTCTCACGCCTGCGCCATATCTTCAACAAAGAGAATCGAGGCGAGCAATAAACCCGCAAACGACAATAATAAATATGATAATGTGGTTCGCACCCGCGCCTTACCGACGCGGGTGCGAATTTTTAGAAACTTTTCAGCGCTCGCGGAATCAAGCTCTCAGTAAGAAGATAGACGGGAATAGATACTATCGGGAATAGATACTATTATGCATGATTCTGATTGAATCAAAGCAACTTTTCATCTATATTGATGGATTATTCAATTTTTATTATTAATTTCACGTTTTTAAGTATGTGACTGATATCCGGCATACTTATAGTAACTGATTTTTAGTAAGTAGTTGTTTAAACAAAAAGTTTAAATCAGTTCATTACCTACTGTAGGATTTGCACCCCCAAATCCTTTGCATCAACGACATCTCTACACATGGCATACACTTCACCAATAGATGAATCTCAACTTATCGCCGACCTGCAGAGGGAATCGACGGCCCCAAAAGCCTTCGCACTCTTGATGCGCACTTTCTCGGAACCCCTCTACTGGCAAATCCGAAAGATGGTGGTGAGTCATGATGATGCCAACGACCTGTTGCAGAACGTCTTCATGAAGGCCTGGAAGAATATCCACAACTTCCGGGGCGATGCCCGACTCTCGACCTGGCTTTTCAAGATAGCAGTCAATGAGTCTATCAATTTCATCAATCGTGAGAAGGCACGGCTTAACCTGCCGGCCGACGATGAGGAGACATCTTTCCTGCTCGATAATATCGAGGCTGACGAATACTTCGATGGCGACGACCTGCATAAGGAGCTCCTCAAGGCAATCGCCCGGCTGCCTGAAAAGCAGCGTCTCGTATTCAACATGCGATACTTCGATGAGATGAAGTATGAGGATATCTCCGATATCCTCGGTACATCTGTCGGAGCACTGAAGGCATCTTATCACCACGCCGTCAAGAAAATCAGTGAATATATCGGCAATCTGGAAGTCTGACATTCCCGGGCGCCACTGACAATTCTACCATTTTATACCTCTCTTCTGACGTGACATTATGAAAATACTTTCCAATCTGTCAACCCATGGGCTTCGCGCCAGGCATCTTCTGCTTGCTGCAGCCCTGGCCACCTCGGTGGCTGCGTCTGCAATCGCTCCACCCGATGATGTCATCGATGTCGTGCAGCCCGATGGTTCGGTGCTGCCCGTTATGGCCCGTGGGTCGCACCGCCACCACCGCATCTTCTCTGTCGATGGACTCCCCCTCATCTACGGCGCCGACGGCATGCTGCAGTATGCCGTGGCGGGGCCCGACGGTATACCGGTGGCCTCCGGTGTGAAGGCATCCGTGCCGTCGATGCGCTCAGCCGCTGAGATTCGGCTCATCAATTCTATCGACCGCGCACTGCTCGACTCGCAGTTTAATGCCATGGCAGCCTCTGCCGCCACACCGCGAAAGGGTGCGCCAAGTGCGGCGCTTGCCGATGACGACGATGCTCCGACATCTTCGCTCACCCAACGCTATCTCTGCAAGGGGGCTGCTTTCCCGGCTGAGGGTGAACCGCACGCTCTGGTGGTGCTCGTGCAGTTTCAGGACAAGAAGTTCACATCGCTTAACCCGGCCGGTTTCTATGAGCGACTGCTGAATGAGGAGGGCTTCTCGGATTATCAGGCCACAGGCTCGGCCCGCGATTTCTTTGTCGAGAACTCCGACGGCATATTCAAACCTGTGTTCGACCTTTTCGGACCTGTCACTCTCGATCATGGCATGGCTTATTATGGAGCGAATGACTGGGCAGGCAATGACCTCTGCCCGGAGGAGATGGTGATCGAGGCCTGCCGCCAACTCGACCCGGATGTGGATTTCAGCATCTATGACACCAATGGCGATGGCCAGATCGACAATGTGTTCATCTTCTACGCCGGATATGGCGAGGCTGACTCGATGCAGGCCAATACCGTTTGGCCTCATTCGGCCGACATCCTCGATTTCAATCTTGGCGAGGATTATTACTTCGACGGACTGCTGCTCAACCGCTACGCCATGACCTGCGAACTCGACTACCGCTACAAACGCACCGACGGTATCGGCACCTTCGTGCATGAGTTCAGCCACGTGCTCGGTCTGCCGGATCTCTATGCCACATCCTACACCACGGCCTACACGCCCGGGTTTTACAGCACCCTCGACATGGGTCCGTACAACAACCAGGGGCGCACGCCGCCTCACTTCAGCTCATTTGAGCGCTATTGCCTTGGATGGCTTGAGCCTGCCCCCCTATCCGAGGGTGAACATTCACTGCGCCCTCTCCACCTCTCCAACGATTGCTTCATCATCCCCACAGCACGCGACGATGAGTTCTTCCTCATTGAGAATCGCCAGCAACTCTGCTGCGATGCGTACCTGCCGGGCCACGGAATGCTCGTGTGGCACGTGGATTATGATAAGAAAATATGGGACCAGAATATCGTCAACAACAGTGCGACGCATCAATATGTCGACCTGATTGAGGCCGATGGCGTACTCTCAACGGCCTCCAACTCGGGCGACCCCTTCCCGGGCCCCTATCAGCGCACCGAACTCAGCCACACCTCCAATCCCGCACTCGTGGGCTGGGACAATAAACCCCTCGCGTTCGGACTCCACTCAATCGCCGAGTCGGAAGATGGCATCATCACCTTCACTGCCAAGTCTCAGGCCGGCTCAGGCGTTGAGGAGATTGCCGCTGCCGCCTCACCCTTCAGAATTGAGGGCAACCGCATCGTCAACACCTCTGACTGCGAAATCTCGCTCATAGACGCCGCCGGACGCAAAGCCGCCACTCTCCTTCCCGGAGAATCTACCGCACCCGCCCAAGGCATCTACATAATCTACGGCCCCGATTTCGCCCCCCTAAAGACAAAAATCTAAGCGACGCTCGCATCCCTCCCGACTCCCCCTCACAATAAGAATACACTCTCATCCAATCAGAGCTGACCCTCTTCGGGTCAGCTCTGCCCACATAAACACAAACCATAATGCAAGCCAAAATGTGCATCATTTTCGAATATAGCGATATTTTGAGGGATTTAGCCGACAGTCCCGAGCCATAGCAGGCGTCAGCCCCCTGTGAGGAGGACGCCCACACCCAACGCCGTTAAGTTAAGGAAGGGCCTGAATATCTCATAATCGGCAAGATGGGAAAG
>OFFM01000190.1_pt1 | contig 60628 bp, 49 predicted proteins | sample 1521401 | NCBI WGS metagenome assembly OFFM01 (sample SAMEA3504118, study PRJEB24116) | mouse gut metagenome | biome: mouse gut; feature: mouse-associated habitat; material: faeces | place: Denmark | collected 2011
CGGTGACGACGAGCACGGCTGGGACAACGACGGTGTGTTCAACTACGAAGGTGGCTGCTACGCTAAGGTTATCAACCTTTCAAAAGAGAACGAGCCCGATATCTACAACGCTATCAAGCGCGACGCTCTTCTTGAGAACGTTACTGTGCTCGAAGGTGGCAAATGCGACTTCGCAGACAAGAGCGTGACTGAGAACACCCGCGTTTCTTATCCTATCTATCACATCGAGAACATCGTTAAGCCCGTTTCAAAGGGTCCGGCTGCCAAGCAGGTGATCTTCCTCAGCGCTGACGCATTCGGTGTGCTTCCTCCCGTTGCTATCCTTAACAACGAGCAGGCTAAATATTACTTCCTCAGCGGCTTCACCGCTAAGCTCGCAGGAACAGAGCGTGGCATCACAGAGCCGACTCCCACATTCTCAGCTTGCTTCGGTCAGGCATTCCTCTCACTCCACCCCACAAAATATGCTGAGGAGCTGGAGAAGAAGATGAGCGCCAACGGTGCCAAGGCATATCTCGTGAACACCGGCTGGAACGGTACAGGCAAACGTATCTCAATTCCTGATACCCGTGGTATCATCGACGATATCCTCAATGGCGACATCGAGAAGGCTCCTACAAAGGTTCTCCCTTACTTCGATTTCGTTATCCCGACAGAGCTTCCCGGTGTTAACCCCGCTATCCTCGATCCGCGTGACACTTACGCTGATCCCAAGGAGTGGGATGACAAGGCTAAGAAACTCGCCGAGATGTTCATCAACAACTTCAAGAAGTTCGAGACCAACGAGGCTGGTAAGGCTCTCGTGGCTGCAGGTCCCCACATCTAATCAGAGGATTAAAAACCTTATATTTCAAAAGAGGCATCCGAACCGGATGTCTCTTTTTTTCGTTAGATAGGTAAGCCTCATAAAGAGGCTAAGGTTACGAATATGGCATTGCTTTGGAAAACACACATCCCTGCAGCGGTGACTTTTACCGTCATCGCATGCTCATTCTCTCCTGTTCTGGCAGGGGAAAATCAGCAGCTGCTCCGCGATTCTATCCCTGCGACATGGACATATGAATCGAAGCAGACAACCACACTCCCGTCTGACGACCGTTGGTGGGAGGGTTTCGACGATCCCGTGCTGACTTCGCTGATAAGACGTGGCGAAGAGAATTCTTTCAATCTCTCGATGGCGGCACACCGCATAGAGATGGCCCGTCAGAACTGGGAGCTGGCAAAAGCTGCATATTATCCCAACTTAGGCATTTCGGCAGGATGGACAAAGGAACTGCAGTCGGGAATGACAGGCAGGGAAGCAATGAAAGCCATGGGAGCGGATTATTTCTCTTTGGGTCTTAATTTCTCCTGGGAGATAGATGTGTTCGGACGTGTGCGTGAGCAGTCGAAAGAGGGCAAAGCCAATTATAACGCATCCAAGGCTGAGTATTCCGCCGCCATGATCTCCCTTTGCTCCAACATAGCCACCGCCTATTTCAATTATCGGCTGGCTCAGGGGCGCGTTGATGTTGCCAAACGCCAGATAACATCCCAAGAACGCATCAGTAAGATAACCCAGGCTCGCTATGAGACCGGACTCGCATCGAAACTTGATGTGTCGCAATCCCTGACCGTATTATACTCCACACAGGCAACGCTTCCCGCGCTCAACAACATGCAGACCGCCGCACTCAACAGTATCGCGCTGCTTATCGGATGCTATCCCGATGACATCCGTAGCGAGCTTGCAGGCGAACGAGAGCTGCCCAACGCTTTCCGCATGGTGAAGATCGGGGTGCCGGCGGATATGATACGACGCCGACCGGATATCCTTGAAGCCGAGCAACAACTCGCCGTATATGCAGCCCAGGCGGGAATAGCGAAAAAAGATTTCCTCCCCACCCTGTCGCTGACCGGATCTGTAGGCACCTCAGCCCATAAAATCAACGACCTCTTCTCTAAAGAAAGCTTCACATATTCCATCGCCCCGCAATTGTCGTGGACAATTTTCGAGGGGATGGCACGCAACAGGAGGCTGGCAGCGGCTAAGGAGCAGATGCTTGCAGGCATTGACAACTATAACCTTGCTGTCATGAATGCCGTGATCGAGACAGAAAACGCGCTCTCCGCCTACGACACCTCACTGCAGCAGATTGCCCTTTTCCGCAAGGTGCTGAATGAAAGCCGCGAATCCTTCACACTGGCTGTAGACCGCTATAAACGAGGTCTGTCAGCGTTCACGGATGTCATGAGCGCACAGATCAACATGCTGGAATATGAGAACACACTTCTGGAAACACGAGCCTCGGCACTATCTTCGCTCGTGAAAGTATACGCAGCCGTGGCAGGAAGTCCAATAGAAGAATAAAAGAAGTCCCAATCAAGAATAAAAATAGGATGCTATGAGATACATTTACATTTTCGGCATAGCTGCCATGATGCTTGCCGGATGCCATAAGAAGGAGCGGAAAGCGGAGATAATTCCGGAGGTTGACGTCACATACCCGATAGTTGACTCAGTCACGCTGCATAAGACCTACCCTGGATATATCCGCGCCATGAACAGCGCGGATATTGTGGCGAGGGTCAGCGGACAGCTCCTTACCCAGAACTACAAAGAGGGCGACTACGTGAGCAAAGGCCAGGTCCTTTTCACCATAGAATCGACAAAATACCGCGATGCTGTGGAGCAGGCGCAGGCTGCCTTACATACCGCCGAGAGTCAGTATGATTACGCATCCCGCCAATACGAGGCCATGAAAAAGGCTTTGCAGGCCGATGCGGTGTCGCAGATGGAGGTGATACAGGCGGAAAGCTCCATGAACACTGCCAAGGCATCCATACGCAATGCACGCGCAGCCTTGTCGACAGCGCAACAGAACCTCGGATATTGCACCGTCCGCGCCACCCGTCCGGGACGAATATCGATCGCTGAATATTCCACAGGTAATTATCTCAACGGGGAAGTTTCGCCGGTGAAACTTGCCACCATCTATGATGACGCACGGGTGAAAGCTGTGTTCGATATAGAGGATTCCCAATATGAGATGATGATGGGTAACAATTCTGTGACTGAAAACAAGCTTCTCAAAGCCATCCCTCTTAACTTCTCACAGAAGCTTCCACATTCCTACACGGCAGACCTCTATTATACATCCCCGAATATAGAGACCTCCACCGGCACATTATCTCTCGAGGGACACCTTGACAATCCTTATAAGGAATTGAAAGACGGTATGTTTGTATCCGTGGACCTTCCGTATGGCACTGAGCCGGAGGCAATACTTATCCGCGACGCTTCGATAGGCACCGACCAGCTCGGCAAATATGTGTATGTGGTAAACGACTCCAACAAGGTGGTATACACACCGGTTGAGACGGGCGAGATATACCGCGACTCGCTGCGCATTGTGACAAAAGGGTTGACACCAAAGCAACGTTATGTGACAAAGGCTCTGCTTACTGTCCGCAACGGAGAGGAAGTGAAACCAAGAATCATTAAAAACTAAGGCCATGTTCTCGGATTTCTTCATAAAACGACCGATTTTCGCCACTGTCATAGCTGTGCTGATGGTGCTTGCGGGAATCATGACGATGCGCACCCTCCCGGTGTCGCAATATCCCGACATCACACCTCCTACCGTGATGGTCAACGCGTCATACCCGGGTGCCAACGCCACAACCGTGGCTAAAGCAATCGGCGTCCCTATCGAGCAGCAGATCAACGGTGTCGAGGGGATGCTGTATATGAGCTCGTCTTCCGGCGATGATGGCAGTTATTCACTCACCGTCACTTTCGAGAACGGCACAGATGTGGACCAGGCGGCGATCGATGTCCAGAACCGCGTCACAATGGCACAGGGTCAGCTTCCGAATGCCGTTGTGGAGCAAGGCATAAACGTAATGAAGGAATCGAGCAACCAAGTGCTTTTCTGCACGCTGGAAAGCAAAGATCCTAAGCGTTATGACGCTTTATATCTCACCAATTATGCACAGCTGAATATCGTCGATCCCCTTTCGAGAGTGGAAGGTGTCGGAGGTGTGGAGGCTTTCGGCTCGGGAAAATACAGTATGCGAGTATGGCTCGACCCGGCGAAGATGCGCATGCGCGGACTCACTCCATCGGATGTGGAGGGAGCGATACGCGCGCAGAACATAGAGGTTTCCGCTGGATCAGTGGGAGCCGCCCCGACCGGAAATTCTGAGGATTTCAAATATACTATCGTGGTTGACGGACAACTGTCGGATGTATCGGAATTCGAGAACATCGTTATCCGCACCGATAACACCGGCATACTCCGTCTCAAAGATGTTGCCCGCGTTGAGTTAGGCAGTTCGTCATATTCAGGAGTGGCGAAGGTCAACGGTCAACAGACCGCTCTCATCGGTATACGCCAGCTGCCGGGAGCAAATGCCCTCGATGTGGCGAAAGGTTCCATCAAGGAGCTCGACCGGCTCAGCAAGTATTTCCCCGACGGCGTGTATTACCGCGTGGTGATGAACTCTACCGATTATGTAAGCAAATCCATCGATGAGGTGCTTGTAACTTTCGTGGAGACATCTCTGATTGTGATGATCGTGATCCTTATTTTCCTTCAGAACTGGAGGGCTGTGATCATTCCTATGCTCACCATCCCGGTCTCGCTGATCGCGACATTCGCTGTGATGAAGATAATGGGATTCTCCATAAACACGCTGACTCTGTTCGGTCTTGTGCTCGCCATCGCCATTGTGGTGGATGACGCCATAGTGGTGGTTGAGGATTGCTCACGCCTTGTCGACAAGGGGGACCTCAACAGAGTGCAGGCTGCCGAAAAGGCGATGAAGGAACTGACCGGACCCGTGATAGGCGAAGTGCTTGTGTTGCTCTCGGTGTTTGTTCCCACAGCATTTGTAAGCGGAATCACAGGCTCGTTATATAAGCAATTCGCGCTTACCATCGCTGTCTCTACGGCTTTCTCAGGATTCAACGCCCTTACGCTCACTCCGGCTTTGTGCGCTCTTTTCCTCAAACCGCGCAAGGAGACCAAATTTTTCCTTTTCAAATGGTTCAATGCCGGTTGGTCAAAAGTTGAGAACCTTTACACCCGATCCATCGGCAAGATGCTCAAACACGCCAAGCTGTCGCTGCTGGCATATCTCGCCATAGCCGCCCTCGCGTTCTGGGGCTTCTTCTCGTGGCCTACAAGCTATATCCCTCAGGAGGATATGGGATATTTCGTAACGTCGATACAGCTCCCTTCCGGAGCCTCGTTGGAACGCACTGAGAAGGTGGTCGATGACCTGTCGGCGCGTATTCTGAAGGAAGTGCCCCAGGTGAAGGATGTGATGAGTGTTGCGGGAATGTCGTTCATGGGTGGCGACGGATCAAACTGCGGTTCATTCTTTGTCATGCTTAAACCCTGGAAAGACCGCAAAGGGAAAGAGAATTCCATAAATTCAGTTATCGCTCATGTCAACGAGATCACATCTCAATGTCAGGAGGCAGTGATATTCTCGCTCAACCCACCTGCAATCCCAGGACTCGGTATGTCTTCCGGTCTGGAGATGCAGCTCCTCGACATCTCCAATCTTGGTACCGGTGAGCTTACCAAGGCTCTCAGGGAAGTTCAGGAAGCAGCTGAGAAGGACCCACGAATCGCCTCTGTCACATCAACATTCCAGGGCGAGGTGCCTCAATACAAATTGGTGTTCAACCGCGACCGTGCCTTGATGCAGGGAGTCGGGCTTGACGCTATCTACCAGACCCTCTCGGCATATATGGGAGACTCGTATGTAAACGATTTCTTCGATTTCGGGCGTAGCTACCAGGTGACAGTCAAGGGAGACCCTGCATCGCGTGGTGACATTCAAGATGTAAGACGTCTCAGCGTACGCAATTCGGAGGGGAAGATGGTGCCGTTCTCCACATTCACCGATATTGAACCGACGATGGGTGTGTCGAGTGTCAACCGCTACAACATGTATGTCACCGCAGGACTCACCGCCACGCCCGCCAAAGGGGTAAGCACATCCGAGGGTATAAAGGCGATGGAGGAGATTGTGGGCGATACGCTTGGGAAAAATTATAGCTATGCATGGACCGGACAGGCATATCAGGAGACACAATCAGGTGTGACCATCTCATTCGTGTTCATCTTCGCTATAATAATGACAATACTTGTGCTTTCCGCCCAATACGAAAGCTGGACAGACCCGATAGCCGTTGTGCTCAGTATGCCGGTGGCAATATTAGGCACGATTCTCGGATGCATGTTCATGAACCAGAGCATCAGCATCTATACCCAGATAGGACTCATCCTGTTGTTAGGAATGTCGGCCAAGAATGCCATCCTGATTGTGGAATATGCCATGGATTACCGCAAGGCCGGCCAGCCGATACTCAAGGCTGCGCAGGAGGCGGGACAGGTGCGTTTCCGCCCGATCATGATGACCGCACTTGCGTTTGTATTCGGAGTGATGCCCATGATGTTCGCCACAGGGCCGGGAGCCAACAGTCGTATAGAATTAGGTACGGCGGTAGTATTCGGCATGGCCATGAATGCCTTTATCGGCACACTGTTCGTGCCCAATTTCTGGGTACTGATGCAGACCATCCAGGAGAAATATCTCTCCAAGATCATCAAGCCGCCGAAGAATCCGCTTCGTCCCGGCAACGACACCCCCTCCACCCAAGTCTGAATCATCGACGAGCAAAGATTTCAAATGCAATATCCTTATTGCATTCTGTATCGTACTCTGTAGATACTCTGTAGGTACTCTGTATGGTATTCTGTTCGAAGTCTCTGCTTGTCGGGACGCAACCTCGAAGAGGTGGAATAATTGTAACCCCACATTGAGCAGGGCAAGGAACGCAGCCCCGCGAAGGTGTGGGGTTGATTACAGCGACGTAGCACGGCTTCGAAGAAGTCGATCAAATCCCTAATACATATGTTAAAGAAGGTTTAAATCCAAACCCACTTATGTTGTTTTTTGTATAAAATTTGGAGGTATTATCCGCAAATGACATTCTATAATAGGCTAATCACAAAAATAATGTTAAATTTGCATCATCGGAATAGTTTTAAGAAACTATTTATTAGATATACTCTAACTGCTATCTGCATATAACTCATAAATTTTACATAAGATGAAACTTGAAGAAATCGACATTGAGACATTAAATGAGAAAGGGATATCCGAAGAGAAACTCCGCGAGGAGCTTAAAATGCTCTCCGAGGGATTTCCTTATCTTAAAATAGAGGCTCCCGCAACTGTGGGTCACGGAATATCTGCCATGACTGAAGAGATGAAAGCGACTGCCGTGAAATGCTGGGATGAATTTCTGGCTGCCGGCGGTGCGGTGATGAAAATGGTTCCAGCCAGTGGGGCCGCGTCAAGGATGTTCAAAGACATTTTCTCGTTTGTCAATGGGAAAAAGGATAAACCGGATAATGACTTCATGAAGCATTTCTTCGAGAATATCGAGAACTTCGCTTTTTTCCACAGACTCAATTTCATTTGTCTTTCACTTTATGGCAAGAGTGTAGATTCCCTTATTAAGGAAAAACGATATAAGGATATAGCACAGGCTCTTATTGGCAAGGAGGGTCTCAACTATGGATACCTTCCCAAAGCTCTTCTTCAGTTCCACAAAGTAATAGGCACATCGCGCACTGCGCTTGAGGAGCATCTGGCTGAAGGCGCTATGTACGCATCGGGGAAAGATAAGAAAGTGAATGTGCATTTCACTGTTTCTCAAGAGCATCTCCCTCTCGTGCAGGCTAAAGTAGAGGAAGCTGCCGCACATCTCGGACACAAGTTCGGTGTGACATATGACATAACCTATAGCGTGCAGAAACCGTCCACTGATACTGTAGCATCAAATCTCGACGGAACACCCTATCGTGAGAATGGCAAACTATTCTTCCGTCCTGGTGGACACGGCGCTCTTATCGAAAATCTCAACGACCTTTCATCGGACGTTATCTTTATAAAAAATATCGACAATGTCGTGCCCGATGAAAGAAGAGAGTCTACGGTTGAATACAAGAAAATCTTAGGTGGTATCTTAGTTGCTACCAAACAACGCATCAATGAATATTGCAAGAAGCTCGACAAGGGTGTGCCTTCAAAGGAGGAGCTTGACGAGATGCTTCATTTCACAAGAAATGTGCTTTGCATAACCAACGATGGCGCTGATTCAATGGATGATGCTGCAAAGGCAACCTACCTTTTCAATAAACTCGACCGACCCACACGCGTATGCGGCATGGTGAAAAACGAAGGTGAACCCGGTGGCGGTCCTTACCTTGCCTATAATCCTGACGGCACCGTTTCTCCCCAGATTCTGGAGGCATCCCAGATAGATTCCAAGAATAAAGAGGCGTTGAAGATGATGAAAAACGCAACCCATTTCAATCCGGTTGATCTTGTAGTGTCAATCACCGACTACAAGGGTGAGAAATTCAATCTTCCGCAATATGTTGACAAAGCCACGGGCTTCATTTCGCAGAAAAGCCGTGAGGGTGTCGAGATTAAAGCTCTCGAACTTCCCGGACTCTGGAATGGAGCGATGAGCGACTGGAACACAATCCTTGTTGAGGTGCCTGCTGACACCTTCAACCCCGTGAAAACTGTCAACGATCTTCTGAGAGATGCTCATCAACCCAAATAATCGCAACGTGATATGAAGAAAATCACAATAGCTATCCTGCCTGCATTGCTGCTCGCCTCTTGCGCGGGCGGCAATGCCGACAAGGATAAGGCAAAGAATGATTACCGTCAGGCTCTCGCCGATTCCATTACAGCGGCGCAAAGAAATGTAGACTCTTGTGAAAACCGCCTTAAGGTAATGACCGACAATGTCAACCAGTGGATGCGTGATTTCACGGTTGTCAACAACTCGCGTGAAGTGGAAGGATATTATATTTTCAACGGATGGCAAAATAGATACCCTTTGCAGTCCACCGGTATGGTAGCCCGGATTTCAAACGGTGAAAGACTTGAACTTATAGCCGCACTCAAAGGCTCCACATTTAATGCTGTCATGGTGGAAAGTGGTGAAAAATCCGCCACAACGGCGGTTGTGCCACATGACCAGGCTCTCAACTATAGAAGAGAGGGATTGAACACAGTCATGTTTGCAGGAGCGGAAGCGGATTCTGTAGCACAGATGATCGCTGACAACGAATTGAATGTTGTAAAGATTATATTCCTGGAGAATGGCAAACCCAAGGGCAGTTGGCAAATCCCCGAAGATTATAAGAAGATGATCTCAGCTACGTGGATGCTCTATTCCTCACGGCAGCAACAGATGCGTCTTGAGGCAGAGATGAAAAAAGAGTTCAAAAAAATTGAGATCCTCAGAACTCATTTAGATAAATAAATCAACAGCGCATGAAGAAACTTCTGATCCCGATGATGCTTATTCTCGGTGCGGCATTCGCATCGGGTGAGTGGCATTTTCCTGAAAAATACACCGGTCCGGTGACTCCGACCACCGACACCACATGGCATCCGGATATTCTTGAAGGGTATGAGGCAAGGTATGTCAATCATGGAGAGGCTTTCGATGGTCCTTGCAGATCCACTATAATCCGCAAGCTCGCACCGAATAAATCCCGGAAAGCATATCTCTATGTTCATGGATTCAACGACTATTTCTTTCAGAAAGAGATGGGAGAACTGTTCGTGGATTCGGGATACAATTTCTATGCTGTAGACCTGCGCAGATATGGCCGTAGCTGGCAACCATGGCAATATCCTTTCAACGTCAGGAAACAGAAGGAGTATTTCGAAGATATAGATTCGGCTCTATCTCAGATCCGACGAGACGGCAATACCGACATTACCCTGTCGGGACACAGCACCGGAGGTCTGACGGTCGCATACATGGCAGCCATGAAAGGCGCTCGTGTAGGCGTTAACCGCGTAGTTACTGACAGTCCGTTTCTCGAATGGAATTTCTCGGCACTGATGAGGAATGTCGGAGCTCCGATGATTGAGCTGCTAAGTAAAATTTCACCCAACAGCAAAGTAAAGCAGGCACATTGCGATGGATATGCATATTCTCTGTTAAAAGAATATGATGGTGAATGGACTTATGACACAGATTGGAAAATGATATATTCTCCTCCTGTCACTTTCAGTTGGGTTGGATCAATCAATCATGCTCAATCTGAACTGATGAAAAAGGCATCACATATCACAGTTCCGATACTCGTAATGCATAGCACCCGAAAAATCTCCGGATGCAACTACACACCGGAGTTCCAGACGGGAGATGCAGTTCTTGATCCGGCTATGATTCAGAAACGCGGTGAAAAACTCGGGCATGTCCGTGAGGTTTGTGCCATAGACAGCGGCATACACGACCTCATCCTTTCCCCCTCGCCCCACCGAGAAGCCGCCTATGATACAATCTTCAGATTCATCCGCACCCATTAACCGGATAATCTACAGATAATCTTATTACAAAATTTATCCGTAAACATAAGCCGATGCACAAGGGATGTGCATCGGCTTATATTTACGGATTATATCAAAAAAAGGATTCTTCAATGAAGAATCCTTTTAGGGTGAAATGTGGGTCTCGAACCCACGACCTTCGGAACCACAATCCGACGCTCTAACCAACTGAGCTAATCTCACCATGTTTTGCCGTCATCACGCATGGCCTCTGACGGCCTCTTTGCGGTTTGACGCTGCAAAGGTACTACATTTTTTTGATTCCGCAATACCACAACACAAAAAATCATTCAAATTCCCATTTTTTTCACGTAAGCCGGATCAGGCACAAATCCTCATGGCAAATAATGACCGATAAAACGGTTCAGGCCATGAAAAAGTAACCGGCCGCCGGCATCCTCATCGCTTACACGCGTCATGAGGCATATCCGGCAGCCGGTTGCAGTGACATGGGGTCAATATATTACAGGCGGCATCCTGCCTGCCTGCGAGTTATCTCTACAGCAGTGAAAGAGAACGGGTAATGAAGCGCGACAAATCAGCGCCACGCAACATACCGTTACCCAGCAGGGCAAGGTCGATAAGCTGCCCCACAACCGGCTGGGCCGAGGCATAATCGGCAATGAGTTTCGTCTGCTCTTCGCGTGAAGTGTTATTGGCAGCCTGAAGCGCTTCGATTTCCTTGCTATCCTCATCAGAAGGCTTGCCATCCTTATCTTTATCGCGCAAGGCGGTAATCTTCTCATTGTTGGCATTGACGCTATCCATCATAGGCTGCACCTTGGCAGCAAGCGCTCCATCGGCTTCTGAGGCAACTTTCTTTATGATGGGGTTCTCTGTGTTGACAATAAGTGAATAGCTGTCGGGCATCTCGCCATAGAAGTTCATGCCAGGCTGCATGGCGGCCATCTCCTTCATACGGCGCATATACTCGTTCTGGGTGATTATAATCGGGGCATCCTTCTCGGTCATGGCCTCGAAATTGACAAAGAACTGCGCGTTTTCAACCTTCGGAAGCTGCGAATTGAAAAGAGTTGTGAGTATATCGCGCTGAGCGGCTGAAAGATCCACACTTTTGCGGTCGGCTTTGGGGATAAGGTTGTCGACCACATCCGAATCGACACGAACGAACCGGCTCTTTTCGATTTTATGTTCGAGCAGACCCACGAAATGGCTGTCCAATTGCCCGTCCATCACAAGAACCGAATACCCCCGGTCGGTGGCAGCCTTTATATAAGTATATTGCGCAGTTTTGTCGGTAGCATAAAGGAATATGATGTTGCCGTCTTTGTCGGTCTGCGAAGGCGCGATAAGCTCCTTGTATTCCTCGATAGTGAAATATTTATCCTCGGTATCTTTCAGGAGGTCGAATTTCATAGCCGCATCACAGAACTTCTCGTCGGTAAGCATGCCGTATTCTATGAAAATCTTGATGTCATCCCACTTCTGTTCGAATTCCTTACGGTCGGCTTTGAACAGTTCTTCGAGACGCGACGACACTTTTTTGGTGATATACGACGAAATCTTCTTAACCGCCGAATCGCTTTGCAGATACGAGCGCGAAACATTCAGAGGGATGTCGGGTGAATCAAGCACACCCTGCAAAAGCATCATGAACTCCGGCACCACACCTTCTACCGAATCAGTCACAAACACCTGGTTGCAGTAGAGCTGGATGCGGTTTTTGGTAACCTCGAAATTATTTTTGATTTTTGGAAAATAGAGAATACCTGTCAGGGTGAACGGGTAGTCCACATTCAGGTGAATCCAGAACAACGGGTCGTCCTGCCCGGGATACAGCTCGTGATAGAAGTCACGGTAATCCTTGTCGGTGAGGTCGGCCGGTTTCTTCGTCCATGCCGGTTCGGTGATATTGACCACGTTGTCGCGGTCTGTATCGACCATCTTGCCATCCTTCCATTCCTGTTGTTTGCCCGAAATAACAGGTACGGGGAGGAAACGGCAATATTTCTTAAGCAACGTGTCGACGCGCGCCTGCTCCAGGAACTCTTTGTTGTCGTCATCTATATAAAGGATGATATCAGTTCCACGCCCGGCCTTATCCGATGCCTCGATAGTGAACTCCGGCGAACCGTCGCAACTCCACTTGACAGCCTCCGCCCCATCCTTATACGACAGGGTGTTGATTTCAACCTTCTTGGCCACCATGAATGCCGAATAGAAACCGAGACCGAAATGACCGATTATGGCATTGGCATTATCCTTATATTTTTCAAGGAATTCCTCGGCTCCCGAAAATGCAATCTGGTTGATGTATTTCTCAATGTCGTCGGCAGTCATACCGATGCCATGGTCGGAAACCGTCAGAGTGCCAGCCTCCTTATCGACGGATACGCGGACATCCATCTCGCCCAACACACCTTTGAATTCACCAAACGAGGCTAAGGTTTTAAGCTTCTGGGTGGCGTCTATCGCATTCGAGACAAGCTCACGCAGGAAAATTTCATGATCGCTGTAAAGGAACTTCTTGATAACGGGGAAAATATTTTCGGTAGTAACCCCGATAGTACCTGTTTTTGCCATGATGTGTATCTTTAAAATTTGATTATGCTATTTGTTTAAACAATTCTGAAGGAAGGATTATGCCCTCCTCCCACATTTCATAATAACAATCTGCAAAACAAATGCCACACTATCCGGCATGCCATTTTGTCATAATTTTCATTAAAACCAGTCCCGGCAAATAACTACCCCTAAGCGGAAGCCTCTTGGCACCGTTACGCCCTATGCCCGTCATCAACCGTTATTGTAAAAGTTAAAAAACTCCAATCGTTACAAATTGCCACATAAGCCAGCAACCATCCGGGAAGGCGGATTGTTATAGCGACAGAAACATTATAAACATAATTCGATTTATGGAATTTCTTACAAATGACAAACTGGTTATCGTCGGCGCAGCCGGCATGATCGGATCAAACATGGCGCAAACCGCCATAATGATGCAGCTCACCCCGAACATCTGCCTTTACGACCCTTACGCACCGGCTCTTGAAGGTGTCGCAGAAGAATTGCTTCACTGTGGTTTCGAAGGGATGAACATAACATTCACCTCCGATGTGAAAGAAGCTCTGACAGGAGCCAAATATATTGTAAACTCCGGCGGTGCCGCACGCAAGGCCGGAATGACCCGCGAGGATTTGCTGAAAGGGAATGCCGCCATAGCCGAGCAGTTTGGCAAAGATGTGCGTGCATATTGCCCCGATGTGAAACACATCACCGTGGTGTTCAACCCGGCCGATATAACCGGCCTGGTAACATTGCTTTATTCTGGCTTGAAACCCTCACAGGTCACCACATTGGCCGCACTCGACAGCACGCGTTTGCGCAGCGAGCTTTCCAAATACCTGCACATCCCCGCCGACGAAATCGTCAACTGCCGCACATATGGCGGCCATGGCGAGCAAATGGCGGTTTATGCTTCGACCACCTCGGTCAACGGAAAGCCCCTTACCGAAATCATCGGCACTGAACAAATCCCCGAAAAAGACTGGGAGGAAATTAAAGTACGCGTAATCCAGGGCGGTAAAAACATCATCGACCTTCGCGGCCGTTCCTCCTTCCAAAGCCCGGCTTATCTTTCAATCGAAATGATAGCTGCCGCAATGGGCGGGAAACCGTTCCGCTGGCCGGCCGGCGTATATGTAAACAACGACCGTTTCAGCCATATAATGATGGCTATGGAAACCACGATAACAAAAGACGGCGTAAGTGTCAAAAAACTGTCAGGCACCCACCAGGAAGAGCAGGATCTCGAAAAGAGCTACCACCACCTCTGCAACCTCCGCGACGAGGTAATCAAGATGGGAGTTATGCCACCAATTGAAAAATGGGGCGAGCTTAATCCCTGGCTTGACCAAAAAACGTGCTGCTGCAAATAAGCGCCGAAAAGCTTATCAAGGTATTCCGGGATGAGACGGCATGAATCCTCTCGTCCATTACATGATATTCCTTACCGCCTCCTCATATTTTGCCAATGAGGAGGCTTTTTTTATAGCCTTTGCATGCTTCCTGCCTATTTCCGGCTCAAGATATTCCCAAAATGGTTTTATCTTGGCAAGAATCTGTGTCGCGCCACATAAAGTGTCGCAATAATAACCATAGATACCTTCGTGAAGACTTCTGATTTTCACAACACGCTCCTCGTGCCCCCATTCACGCCCCTCGGCCCATTCAGCCACAAGCGACGGACGTGCCAACAGCCCTCGGCCTATCATAACCCCGGCCAAGCGCGGGAAGCGCGATGTGACGGCATCAATGCCTTGCGGGAAAATTATGTCGCCATTGAATACGACAGGATGCGAAATGCGCTCATAAATGGCCGCGAACTCGTCAATATACATCTCTCCCCCATATTGCTGTGATGCAACACGCGGATGCACCGTGACATGGCTCAGTTTCATCCTGTTCAAAGTGTCGGCTATCCCCATCCATTCGTCAGGCCGTTCAACACCGAGCCTCATTTTCACCGACAATGCAAGCCCGTCGGCCATCCCTGCAACCGCATCTAAAAGCTCGGGCTTGCGTAGCAACGCCGATCCCCTCCCATGCCTTACCTGAGGCGGGAACGGACACCCAAGGTTCAAATCCATTCTATCGAACCCGGCACCGGCAACACCGTTACACAATATCCCGAACTCGGCCTCATCCCTGAAAATGATCTGCGGAATCAACGTATGGTTCCAGTTAAGCGATGATGTGATATTCTTTATGTCACGTCGGCGCACCTCTCCCTTCTCCACCCTGATAAACGGGGAGAACCACGCATCAATCCCCTGCCCGTACACTTCTGTATGGAAATGGCAGAAAGGCGCATCGGTAAACCCCTGCATAGGAGCAGCAAAAATCCTGAAATCCATAAATATTACATAATTTGCACCAGCAAAATTACTACATCCGGCCTATAATCGCAAACCATACCAGGGCGGTAGCCTAAATTTGCGCCCGGGTATGAGCTGCCCCCATCCGCTTCTTTGCAATGTTGACCAAAATCATCCCGAAGATTATCACCACCATCGACACCACCTGCACCCAATGCAACGTCGTCATCCCAATAACCACGGCAGTAATCGTGGCAACCACAGGTACAAGATATTGGTAAATCGACACCAGCTCGCTACCAATCAGCTTCGTAGCAGGCGACAAAAGGAAATAAGCCAAAAACGTAGGACATAACATCACAAACGCAATCAACGCCCATGGCTCATAATCATGGATATGATGGAAAATCTCGGCATGAGGGAATGCCGGGAGCAAAGCCAGGGCTGGAACCGATGCAAAGAGAAACACCCATCTCAGCAAGGAAACCGGCCTGTATGTTTTCGAAGGTTTCTCGATTATGACAAGATAAAATGCATAGCATAGCGCACTTGCCAAAGCAAGCAAATCACCCAGCAACCGGTTTGAACCGCCGCCATGCACGTCACCATCGTGGCCGGTCGCTATAACCAGGAAAGCCCCGGCAAAGGCCACCCCTACGCCCGATATTTCAAGCCACGAAGTGCGGTTATGACGGAATATAACCCCTATCAGAATAACAAACACAGGCGGAAGGGTCATTATAATAGCAACATCAATCGGGTTGCCATAATGCAACGACATGTTGAACAGGAAGATAAACAGGAAAATCCCCAACGCCCCGCCGAGAATCACATAACGCCAATCCTCGCGTTGCAGTTTTGTGGTTTTAAGGAATATCGAGGCAATCCACATCAACAGGCAGCCACCCATCAGACGGAACACAGTAAGATCCATCGAGGTCATCCAGTGCGGGATAAGTATTTTAGCCACAGGTATATTGACCCCGAAAAATATCGTGGCAGTCAATATGCACAAATTCCCCTTTACAAAATTCCCCATAGTTGTTTTCTTAGTGTATTGTTCACTCATGATTATATCATTATTCACATCCTAGGCCAAAGGCCGCCAAAGTGATTTTATTTCTATGTAGATAAGCGATGAGGCCGTTTCCGCCCTCCTTATATAAACAAGGCAGCATGCCAAAACTTTCATTTTGACACGCTGCCTGCATTTTCATAAGTAAGTCGTGGAAATTATTTTATATTATCTGAGAGCATACTTTCAGATAATGTAAAGCCTGATTATACGTTTCATGCGTAATAATTTTCATGACTTACTTATCGATGGGAAGTGGGCTGTCAATTGACCGCCTCATAAACAACTTACCCGTCCAAGTATCAATCCCGTAATTTGTCGGCAAGGTGCCCGGCACCTTTGGCAGCCGATTCGAGCGTATCGGCCGTGAAATCCTTCACTTTGTCGAGAATCGACGCACCTTTTTCGGCAGCTTTATCCTTCAAATCACCGGCTTTTTCTTTTGCGGCCTGGGCAACGTCAGAAACCTTATCCTTTGCGTTGGCCACCATTTCGGCTGCCTGGTCCTTTGCATTAGAAACTGCATCGGCAGCTTTATCCTTTACATCGGAGATCGCATTAACGGCCTTGTCCTTGGCGGCTCCGACTTCTTCCTTGACCGCAACCTTTGCAGCCTGTGCACTCACATTCGCCGCCTTGCGGGAAACATCAGCCGCCGCCTCGGCTACTACCTGTTTTTTTGATGTCGTATCCATAAATATTGTGTTTTTAGATGTTACGTATCCGAATAACATCAATTCCTCACTCATGGTTTGCTTTTTGAAGCATTCCTCACAAGCTTTTGAAACCTTTAACACCAAATGACATCAAACAACATCGCAACTCCATGTTCATCCACCCGCCCCAATAACAGGCAGACACACAGGAAGAAGATAAAATGACACATACATCTCCGAGGTCTCTGCCAATTCCAATAAAGGAACTGTTCCGGGGAACGATTTCAATCCTTGGTCTGAAGGATATATAATAACGCAGTCGATAATCGAAGAATCCCGTTCACAATCATCCAAAACCCGTTGTCTAATCTTTTTATGCCGCGCATAACCCGAAAGTTGCCGCACATTTTCATGAACCGTATCGGTTTTCCATCGCGGTATATATTTTGTGTCAATAATAAGTTTTTCGTCAGTTTTTACAAAATCAAGTTCGTTTCCAAATGTAGCAGGGTGATAAACAATGGTTTTACCATAGGCATCCCTCAAAAGAGACAACACAAACAGCTCATACAGCAATGGCATATTGATAAAGAACGGGGGCATCATATGCTTATTCCCATGCAACACGTTATCAAAATCACATCCGAACATCCGAAATATCCATGATGCCACACGCAAAGCCTCGGAATACTCCGGATAAAGCCGGTTAATCCTCAAAACCGGAACAGAAGCCCGCGGATCGACCTCTCCGATTCCGGCAAAAGAGCCACGGCAATAATTCGCTTTTTCCCAAAGGACGTCTGAATTATTCATGCCATGACATCCTGACAAAAAACGCTCACAAAACAATAAAGCGGTGTTTAACACCCTGTTCTCGACACAATCAGTCGAGAATTCATGGTAACGGCAATATGTTTTGTCAAACCGGCTGAACGCGTGATGACGTTTCAGCGTAGTCCCCACACAGATTTTGCCTTTTATTTTGCCTTGCAACGAGGCATCACGCCCTATATAATTACGCATCAATCCCTTCCTTACTATGCCTTCGAGCAGCAAGAGGAAATGGGCAACAATAAACGGGGTAAGCTCCACCTGGCCTCCCGATGCCGGAATCATAGGGCTATCGAAATCAATTCTATAGATTTCACCTAAAGCAGCCCGCATTTCAGGGCAATCATCCCTGAAACAATGCATGAACATACCGAGCACATCCAGCCCCTTTATTTTAGGGGTTACGCACATGGCACTTACACCTGGCTCAATCCATTTCATCCCTACAAAATAGCCGGCCCTGACAGATGTGCGCCCACGGTCAGCCCAGTCAACGCCCAAAAGCAAATCAGGATCGGCAGGAGTATAACTGCAGGAATCCAGTATTCTTCCCAACCCGCTATAAACACATTCCACCGGCTCCGAAACTCCATGTTCAACCAAATTCAGGAACAATATGTCATTATTACATTCAAACATGCAATGCGGTTGCTTCAATATCAGTCAAATGAAAGGTTATCAATATCAGGATATTCCCCGTTATCGTTCCTATCCAGCATAAGGATTCCGTCCGTACAGTATTCCCGCAGCAACGGCTTTATTTCATATTCAAGCTTCATCTGCAACTCATCCATCGACGATGCCAGGAAATAACTGTGACCAATCATCATATCCGATTTCTTGAAGGAACCGTTCAAACGGCTCATCAATGCCTCCACCTGCTGGAACAATGACTCTGCAGCATCCCTGACTTCCGCCGACGGGAACGGATATTTGAAAATCACGTTTAAATCAGATAGGGCGGAAACAAAACCGAACCTACGGCGTATGGCATAATCCAACGTGCCGATACTACGGTCAGCGGTATTCATGGTAGCGATGATATATAGGTTTGACGGTACTCCGAATTTCATCCTTGAATATGGCAAAGTAACCGTGACAGCATTTGTTTCCCCAATACGTTTATCAGCTTCGAGCAATGTAATCAGCTCACCCATAACTTTTGAAATGTTGCCACGGTTGATTTCGTCAACTATCATCACATATGCATCAGCATTTTTAAAATCAAGGTCAGCCCCATCGGCCTGGACCAGTTCGTCAATCAGTGCCAGCTTCTTCCTGTAATCCATTTCACCGAGTTCCTGTCTGAACGAGCCTGCATCATACTCCACCCCTACTTCTTGCGCATGCTTTTCTTTACGTACAAGGATTTCCTTCAGCACAGCCCAATAAAGAGGCACGTTGCATCCACCGATAACCCCTCTGATTGCCGACTCTATATTCCCCATCTCATCCAAAGATTTGACAGAAGGGAACTTATCATACAATTTCCGCAACCTTCTGAACGATACCGTATATGTAGGGGCACTTTCGCCATCCCCTTTTATCCGGATATTTCCTTGGCCGCTGATTTTGGGAAAGCCATATTTAACCCCGGTTTTAGTAGTGAACCCCTTGAACACATTCGATTTGATATCCTCAACCAAAGAATCCTCTACGTCATCAAAGCCGATAGAATCAGTCAGGCTGTGATTTCCCGGTTTAACAGCTGCAAAAAACGCATCCGTAGCCATCGAAAGCAACATACCGGCCTGTGGTTCAAACCTTACACCGGCCTCCCCCTCGACCGGCCTGAGCCCCTCGACGAATTCCTCATAATCCAACGACTGATGGAACGTTGTGAATGCAATCCGGCCCTCATCAATGAGGCGCCGGTATTCATTCATAAGTTTCCCCCTATTGTCGAAATCGCCAAAATCAGGTGAACACAACCTCACGGCCAGTTCCGCAGTAAGATAGGTTTTCCCCGTGCCGGGCGCTCCTTGCACCACAATCTGTTTCTTGCTTTTAAGCAAGCGTATATTAGGATCGGATTCGTTCTTTTCCATTCTTTTTGATTTTATCAATGCCATAACATGGGAATAAAATTCATAATCTTTCTGCGTCAGAGTTTTTTGAGGTAAGGTCTTCTGACGGAACCTGCCATCTATCGGCCATGTTCCCACCTCGTCCCATTCCACATCCCTTATGTGGGGGAACTCCCCTTGCGATTCGTCGTAACGGTAATCCGAAGTCACCGTGCCTACACCGATGATTTCTCGTAACCCTTTCTTGGCAATCACTATATCACCCTCCTGAATGCTGTTTACAAAATCATAACAGCATTTGGCACTGACACTGTGGTCTTTATCAATGCCATATTCCGATGCGAGAATTTCTGTCAAGTCCCACTTTGTCTTATACTGACGTAAATCATCGATTGCCTCCCAACCCAGGGCCATCGTGGATGTGCTCTGATCAGTCTCCCAATTAGAAGCCGCTTCACCAGGCGCATACAGCCAGACATTTCGCCGTGAAGATAAAATCCGGTTTGCTTCATGCCATAGCATTTCCCCATATTCAAACACATCCAGGTTGGCTGGCTTCACGGCCATCACTGCTTGTTGCAATTGCGACATAGAAAGCTTCATAGAACCGTCAATGCCTACCGATTCCGCACCCGCTGCCAACATTACATGCTTGAACACCCCGACCAATTGAAAATCAGCATAGATAAATGCGATTTTCCATTTCACGGCAGTACCTAGATCAATAGAATCTATCGCAGTGAAATTACCCGAAGCCGCATATCGGGCAATATCACTCACTATACGTCTGACGGCAGAAAAAGCCTCATCACGCGTTTGACCATATTTGGCATACCAGGCATATTCACCGTCCGACATCCTTCCTTTCATGCCAACCGGAAGATTCGCACACTTATATATACCAAACTTATACGCACTTCCGCCCCATATGCTGCCAAGTCGGTCTGCAACCGATTCCAGCCAATAGCAAAAAGAGTCATGATTGGTATTGGTATAAACTTCCAATGGCATTGTTTCCAGAGATTCAAGCGGGAATTTCGCAAGAAACGAATCATAAAGGTCTTTTGGAGATGTATTATCTGCCATAATCTGCAAAATAGGTCAATTTACGCAAAGATAGCGATAAGTTATCAACTTAACGAGGGTTTGTGTAACTTTGCATGCGAATTTGCGACAAATAAAGTAGGTCATATGTAGACAGGTGTAATGTTACACCGGCAGGTATGGCTCTATCACCACGATTACTTCACTCCCACAATATTAATAATGGATATAATAAAGGCTGACAACATCACAAAGAGATACACGGGTCACACAGCCCTCGACAACGTGACGGTTAACATACCCGAAGGCTCAATCTACGGGTTGCTAGGTCCGAACGGGGCAGGAAAAACCACGCTCATCCGTATAATCAACCACATCACCGCCCCCGACAGCGGCGAACTGTGGTTCGGCGACCACCGGCTGACAGCCAGCGACGTGACCAATATAGGCTACCTCCCTGAGGAGCGCGGCCTCTATAAGAAAATGCGGGTCGGCGACCAGGCCCTGTTCTTTGCAAAACTCAAAGGCTTAAAGACACGCGAAGCCACCGAGGAACTTAAAAAATGGTTCGAGCGTTTCGGGATAATGGAATGGTGGAACAAGAAAGTAGAGGAACTCTCGAAAGGGATGGCACAGAAAATACAGTTCATCGTAACTGTGCTGCACCGCCCCAAGCTCCTGATTTTCGACGAACCGTTCTCAGGGTTCGACCCAATAAACGCAGAATTGCTTAAGCAGGAAATCCTTCGTCTGCGCGACGAAGGCGCGACCGTTATCTTCTCCACCCATAACATGGAAAGCGTGGAAGCCCTCTGCGACAATTTCACCCTTTTCAACCGCTCGCACAACATCCTTTCAGGCAATGTGGCCGAAATCCGCCGCGCCATGGGCAAGGATAACTACAAACTCACATTCCTTGGCGACCCTGCAAAACTGCTTGCAGCCCTCGGCGACACCGTTGCATCACATAAAATGGGGACACCTAAAGAAACTCCCGACGGGCTGACTGTCAGCGCGGAATTCACCCTGCGCCCCGACACAGACATGCGCCGGTTCATACGTGATGCAAATGATGCTGTGGAAATCGTGACATTCGACCGCGCACTCCCTTCGATGAATGAAATCTTCATCAAAACCGTTGAAAAGGCAAACTCCGAAGCCGCCGCTGCTGTCTGATTTACGATAATCCAGTCACTTAATCCCTAGTTACAACATCCTTTTAACCAGCCATACCCATGCAATCAAACATAGGCATTATAATTTCGCGCGAATTTTCCGAGCGTGTCGCAAAAAAGAGCTTTATCATCACCACCCTCCTCATGCCGGTGCTGATGCTGGCGCTAATGGCCGCACCGGCCCTAATCGCCCAGTTCTCCACCCCCTCCGAAAGGGTTATCGCCGTGTCGGACGCAAGCGGCCTCATATACCCGCAACTCCAGGCACAAGGAAGTGTTCCCGACTATATAACCATTAAGGAAAGCAACGTTACCGCCGACTCCCTGACACTTGCCTCAAACAAAGAATTCGACGGGGTGCTGGTAATCGGCAAAAACATAGTCGACAACCCGTCCGACGTAAAACTCTACCTCCGCGACGCCGGTTCGATGGAACTTGAAACAGCATTCTCCTCCATAATAAAACAAACCGTTGAAACCGAACGCCTCAAGCACTACAACATCGAGAATCTCAACGAAATCCTTGCAGAAATCGATGCCGACGTACATCTACAGACCATACGTGTCAACGAAACCGGCGAAAGCGAAAGCACCTCGTCGGCATTATCGTTCTTCATCGGGCTGGCAATGACATTCATCCTGTACATGTTCCTGCTCATCTACGGGCAGATGGTGATGACCTCGATAATCGAGGAAAAAAACAACCGGGTGCTCGAGCTTGTGGTGTCATCGGTCAAACCCCTGCAACTTATGCTTGGCAAAATCATAGGCGTAGGGCTGGTTGCCGTTGTGCAGGTGACTATATGGGGCGTGCTGATATGCCTTATGAGCGCCTTCCTTCTGCCTCTGCTGATGCCGGAAAGCCTCTCGCAGGAAGTGGCACTTGCCGGGACAGGCGCCCTCGATGCCGCCTCGGCCAATTTCGACCCTGAATTAATCCAGATGGTAAGCATCCTCGGATCAGTGGGCTATATAGCGAAACTATTCGGCATAATGACCCTGTTTCTCATCGGCGGATTCCTCTTCTTCGCCTCGATTTTCGCAGCTATCGGTTCGGCTGTCGACAACATCCAGGACGCCTCACAACTGCAATCGTTCGCAATCATACCCATAATCGTAGCCCTCATATTCTCGATAAGCGTCGGCAACGACCCCAATTCCGCCACAGCCGTATGGATGTCGATGATACCGTTCACATCACCGATGGTGATGCTTGCCAGGGTACCGTTCGACATCGCATCATGGCAGATATGGCTGTCGCTTGCCATTCTCTATCTCTCGTTCGTAGGGCTGGCCTGGGTTGCAGCCAAAATCTACCGTGTCGGCATCTTCATGTATGGGAAAAAGCCCACGATAAAAGACTTCATACGCTGGGCACGCTATAAATAACCCCGGGGAGCCCCCGATTATTCCGGTATCACCGTGAATAGCCATACGGGCATAACACCTGCAAAAAGCATAACGTCACCATGATTCGCGGCACCCTTGCGCCGAAAATTAACGGATTGTGATGACGTTATGCTTTTCTATTGTTTTTGATTTATGTTTTAGGGCATGAAAAATAAATCGTTTTTTTGTGTGCGTATTGCAAATTAAGTATTATATTTGCCGCAGTAACATAAATCGTAACCGGTAACGGCGCGATGTTGCAACTTTAAAGATTGCCCACAATCCTTTCCACAGATTTTAAGGCAGACAATCAAAACAGACCTAACCTAATTCATACAATTTATAGCTATGGATGTAAATAATATCATGAACGCCCTGGAAGCAAAGCATCCGGGAGAAAAAGAGTACTTGCAGGCAGTGCGCGAGGTGCTTCTTTCTGTTGAAGACATCTACAACCGTCACCCCGAGTTTGAAAGAAACCGCATCATCGAGCGCATGGTCGAACCCGACCGCATCGTCACCTTCCGTGTGACATGGCTCGACGACAACGGCGAAGTTCAGAACAACATCGGCTACCGCGTGCAGTTCAACAACGCCATCGGCCCGTACAAAGGCGGAATCCGTTTCCACGCATCTGTAAACCTTTCGATTCTGAAATTCCTCGGCTTCGAACAGACATTCAAAAACGCCCTCACGACCCTTCCCATGGGTGGTGCCAAAGGCGGTAGCGACTTCTCGCCCCGTGGCAAGAGCGACCGTGAAATCATGCGCTTCTGCCAGGCATTCATCCTCGGTCTTTGGAAAAACCTCGGCCCGGACCGCGACGTTCCCGCTGGCGACATCGGCGTAGGCGGCCGTGAAGTAGGCTATATGTATGGCATGTACAAAAAACTCGTCAACGAGCACACCGGCACATTCACCGGCAAGGGCTTCGACTTCGGCGGCTCACGCCTCCGTCCCGAAGCTACAGGTTTCGGCGCCCTCTATTTCGTAGAGAACATGCTCGCTCGAATCAACGATACCATCAAGGGCAAAACAGTGGCAGTTTCAGGCTTCGGCAACGTGGCATGGGGTGCTACAATCAAGGCCAACGAACTTGGCGCGAAAGTTGTGACCATCTCCGGCCCTGACGGCTACATCTACGACCCCGACGGCGTAAGCGGCGAAAAAATCAACTACATGCTCGAACTCCGTGCATCAGGCGAAGACATCGTGGCTCCCTATGCCAAGAAATATCCCAACGCCACCTTCTTCCCCGGCCGCAAACCCTGGGAACAGAAAGTTGATATCGCACTCCCCTGCGCAACCCAGAACGAAGTCAACGGCGAAGATGCCAAGCAGCTTGTTGCAAACGGCGTGAAACTCGTTGCCGAAGTTTCAAACATGGGTTGCACCCCCGAAGCAATCGACTGCTTCATCGAAAACAAAATCAACTACGCACCCGGCAAGGCTGTTAACGCAGGCGGTGTGGCATGCTCCGGTCTCGAAATGACCCAGGATGCCGAACACCTCCAGTGGAGCGCCGAGGAAGTGGATGCCAAACTTCACCAGATTATGGCTTCAATCCACGAACAGTGCGTTGCCTTCGGCGTTGAAGCCGACGGCTACCTCAACTACATGAAAGGCGCCAACATCGCCGGCTTCATGAAGGTTGCCAACGCCATGATGGAACAAGGCGTAATCTAATCCATCAACAACAACAGATTCAACAAGAGCCGGAGGCGTTGTCAAAACGCCCCGGCTTTCTTATTGTCCCCACACCCCGACACTACAACCTTACAGCACAATAGCCATAAAAATCCCAAAACAGTAAAAACACCGTTCATCCAAAAATGCCCGTCAGTGAATCGCGGTGTGTCAAAATTCAATATTTTGGCACACCGCCGTTGTTTTCGCCCGGACGGCGAGGGTGCTGTCAGAGTGGTTCAGATGGTAGGAGCTTGCGGGTTAGGATGAAGGGAGTTGACCGAGGTCAATGACCGAAGCCGAATCCTGCAAGCGACGACCCAGATGAGCCATTCTTACACATCCCTCTTTTGTTATGACAGCCACGGCGTCCGCCTTATTCCATTGCCTATAATCGTCACCCCATAAAATCACGTTGCCCCATTGGCGGTTCCAACGAAAAGCCGTATCTTTGTAAACGGAATAGGCTATGAACGACGACAAGCTTCTGAATCCCGCCCGGACGGCACTGACGTCATTTCTCAAAGAGAAAAAAATGCGGCGCACTCCCGAGCGATATGCCATCCTGGAGAAAGTTTTCTCGACGGATGCGCATTTTTATGCCGATGCCCTTCATGAAGCCCTTGAACTGGACGGCTACCATGTCAGCCTATCCACCGTTTATTCCACCATACAGCTTCTGTTGGAAGCAGGCCTGGTCAGGCGCCACCAGTTCGGCAACCAACCCGCCCAATACGAACGGGTGCTTCAAGGCATAACCGAAAGCCACCATCACCTGGTGTGCACATCATGCGGCCGCATACGCGACATCAAGGCTCCCGAACTGATGAACCGGATCAACGCACTGAAATACCCCACCTTCAAAACCGAGTTTTTCACCCTCTACGTCTACGGGCTATGCTCCCGATGCCAGAAACGAATCAAGAAAAACGGGTCTGCGGAACAGAACGGCACCACGGACTGACCTCCCCGACCAAGGCACACTGACAAACGAAAAAATAATAATTCCCACATAACAGAATCAAATCATTATCTAAAAAGATGAAAGTTGACGTTTTGCTCGGCCTGCAATGGGGCGACGAAGGAAAAGGAAAGGTAGTGGATGTGCTCACACCCCGCTACGACGCCGTGGCCCGCTTCCAAGGAGGGCCCAACGCCGGTCACACCCTTGAATTCGACGGCAAAAAATATGTACTCCGCTCCATCCCGTCGGGAGTGTTCCAGAACGACACAAACCTTATCGGAAACGGAGTGGTGCTCGACCCCGTGCTTTTCCGCGAAGAAGCCGAAGCACTCTGTGAAAGCGGCATCGATTTGAAAAAATCGTTGAAACTATCGAAAAAAGCCCACCTTATCCTTCCCACACACCGCTTGCTCGACGCTGCAAACGAACGTGCCAAAGGCGATGCAAAAATCGGTACCACAGGAAAAGGCATCGGCCCGACCTACACAGACAAAACATCGCGCAACGGCCTCCGTATAGGCGACATTTTCGACAACTTCGATGAGAAATACGCCGCAGCAAAGGCCCGCCATCTCGCCCGCCTTGAAGCCCTTGGCGCAACACCCGACGAATATGAACTTATAAACCTGGAGGCACGGTGGCTCGATGCCATACAGTACCTTAAGGAATATGACATCGTCGACGGCGAATATCTCGTCAACGACCTTCTCCTTTCGGGAAAAAGCGTGTTATGTGAAGGCGCACAGGGGACCATGCTCGACGTTGATTTCGGGTCATACCCCTTCGTGACCTCAAGCAACACCGTATGCGCGGGTGCATGCACCGGCCTTGGGGTAGCACCCAACAAAATCGGCGACGTCTACGGCATTTTCAAAGCCTACTGCACCCGCGTGGGCAGCGGCCCCTTCCCTACCGAGCTTTTCGATGAGACTGGTAGCAAAATCCGCGAACTCGGCCATGAATATGGTGCCGTGACAGGCCGCGAACGCCGTTGCGGATGGATTGACCTGGTAGCATTAAAATATGCCATCATGATTAATGGTGTGACCAAGCTCATCATGATGAAGAGCGACGTGCTCGACGGCTTCCATACCATCAAGGCATGCACAGCTTATGAAATCGACGGAAAAGTGACCGACCGTTTCCCGTTTGCAATTGACTCCGACAAGGTAAAGCCGGTGTATAAGGAACTCCCCGGATGGGAAACCCCGATGTCGTCAATGACCTCGGAAAAGGAATTCCCCGAAGCCTTCAACAACTACGTCGCATTCCTTGAAAAGGAACTCGGCACCCCGATAGTGATAGTATCCGTAGGGCCTGACCGCATACAGACCATCGAACGCTGAACACAACGCGAACACAACTAATGGCAGCGGCGCGGTGACCAAATGCGTCACCGCGCCGCTGTCATTAGTTGTTCGCCGTGGTATCAATTGACGGATTATCCACCTGGATTACCCGGAACCACAGCAATCACATAAGGTATGGATACAAACTAAAGTCTTCACAATCCCCTCTGTTTCTCAAACGGGATTGTGAAGACTCAATGCTTTTATCGGCTATACCCGGCTTAGTCGTCGAGATTGATTTTTTCCTTGGCAGGGTTGCGGAAATGGATTTTCCCGTCAACATATTCCTGAGCCGCTATAAGCGTGGGCTTGGGCAGCTTCTCATAATAGCGTGAGATTTCAATCTGCTCACGGTTTTCGGAAATTTCCTCAAGGTTATCGTTAAGCGATGCGAATTCCTGGAGTTTCTTGTCAAGATCGCGCTTCATCTCACCTGCAATCTGGTTTGCACGTTTGGCGATGATGCTCACTGTTTCATAGACGTTGCCTGTGTCCTTGCAGAGATCCATCATATCACGTGTGACGGTGTTCAGCGGGGCATTTGTCTTTTTGTAGTCCATAGTCAGTACTGCTATAATCTTTATGTCGTTTTCTTTATTTGCTAAATTAAAATCCGATATGGATTCAAAACCGGCGGCCTACCCGGTCGGGCGATATGTCAGTCCTTGACATACTTCCGTGCGATTTTGAGGATATTGTCGGCCTCTCCTCGCTGGGGGCTGTCCGGGTAATTGTTGATGAAGCTGTAATACTCGTCTATAACATCGCGGAAGCGGTCGGCCTTGCGTTCGTCAACCGAAAGGTTTGCCTCCTGGTAACGGGCCTTGAGCACCAGCATTTCCAAATCTTCCTTATATTTCGAATATGGATATTCCTTTATGGCGTTCTTGGCGGTGATGATAGCGCTTTCATAGTTGTTGCCGAGATACGACCCTAGGTTATAATACAGCTGGGCGTTTTGCAGCTCTTTAAGTGTAAGCTTATCCTGCAACTCGAAAATCGCGTTTTGCGCAAGGGTCACTTTATCCGAACGCGGGAAATAATCCAGGAACCCTTGAAGTTCCTCTATAGCCTTGATGGTTTCAGACTGGTCGAGCTGCGGCTCAGGCGAGTCAAGATAATAGGCATAGCCTGCGTAATAACGCGCAAGTTCGGTATATTTTCCTTTGGGATAACGCTGGTAATATGCTTTGAAATATGCTGCGGCATCGGGATATTCCTTGTTCTCATAATAACTCAGGCCAAGAAGATACATCGACTCCTCCGCCTTGTCGGAACCCTTGAGCTGCGTCACCACATCCTGCAACAGGGTGTAGGCTTGCACGTATTTCTTCTCTTCAAACGCCCGTTTGGCGAATTCGAATTTATAGTTGGGATCCGGGCTTTTAAGTGCTTTTTGATATTCGCCGCACGAGGCAAGCAAAAGCAGACCCGCTATGAGCGGGAACACCCGGCTAATAAGTTGAATGCGCATATCTTGTGGAATATCCCTTGGGTAAAAAACGTTTCAGGCACAACGGGAACGCCCCGATGGCGGCTTTCAAGCTACAAAGTTAATCATTTCCAGCGTAAAAAGCCCTGTCGCAGCCAAAATATTTGTTAACAGGCCGTTCACCATCCTTAATGGCCGACCTGTTTTTCCCGAAAAGATTTTAGGAACATTCAGAGATTGTGAAGTCAGGATGACTTCAATCTCTCAATCCCACACCTCGTCGGCCACGGCATAACGCGGACGGTGCTTGACCTCGTTGAAAATCTTGCCGATATATTCCCCTACTATACCGATTGCAATCAGAATCATCGATCCCAGCACCCATATCGAAAGCATAATCGAGGCCCATCCGGCACTTATATGGTCGCTGTAGAAATAAGACGTGAACACATACACCGCCACAAGCAGCGCCACCACCAAAAGCACCAGCCCGGTCATAAAAATCCAGCGCATCGGACGTGCCGAGAACGAGGTAATCCCATCAATCGAGAAACTAAGCATCTTGGCCAACGGATATTTCGACTCCCCTGCCACGCGCTCATCGCGCGAATATGTCACAACATCGTTTTCAAGCCCGATTTGCGGCACGATACCGCGCAGGAACAGGTTGGATTCGCCATATTGCCCGAGCAGGCCCAAGGCGCGGTCGCTCATCAGCCTGTAGTCGGCATGGTCATAGACTGTTTCAAGCCCCATTTTTTTCTGAAAGGAATAGAATGCATGGGCGGTGGTGCGTTTAAACCATGTGTCGGCGGCACGCGACGAACGGACGCCGTAAACAATCTCTTTCCCGCTGCGGAATTTCTTCACCATCTCCACAATCGCCATAGGGTCATCCTGCAAGTCGGCATCAATGGAGATTGCCGCGTCACAACGTCCGTGCACCGTCATCAGCCCCGCCAAAAGCACATATTGATGGCCTCGGTTATGTGCCAGGGATATGCCTTTGACACGTTTGTCGGCCAAATGCAGCCGCTGAACCACATCCCATGTGCGGTCTTTGCTGCCGTCATTGCACAAAAGCACATAACTTTCAGCCGACGCAATCCCGTCAGCGACCATACGGTCGATAACATCAAGCATTTTAGGAACCGAAAGCGGCAAAGCCTGCTCTTCATTATAACAAGGCACCACAATGGCGATTACAGGTGTAGTTCCCATGGCGATATTCATGATAGAAAACTGCGTCGGGAATCAATGACATATTTATCCCCGACGCAGTGTTATAAATAATCTTATATATGGTCTGTAACAACAAATCCGCTAGCTTGTTATTACATCCGATAAATCATAAGCCGAGATTGTTGCGTAAAACCGGCATCAATAGTTGCGGGCAAAAATCACGCGTTGCTTCGAAGGCTTGCCCGTAACCATACATTTGCCCGGGGTCTTGTCGCCGTCCAACGGTATGCAACGAATCGTGGCCTTGGTTTCCGCCTTTATTTTCTCCTCGGTTTCAGGAGTCCCGTCCCAGTGGCAGAGCAGGAAGCCGCCTTTCTCGATTTCCTCTTTAAACTCTTCGTAAGAATTGACTTCGCGGGTAAGTTCCTCGCGATGCTTGAGAGCCTTTTGATATATGTTGGCCTGGATATCCTCCAAAAGGTCTTTAACGAAACGGGCAATCCCTTCAAGCGGCTCTACCTGCTTCTCGAGAGTGTCGCGGCGCATAATCTCCACTGTGCCGTTTTCAATGTCGCGTGCACCGATTGCGAGGCGCACAGGCACACCCTTGAGTTCATAGTCGGCAAACTTGAAGCCGGGGCGCTTGTTATCGGCATCGTCATATTTCACGCTGACCCCGAGGGCGCGCAGTTCCTTGACGATAGGCTCTACCACCTTGCTGATTTCGGCAAGCTGCTCGCTGTTTTTCGAGATAGGCACAATCACGCACTGGATCGGTGCAAGATGCGGGGGGAGCACAAGGCCGTTATCATCGGAATGCGACATAATCAAGGCTCCCATCAAACGGGTTGAAACACCCCACGAGGTCGCCCATACATATTCCGGCTGGTTCTCTTTGTTGACAAACTTCACATCGAATGCCTTTGCAAAATTCTGTCCGAGGAAGTGGCTGGTACCTGACTGCAACGCCTTGCCGTCCTGCATCATAGCCTCGATAGTATAGGTTTCCAACGCACCGGCGAAACGCTCGTTTGCCGATTTGACACCCTTTATTACCGGCACGGCCATGAAATTGTGGGCGAAATCGTTGTAGACGTTGAGCATCCTTACAGCTTCCTCCTCGGCTTCCTCACGGGTGGCATGGGCGGTGTGCCCTTCCTGCCACAGGAATTCGGCAGTGCGGAGAAACAGACGGGTGCGCATTTCCCAACGCATCACGTTTGCCCACTGGTTGATGAGGATGGGAAGGTCGCGATACGATGTAATCCAGTTCTTATACGTGTTCCATATGATGGTTTCAGAGGTCGGGCGGATAATAAGCTCTTCTTCCAGCTTGGCCTCAGGGTCGACAATCACACCGAAGCCGTCGGGATTGTTTTTCAGACGGTGGTGGGTCACGACGGCACACTCTTTGGCAAACCCTTCGACATGCTCCGCTTCGCGGCTGAGGAATGATTTCGGGATAAGGAGCGGGAAATATGCGTTCTGATGACCCGTTTCCTTGAACATGCGGTCAAGTTCATGCTGCATCTTCTCCCAAATGGCATAGCCGTAAGGCTTTATCACCATACATCCGCGCACAGCCGACTGTTCGGCCAAATCTGCTTTAATGACCAAATCGTTATACCATTGCGAGTAATTCTCGCTGCGTTTGGTCAGATCTTTGAGTTCTTTTGCCATCGCAAACTGTTTCTATTTCGTTTTGTTGTTGACACATGAATGAATGGTATCACCGTGGCCGGCACAAACCATTTGCGATTGCAAAATTACTATTTTTTTCGCTAAGAGCCTATAATTTCTTTGATTTTGCCTCCATTATAAGCATCGGCCCCGGCACTATATAGATTTCCAGCCGGCGGTTGGCACGGCGGTTGGCATATGAGGTGTTGGGGGTATCTTTCAATGGCTCGCTGTCGGACATAGGGTAACCCTGAAGCATGTCGGTTTGCGCGGCATGGGAGTCGAAATATCCGTAAAGGGCAAGTATGCGCTGCTCGGTCAGGCTGTAGAGGTACTTATCCGAACCCGTATCATCGGAATGCATCGCCAAAATCACCTTGAATTTGCCATGCGTGCGGAAATAAGGCAGAAACGCTTTCAACCTTTCGGGAGCCGAAGGCAGAAGGGTGGTCGAATTCGGGGCGAACAGCTCGTCGGCAGGGATGGAGGCTATTACCACCTCCCCTTTCCGGGTAGTCTCCACCTTATACCCCATTTTATGCAGGGCATGCGCCTCACGGTTCATATAATTCTTGATATATGCAGTCTGCTTTGCCGGTACATCGGGCAGCATCAGGGTTTCCTCCAATGTCAGTTCCGACAGGTCGACAAGCTGTTCCTGCGAGGCATCCTTCTTTTGGGCTGAAACGTGTTGCACAGACCAAAATGAGAGTCCTGCTACCGTAACAACGCCGGTTATAAAAGTCATCAAACGCAACATGGCACAACGTGTTTGGTTAGAAAGGGCACACACCGGCGCCCCTTATGTCATATTATGGAGTCTTCATACTCCATCTCGGCACGCACCATAACGGGCACATCTTCCGGCGCCACTTTGGCAGCTTTGTCCTTCCGGAGCATACGGGTCACATAATCCACCACTTCCCCCTCTATGTCATCCGGGTCGTTATCTGGATCGGCCTCCACCTCAAGCAGCCCGTTCTCCTGATAATAATCCCATATCATGTCGATAATGTTAAACACCTCATCTTCGTCATAAGGCTTCCTTCCCGCTTCTGTAAGCCGGAGGTTGATAAACTCTATCGCTTTCTGTTCGTCAAATTCCATAACTTATATCAATCAACAACTTAGAGATTGCCTGAAAATCTCTTATATCCAATAATTATCCCAAGTAAGTCGTGTAAATTATTTTATATTGCCTGAGAGCATCCTTTCGCCGCAGAGAATATAAAGCCTGATTATAGGTTTTATGCGTAATAATTTTAATGACTTACTTACAATCCTTTTATCGGGAAACGCCCGCATCGGCAGCCAACCGGCATTCCCCGTTGTTCAAAGGCCGAGAATCCCCTCCGGGAGTTCCATCGTCACACGCCGCCCGTCCATGTCGACGCCTGTCACAAACTCGTCGGCCACCGGGATAAGATGCCTGTTGCCCGAAGGTGTCTCTATTATAAACAAATAATTGGCGGTTGTGTCATCAATACCTATGATTTTTCCCAACGGGTTCCCGTCGGCCACAACCTCGAAACCCTCCATATCTGCTGCATAAAAGCCATCCTTATCCAAACCCGGAAGCTCTTCGGCCAAAGCATATATATCGTTGGGACACAGACGTGCGGCCTGTAGCTCGTCAGTAATCCCGTCAATGGTCAGGAGGTCGGTTTCGGCGCTTTTCGGACGCACAGACGAAAGGAAGAACGGCACGAATATGCCGTCGAGCTTCAGCATTATGCAGCCAAGCTCCGACAAATCCACATCAACGGTAAGCAACGCGGTGATTTCGCCGCATATGCCGTGAGGCTTGAGCAGCCTGCCGACAACCTTCAATTCGTTTTCCCTTATCATAATGGTAAGATTATAATCCTTGCTGACTACCGGCCTGTCATTTCTTCTTTTTCTTCTTCCCCGTCGGGGCCACCGGCATCTCCTTGAATTCGTGAAGGCGTGTATCGGCCGGGGTAAGACGTATCGCACCGTGCGAAAGCTCAAGCAAATCCTTAAACACCTTCGCATCGTCAACACCGTCAGGATTAACCGCCAGCATCTGCTTCTTCATATGGTTGGCCAGCAAAAGGACTATCTGGTCACGTTCCGGACTGTTTTCCATAGCCGACGCCTTGTCAATCATCTCCTGGATGATTTTGCCATAATGGCGATAACGGATGGGTGCCTGGGGATAAGCCACGGTTTGCGGCGCTGTTGCAAGGTCGGCAGCCTGGATAACCTCGCACGGGAAATCTATATCGAGGTTAAATCCCGACATAATGACAAGGTGGTCCCAAAGCTTGTGTTCGTTCTCAGGCGCGCGCAATTCAGGAAACAGGTTACCCATAGAACGGATTATTGCATGGGCACACGACGTGCGCTCTTCGCGGTCGGGAATCGACAGGCAATGGTCAACCATCCGCTGTATATTCCGGCCATATTCCGGAAGCACCAGTTGCCGCAGCCCGGTATTGTAGTTCAACATAATGACTCGATAATAAAGTAGGCAGGCGCATCATGGCGTTGCCGCCACACAGCGCCTGCTACTGTTTTTCCATATATAAATATAAAGCCGTCAGGGCATCACATGTTCATGCCGCCGTCAACCTGGATAACCTGGCCGGTAACATAGCTTGCCATGTCGGAGGCAAGGAAGGTTGCAACGTTGGCGATATCCTCAACCTGGCCGCCTCGGCGAAGGGGTATTTTCTTGCACCATTCGGCACGCACATCGTCGGGCAGGGCGGCTGTCATAGCGGTCTCGATGAAACCGGGGGCGATGGCATTCGCACGGATACCACGCGAACCCACTTCCTGTGCCACACTCTTGGCAAGGGCGATAAGCCCCGCCTTTGAAGCGGCATAGTTGCTCTGACCGGCATTGCCGTGCACACCGACAACCGATGCCATGTTGATAATCGAACCGCTCTTCTGACGGAGCATGATCGGCAGCGCGGCATGGATGAAGTTGAAAGCGCTCTTAAGGTTCACGGCGATAACGGCATCCCATTGAGCCTCGGTCATACGCATCATCAGACCGTCTTTCGTGATACCTGCATTGTTCACAAGCACGTCGATTGAACCGAAATCATTGTGAATCTGCTTCACAACCTCCTCGGTCTGAGCAAAATCGGCAGCATTCGATGCATAACCCTTAACCTTTACCCCGAGGGCTGCGATTTCTTCTTCTGTCTTTTTGCCGTTCTCGTCGATTACGAGGTCGGTAAATGCGATGTTTGCGCCTTCGCGCGCGAAACGCAGGGCAATCTCCTTACCGATGCCGCGTGCGGCGCCGGTCACGATTGCTGTTTTTCCTTCAAGTAATTTCATTGTTATGTTTTTTGGTCTTGTTGTTTATTATAAATCAGAATCAGGCAGACGGCAGCCAGGGGCTCTCACGCCGTCGAGGATGAATGAAATCACGTTATTGAACGTTGCTTCCCGTTCAAACCCGAGGACTTCCATGTTTTCGGCCGCAACGGTATTATCTACCCCCTGCATGACCATTACCACCATCGAGGCGAGATTGGCAGCCATTTCAGGGACGAACTCCCCGTTATCGACCCCCTCCCGTATAATCTTGTGAAGGATTTCCACCTCTTTCTGGGCAGCTAGCCTACGTGTCTTCCCCACCCTGCTCCCCTCCAGCAGGTTAAGAAGCGACATCATTTCATGAGGTTTCTGCGAGGTGGGGCAACGCAGAATCTCAAAACGCGCCCTCATAAAGTTTTCAAGCTTTTTGGCTGCCGACACGGTTTCTGTCTGAATCTGCCTTTGGCGCGAAACAATCTGCTCGCTCTCACGTTCTATAACCGCCTGGTGAATCTCACGTTTATTCTTGAAATAAGTGTAAATCGTGCGCCTCCCTTTGTCAGAGGCGTTGGCGATGTCAAGCATGGTCGTGTTCTCCACCCCTTTTCGGACGAAGAGCTGACGGGCCACCTCGATAAGGCGTTCTCGTGTCTTGCTTACCATGCTGCTGTTTCGGTTCGTGATGGAAAAAAGTACCTGTAATGCTCCTTCGAATCAGACAAGCCGCAGACAAACAACGCCTGAAGCCATCCTATTTCAATGTGCGAAATTACAAAAAAATAAGTCAACTGCCAAAAATTATCACATAACGTCAGCCAAATGACAACTTTGGCGGTTTGGGTGCTTCATGGAATATTACTAACTTCGTGGTGAAATTACCTGGGATACTATCCCGCCGTAACATGAAGGTATCAAAATCGTCCTGCATCAAACAAAACAGCAATCACAACAATCAACCTATGTATATCACAAGCATGACCCATAAAATCAAAGCTATATTGTTGATTTGCGCCGCCGTCAGCGCTATGGCCGCCGCAGCCAGGCCCTCGGCAATCAACATCCCGCGCTCACGCGGGGCAAACATAGGGATATTGATCCGCGACCTGCAAACCGGCAACGATATCGTGTCGGAAAATCCCGACAAATTCCTGACACCAGCAAGCATCCTGAAATGCGTCACCGCAGCCGCCGTCATTCTCGACGGGCATGAAAACGACGAATTATGTACCGAAACCACACTTAACGGGGAAATCGGCCCCGACGGCACACTCTATGGCGACATCATCATAAAGGGTATCGGCGACCCGACAACCGAAAGCCGCCAGTTCCCCGGACACTGCGGAATGGCCGACTCTATCGCATCGCGCATATGCCGCCTGGGTATAAAGCAGATAACGGGCGGTATCGCCATCGACTCCGTAGGGTTCAAGAACCAAGGCCCCGTGCAGAAATGGGAAGTAGAGGACCTGAAATGGTCATATGGCGCAGGCTTATACCCTCTGAACTATAACGACAATTCATGCCCCGGCGACAGGGCGCTTACAGAACCCGGCGAAACATTCGTCGACGCAATCGAAAGCCGCCTTCGTGCCGACAGCATCAACATCGGCTGGCATGAGGTAGGCTGCCTGGCAGCAGCCCCGCGCAAACTCTACACCCATCGCTCCCCGGCTGTGAAAAGCATCCTGCGAACCATGATGGAGAAAAGCAACAACCTTTATGCCGAAGGAATGCTCCGCCTGCTGTCGCCGGGAGGCACTATGGCCGACGCACTTAACCGCGAACGCAAAATACTAGCCGATGCAGGATTCGACACCGATGCCCTCGTGGCATTCGACGGGAGCGGCCTTACACGCAACAGCAAGCTGACTCCCAAATTCATGGCCGACCTGCTGGAACGTAGCGCCAAGACCCCGTCCGGGGAACTTTACGTATCGTTGTTCCCGAAAGCGGGTTTGGAAGGCACAGTCAAAAAACTGCTGCGTGACACCCCGCTCGAAGGCGAGCTTGCCCTGAAAAGCGGGAGCATGAACGGGGTGCAATGCTATGCAGGCTACCGGCTGGCACCCGACGGCTCACCCTCCCACGTTGTCGTAATCATGGTGAACGACTTCATCTGCAAACGCGTCCTCGTAACAAAAGCCATATCCGATTTCCTGTTGCGCCAGTTCAACTGACAAACAAGCCGTTAGGAATGTTATAATCATAGTGAGAAGCCATCTGGGCTTCCAAATCTCAAAAAATCCGGCAAACACAATCTGCCCTATTTCAAACACTACATTATGAAAGAGTATATCAACGAGATGCTTCACCTTACAGCAGATATAGCCGAGGAACTCCTGCGGCTCAAAGATACCGACAACGACGTTGACGAGGAACTGTGCCGGAAAATCCGCAGGCTATCATTCATCGCCGACCATAATGTCGGCGAAAATGCCGATGACCGCATAGAGGAAATCACCAAAGCAATCATACAAGACCGCGCCAATGAGCTTAGGGAAGAGGCGGAAACAGGAGTATCCGACGCCATGGCATCCAATGCACTTATCGACGAAGCACGCCGGGAAGCGGAACTATCCGAAACCGACGACATTCCAAACAACGAAGTCACGGACGACCATCAGTGCGAACCTTCGTCATCATTCCCGCATCAGCCCCTGCAGGAAGAAAATAATGATGTCGATGCTGATAACGCAGATAACGATGGCGAACCCACAGTGGAGGAAGCCGAATCAGAAGCATGGGAAACAAACGAAGCCGAATCCCACACCCCTCAGGAGGATATGCATAACAATGCCGAGAGTGCCGAATTCGAGGAAACGGAGGATGCCGGAGACCGAGACAACACGGCTCCGACAGCCATCCCCGTGCTGACAGCATCACAGCTCAGGAACTCGCTGACTCTTAACGACATGTTCCTTTACCGCAGAACGCTGTTCGGAGGCTCGTCCGACCGTTTTGACAAAGCCCTGGCCCATATAGCCTCACTGCAATCAATCAGCGATGTGAAAGCATTCCTCTCTGAAACGGGACACATCAATCTGAATACAGAAGAGGCTAAAGACTTCATAAGCTCAATAAGCCAGTTTTTCAACGAATAAACACCACACCTCCGCATAACACAAAAAAAATGGAACCAAAAGGGAAATTATACGTAGTCCCTACCCCGGTAGGCAACCTTGGCGACATGGCACCCCGCAGCGTGGAAATTCTGAAAACATGCTCGCTGATTCTTGCCGAGGACACGCGCACCAGCAGCGTGGTTACACGTCATTTCGGCATAACCACCCCCATGCAGTCGCATCACAAATTCAACGAACACGAAACCACAGCCCCGATTGTAAACCGCCTCCTGGCCGGGGAATGCATAGCTTTGATTTCCGATGCCGGGACACCGGCCATATCCGACCCCGGGTTCATGCTCACCCGTGCATGCCGGCAAAACGGCATCGAGGTCGAAACCATCCCGGGCCCTACGGCATTCGTGCCTGCACTGGTCAACTCGGGGCTGCCGTGCGAGCGGTTCACATTCGAAGGATTCCTACCGATGAAAAAAGGGAGGGCGACACGTCTGGCAGAACTCGCCCAGGAACCCCGCACCATGATAATCTACGAATCACCAATGCGCCTGGCCAAAACCCTCAAAGAACTGGCCGAAGCATTCGGCTCCGAAAGAGACGCATCAGTGTCGCGCGAAATCTCCAAACTGCATAACACCACATGTAACGGCACCCTCGGTGAACTTGCAGAATATTTCACCGTGAACAATCCGAAGGGGGAAATCGTTATAGTCATTGCAGGGAAGAGGGATTATAAATCAGTTAAGAAAATTCATCGTAACAAATATCGCGACAACGACGACGAAGAATAAAAACCATATCGCAAAACACGGCTGCAGAAGCCGTTTAAGGCGCCGGGTCGTGACCAGTGATAAACAACTCAAGGAAATTACATTAACAACTATTTACTTATGAAGAAATTAGCTTTGCTAGCAATCACAGGCCTCGTATTTACAACAGCCTGTAACCACCGTGCCGAACAATCGCAGGTTGCCGACATCCCCACCACCGGCGACTCATTACGCATCGCACTTGCCAACCAGGACAGCCTGTTGGTGCTTATGAACGATGTGGCCGACGGTATGGCCCAGATTAAACAGATGGAGAACATCCTGTCATCGACCAACGACCTTTCGGCTGAATCAAAAGACAGACGCCAGCAGATACGCAACGACATGCTTATGATCCAGCAGACATTGCAGATGCGGCGCGACCGTCTTGCCGAGCTTGAGAAAAAACTCCAGAACAGTTCGTCGAACAACTCGACCCTGCAAAAATCGATACAGACCCTGAAGAAACAGATTTCTGACCAGGAAGGGACAATCGAAACCCTTCGCAAAGACCTTTCCAACGCCAACATCCACATAGAGCGCCTCACGGCCAACCTCGACTCGCTCAACAGCCAGGTAGCATCGGTAACGGCAGCAAAAGAGGAAGTTGAACAGGTTGCATCCGACCTCACAAACGAACTCAACACATGCTATTACGCAATCGGAAGCAAAAGCGAACTCAAAGAGCACAAACTCATTGAAACCGGTTTCCTCCGCAAAACCAAAATCATGCCCGAGGATTTCGAACAAAGCTACTTCACCATGGGCGACAAACGCACCCTGACCTCTATCGACCTGCACTCGAAAAAGGCAAAAGTGCTGACCAACCAGCCGTCTGACTCCTACACGATAACAGAAGCTCCCAATGGCAGCAAGGTTCTTAAAATTACAAGCCCCGCACGCTTTTGGAGCGTAACAAACTTCCTCGTTATACAGGTCGACTGACATTCCGACATCATCTGCCATAACTAAGGTAAATATTACCGCATATCGCGACCTCGCCCCCGGTGTGGTCGCGATATTTGTTTATATGACGGCATTTTCGTAATTTTGCAAGTCTTACATAACCTTGACATTCCGCATCATAATGGGATTTTTCAACAAGCTTTTCTCAAAAGAGAAAAAAGAGACTCTCGACAACGGCCTTGAACGCACCAAACAAGGCCTATTCTCAAAAATAACCCGTGCCGTAGCCGGGAAATCGAAAATCGACGACGATGTGCTCGATAATCTCGAAGAGGTGTTCATAACCTCCGACGTGGGGGTGGAAACCACCCTGAAGATTATCGACCGCATCCAGAAGCGTGTGGCCAGGGATAAATATGTGGGATCATCGGAGCTTAACAAACTCCTTTGCGAAGAAATATGCGAACTGCTTGCCGAGAACAATAACGAATCGGCCGAGGAGGATTTCACCGTACCCGCCGGGCACAAACCCCATGTAATAATGGTTGTCGGGGTAAACGGCGTCGGGAAGACCACAACGATAGGCAAACTCGCGGCACAATTCAAGGCTGCCGGAAACAAAGTGATGCTCGGCGCCGCCGACACATTCCGTGCCGCAGCCGTGGAACAGCTCGACATATGGGGCGAACGGGCAGGCGTGCCGGTCGTAAAGCAGAAACTCGGCAGCGACCCCGCCGCAGTGGCATTCGACACGCTCCAGTCGGCCAAAGCCAACGATATCGACGTTGTGATTATCGACACGGCCGGACGTCTGCATAACAAGAAGGGACTGATGGACGAGCTGTCGAAAATACGCAACGTCATGCAGAAAGTGGTGCCCGATGCCCCGCACGAAGTCCTCCTGGTGCTCGACGGCTCCACCGGGCAGAATGCCTTTGAACAGGCACGCCAGTTCGTGGCTGCCACCAACGTCAACGAGCTTGCCGTTACAAAGCTCGACGGCACAGCCAAAGGCGGCGTGGTGATAGGTATCTCCGACCAATTCAAAATCCCTGTAAAATATATCGGCCTCGGTGAAGGCATCAATGACCTCCAGGTGTTCCACAAGAAAGAATTTGTGGAATCGCTTTTCGGAGCATGACCAAATAACCCCGCATCGCGGCATCCCTGACCGGGTCCCGCCATGTGCGGCGTGTCAGGAACTGTATCTTAACCATTTCAATTCGGAAAATTGCGCACTGTAAATCTTATAACCCTAGGTTGCTCGAAAAACCTTGTTGACTCGGAGCGGGTATTGAAGATGCTCGCCGACTCCGGGTTCGAAGCCTCGCACGAAACCTCATCCCCTACCGACATAGTGGTGGTGAACACTTGCGGTTTCATCGGCGACGCCAAGGAGGAATCGGTCAACACAATCCTCGAACAGGTCGAAGCCAAAAACCTCGGGCACATAAAGGAACTCTACGTGATGGGGTGCCTGTCGGAACGCTATCGTCAGGACTTGCAGAAAGAGCTTCCCGAAGTCGACAGGTTTTACGGCAAATTCGACTGGACTTCGCTTGTTACCGATCTGACGCGGCGACATCCCGGAGCCATATCCTACGACCGTGTCATCACCACCCCTTCACACCACGCATACCTCAAAATAGCCGAAGGGTGCAACAGGTTCTGCGCCTTCTGCGCCATCCCGCTCATTACAGGGCGGTATAAATCGCGGCCGATAGAGGAAATCGAGGAAGAGGTCAGAACGCTGGTAGCACGCGGGGTAAAGGAATTCAACGTCATAGCCCAGGATCTTTCAGGCTACGGCCAAGACCTTTATGGCGAACTGAAGCTACCAGAACTGGTTGACCGTCTCGCCGATATCGACGGGGTGAAATGGATTCGCCTGCATTACGCATACCCAACAGAATTCCCCCGCGGGCTTCTTGACGTGATGGCACGCCGCGAAAACGTGTGCACATATCTCGACATAGCCCTCCAGCACATTTCCGACAATGTGCTGAACAATATGCGCCGGCACATATCTGCCGACGAGACCCGCAGCCTGTTGGCCGAAATGCGCCGAAAAGTTCCCGGCATACACATCCGCACCACCCTGATGGTAGGATTCCCCGGGGAAACCGATGAAGATTTCAATGAATTGCTCGACTTCGTCAAAGAACAACGGTTCGAGCGGATGGGCGCGTTTGCCTACTGCGAGGAGGACGACACATTTGCCGCGCGTAATTACACCGACAATGTGCCTGAGGATGTGAAACAGGAGCGCCTTGACCGCCTAATGGCCCTCCAGGAGGAAATCTCTATGGAAATCCAGCAGGAAAAAGTCGGAAAAACGCTTGAAGTGGTTATCGACCGCGAAGAAGACGACTTCTATATCGCACGGACACAATGGGATTCCCCGGAAGTCGATCCAGAAGTCCTGGTCAAAAAGACACGTGAACTTCAACCGGGCATGTTCTGCAACGTTATTATTACAGAGGCTATGCCGTTCGAATTGATAGCCATCCCCGAATGAACAAGGACTCGATAGGGAAAAACAAGCCTGGCGGTTCAGTGTCACAACAGATAGACCGCGCCCTCGCCTCAGGCGAGCAGTTCGGCATGCTGCTTCTGCCGGGAGAAAACGAACCAAGATGGTTCGGGAAAGGATACGGTTCCGGCATGATGACCATGGAGGTCGCGCCTTGGCTTGCACCGTTTGCCAGCCGTTTGGTCATAGGCGATGGCGACACAGCGACCACGACCATAGCCGCCGGTACACATCCGATGCCGGTACACCGGCACTCAACATCACATGCCGAATACATCAACGGTGTGGAAGGCGTAATAGGCAGTTGCAGCAAACGCAGCGGCAAAACCGTGTACTCACGTGCAATATGCGGCCACATCGACCCCTCCACCACACCAGGCCGAATTGCCCGGTCGCTTTTCGAAGCCCATCCCAACAGCCTACGCTTCATATACCACACCCCTCAGACAGGAAGCTGGCTCGGGGCCACCCCCGAAATCCTGCTGGATTTCGACAAAACCACCAGGGAGTTCCGCACGATGGCACTTGCCGGAACACGCAAAAAAGCCGGAAATTCTCCCTGGGACGAAAAAAACATACGTGAAAACAGATTCGTAATCGACTTTATAACCGATTCGCTTTCACGGCTCGGAATCACAGCCGAGGTCTCACCCCTGGAAGAGGTCGCATACGGGGAAATCGAACACCTGTGTGCCCACATCCACGGCACAGCCAATCCCGGGCAACTGCCGGATATAATGGATGCCCTGAATCCTACCCCGGCACTATGCGGCTATCCCAAAACCGATGCCATCAACGACCTCAGGAAATTCGAGGCACATCCACGTGGATGTTACGGAGGTTTTGTCGCCTTCTCATCACCACGGTTCTATAAAGCATTCGTAAACCTGCGCTGCATGCAGTTCGACACCTCCCGTTACTGCATATACGGAGGAGGGGGCATCACCCCGCAATCAGTGCCTGACGAAGAATGGGCTGAGACAGAAGCAAAAACGACCTTCCTGCAGCAGCTGGCTAACGGCTGCCACATTGAAAAACAAATCAGATAAACCCTTATTCCAAACCATGTCGGAAACAACGATACCAGCCGCTGCCAGCCCCGACGCACAACCCCGCAGATATAAATTAGGGGTGGCACTAAGCGGTGGGGGTGCAAGGGGCTTCGCACATGTAGGCGCACTCAAAGCCCTGGAAGAGGCCGGACTGAAACCCGATATAATTGCCGGGGTATCGGCCGGTTCGGTAGCCGGGGTCATGTATGCCGCCGGGGTGCCGCTTGACGAGATGCTTTCAATGTTCACAGCATCGAAATTCACCGACTTCTGCAAACTCTCCATAAGTAAAGGGGAAGGGGTTTTCTCGCTGGCTAAATTCAAGAAATTCATCGAGAAAACAACCGGGGTCGACCGTCTCGAAAACCTGAAAATCCCGACCTACATAGGGGTCACAGACCTGGATAACGGCGTGCCGGCCGAGTTTCACGACGGCCCTTTGGGCGAACGCGTCATGGCCTCATGCAGCATCCCGATTGTGTTCCAGCCTGTCAAAATCAACGGCACCCATTATGTCGACGGAGGTGTGTTGCGCAACCTTCCGGCATGGATAATCCGCGACAAATGCGAAAAGCTTATAGGCATCAATTGCTCCCCCCTGACAACATTCCGTTACAAAAAATCATTTTTCGAAATAGCACTCCGCACCTATAATCTCATGGCAAAAGCCAACCAGCTTGACGATATGAAAATGTGCGACCGTGTGATTATAACCCCCGAACTCTCCGGCTACCAAGTTTTTAACCTCAAAGATATCAACAAAGCCTACCTCAGCGGCTATGCAGCCGCCCACCGTGCCATAAAAGACTGGCAGAATGAAAATGAAGGCTTTGGTATCGAACCGATAAACCAACAATATCACGATGAGCAGCCCTGAAAAAATACAACGTCCCACGGCGCCAGCCGTAACGCCAACCGGGAAAGCGACCGGCCCGACATCCAAAAACATGCCAAAGGCAAAACGGAAGCACAAACTCCCGGTTGTGGATAAACCTGTGATTTACCAGATGATTCCGCGACTGTTTGCCAACATGAACGAGAATTGCGTGCCCGACGGCGACATAACACAAAACGGCTGCGGGAAGCTGAACGACATAACCGACACAGTCCTTGCCTCGATTCACGACCTCGGCGCCACCCATGTGTGGTACACCGGCGTAATCGAGCATGCCCATGCAACCGATTATTCCGCATTCGGCATCACCCCCGACGACCCTTCCGTTGTGAAAGGGAAAGCAGGCTCACCCTATGCTATCAAGGATTATTACGACATCGACCCCGACATTGCCGTCTCTGTTCCTGACCGGATAAAGGAATTCGAAGCACTTATCGACCGCACCCACAATGCCGGGATGAGGGTGGTGATGGATTTCGTGCCTAACCACGTGGCACGCTGCTACCACTCCGATGCCGCTCCAACCGGGATTGAGGACTTCGGACAAGGCGATGACTCCACCAAGTTCTTCTCACCTGCGAATAACTTCTATTATATCCCGCGCCAGCTGTTCCAGCCGCAGTTCCCAATCGGCGACTACAACGAATTCCCGGCCAAAGCCTCAGGCAACGACTGCTTCAATGCATTCCCCTCGCGCAACGACTGGTATGAGACTGTGAAACTCAACTATGGGGTCGACTACGGCGACGGCACATGCCACTTCAACCCCATCCCCCCCACATGGTTCAAAATGCTCCATATCCTGCGCTATTGGGCTGCCAAAGGAATCGATGCATTCCGATGCGACATGGTGTTCATGGTGCCACTCGACTTTTGGGAATGGGCAATTCCGCAGGTAAAGGATACCTATCCCCACATCCAGTTCATCGCCGAGATTTATGATGTGAACCTGTATCGCGACTTCCTGTTCCGGGGGCATTTCGACTATCTTTACGACAAAGTCAACCTATACGACACGCTCCGCGACGTGCAATGCCACCACCATTCGGCTGCCACCATCACCGACTGCTGGCAGAGAATCGACGGAATCGGGGCGCGTATGCTCAATTTCCTGGAGAATCACGACGAACAGCGCTTCGCATCGGCGGAATACGCGGGCGATGCATCCAAAGTTCTCCCCTCGCTCATTGTAAGCTCTATGATATCCACCGCCCCGTTTATGATTTACGCAGGCCAGGAACTAGGGGAAAAAGCCGACGATGCGGAAGGGTTCAGCGGGAAGGACGGCCGCACAACCATTTTCGACTACTGGTCGATTCCTACCTTGCGCCGCTGGTTGAACGGGGGGAAAGCCGACGGAGGAGCCCTCTCAGCCGAAGAGCGCGACCTACGTGCCATCTACGCCAAAGTCCTCCACCTTCTCAATTCGGAACCCGCCATAAGCAAAGGAGACTTCTTCGACGTGATGTATGTCAATTTCGAAAACCCGCATTTCTCCCCCCATCGCAACTACGCATTCCTTCGCCATTACGGCGACACTACCCTGTTGATAGCCGTAAACTTCTCCGACAAGGCCACCGATATAGCCATCAACATCCCCCGGCTGGCATTCGACATGTACGGCATCCAGGAGGGGAAACGCACAGCCACCGAGTTGCTTTCCGGGCGCAGACAAAACCGCACCCTCTCATCCACCGTCCCCTTCCTGACCGCCCTCCCACCCTGGGGCGCAGTGGTCTGGAAAATGAAATAACCCTTATGCCCTACAATATACGACGGCACTGCATCGAGATTCGGCGCAGTGCCGTCGCATCATGAATACAAAAATGGAATTTGGATGGGATTTTTTGGGATATGTATGCAAAAAATGCTTAATTTTGCATCACCATTTCATCCCAAACATTTTATGAATTCCATGTTACCCCCTATCAAGGTTTTTGCCGGAACGAAGTCACGCTACATGGCGGAAGAAATTTGCAAAGACCTCGGAATCGAGCTTGGCCAAATGAACATCCAGCATTTTGCCGACGGAGAGTTTGAAGTGTCGTTTGAGGAATCAATCCGCGGTTGCGAAGTCTACCTCGTGCAATCAACTTTCCCCAACACCGACAACCTTATGGAATTATTGCTTATGATTGATGCGGCCAAACGTGCGTCGGCAAAATCGGTCATCGCAGTTATTCCCTATTTCGGCTGGGCACGTCAGGATCGCAAGGATAAGCCACGCGTTTCAATCGCTGCAAAACTTGTGTCAGACCTCCTTGTCACAGCAGGTGCCGACCGCGTAATCACAATGGACCTCCATGCCGACCAGATTCAAGGATTCTTCAACATCCCCGTCGACCACCTCTATGCATCGTCGGTGTTTATCCCCTACATCCAGTCGCTCAACCTCGAAAACCTGGTTATAGCCACTCCCGACGTAGGCGGTGCAAAACGTGCCAACAGCTACGCAAAATACCTCAACGTTCCTTTGGTGCTCTGCCACAAACAGCGTGCAAAAGCCAACGTGGTTGCCAACATGACTGTAATCGGCGACGTGAAGGATAAGAATGTGATTCTTGTCGACGATATGGTTGACACGGCAGGCACAATAACCAAAGCTGCCGACCTGATGCTGGCCGAAGGTGCAAAATCAGTGCGTGCACTCGCATCTCATGCCATCATGAGCGAACCCGCATCGGAACGCGTTCAAAACTGCGGCCTGACAGAAATGATTTTCACCAACTCAATCCCATTCAACAAGGATTGCAAGAAAGCGACAATACTGTCGGTGGCCAAACTTTTCGCCGACACCATACGCCGCGTTCACAACAACGAGTCAATCTCGTCGCAGTACCTCATAAAATAAGCCCGTACAGCTAGCAAACCTAACAAGAGGATTCGCATCAGTCTTAATCAGACAACGATGCGAATCCTCTTGTTTTCTATCTTTATCTATCCTGATCGAATATGGCAAGTGCCTCGGGAAGCCTGGAAATGGTGTGATGCGCACGATACCCTGGCGGGACTTCTATGTTTTGCGGATGTATGTGAATGCCCTCGCTGTCGATAATTTCCACCGTATCCCACCCCATCGCGTTAGGCCAACGGAAATCTTTGGCAGGATTATCACCCAGATATAAAAAGCGGCTGCATCCGGGATTACGATTTGCCAAAGTTTCAAACGGCAGGCTGGTTGTTTTATCAGCCCCCGTTTCACCCGAAATGATTATATTGCAATCAGCAACAAACCTGTCAAGCCCGAGAGCCTTTATCTTGGCACGTTGCGTTGCCGAACGCCCGTCGGTTATAATGCCTATAGGCACCCCTCTTCGTTTCAATCCTTCAAGCAAATCCAACGCCCCGGGGCGCAAACTTATATCGGGAATATGGTAACGATATGTATCCACCATCCATTGCGCATTGAAGCGGCATCCGGGATGGTCAACCCATATCTTGGCCGACAAGTCATCAAAACCTTCGGCTGTTGTAGAGGAGGCTTCAAGAAACAACACCGCTTCGGCACACGGCATTATGGAGTAATGTTCCAGCTCGCGGCCTATTGCACGGTAACCGGAACGTACATAATCAATTTCATCAAACAAGGTGTCATCAAGATCGGAAACAAACATAATGCAGACGTTTTTTAGAGGTCGAAATCATTTATGACCTCGTGGTTTCTTTATAACAGGAAACCAAGCACACTACACCGCCACAGCTTTCAACGCCTCTGCAACCTCCCGAATCTCTTCGTCTGTAAGCGACGAACCGCTTGGCAGGCAAAGACCGGTGTCAAAAATCCGTCCGGCACATGCGCCGCCATAGCAAGGGGCATCGGCAAAGACGGGTTGCATATGCATCGGCCGCCATATAAGGCGTGTCTCGATTCCCTTTTCAAGTAACAACACCCTGATTTCGTCGGGAGTTCGACGGATAATTTCCGGATTCAGCAACACTGTTGTAAGCCAGTAGTTTGATTCAAAATCCGCGCAAGGGTTGGCAAACACGGAAACACCGTTAACCCCGTTCAATTCCTTCATATATAAATCGTGAATGGCACGTCGGCGAGCCACCCTTTCGGCAAGTTCCTCAATCTGCGCACACCCGATAGCCGCCGACACATTGCTAAGACGGTAGTTATAGCCCACTGTGGTGTGATAATAATACGGCCGGTTTTCGCGTGCCTGTGTTGCCAGGAACTTGACCCTGTCGCCCGCTTCGGAATCAGGGCACACCAAAGCACCGCCCCCCGAAGTGGTTATAATCTTGTTGCCGTTAAAGCTCAAAGCACCGTAAAGTCCGAGAGTGCCGCATTTTTGCCCCTTATATTCCGAGCCGAGCGCCTCGGCGGCATCTTCCACAACAGGGATGGAATATTTCGCCGCCACAGCCCTTATCTCATCCATCATGGCAGGCATCCCGTAAAGATGCACCACGACGATTGCCGAAGGATAACGTCCCGTTTTCCGATGCCGGTCGGCAATAGCCTTTTCCAATAGCACGGGCGACATATTCCAGGTGGAAGGCTCACTGTCGACGAATACAGGTTTTGCCCCGAGATATACTATCGGGTTACAACTTGCAGAAAAAGTGAGCGACTGGCAGACAACCTCGTCACCGGCTTTCACCCCGGCCATTACAAGCCCGAGATGTATTGCCGCAGTCCCGGCCGAAAGCGCCACCACTTCCTGTGTGCCAAGAAATGATTCCAGACGCTTCTCAAATTCATCTACATACGGGCCCAAAGGCACGATCCATGTCGATTCCACGGCCTCGCTGACGTACTTCCCCTCATTTCCCGCAAGATGCGGCACCGATAACTTTATCATTTTCTTTTCCATTATGCTCCGAAGTCATCCAGATTTTCCATAAAAAATAATGCAAATTTACGAAAATCTTGTCAGAGTATGGATAACCAACTTCCTCCTACCCGCTACCGGCAAAAACAATAACCATAGTAATCCGTTAAAAAAATAACAGCACTTTTGATAAGTAAGTCGTGGAAATTATTTTATATTGTCTGAGAGCATACTTTCAGTCGATTTTTATCCGAAGATGAAGGAGTGTAGCTCACTACACGACTGAAGATGAGGATAAAAAGCGGCGAAAGGATGCCGCAGAGAATATAAAGCCTGACAATATGTTATATGCGTAATAATTTTCATGACTTACTTAGAACCAATAACGATATAATGATATGAGATTTACACCAGAGAATATTACACATCTCGAGCCTGACGACTTCTTTGTTTTCGGCAGCAATCTTGAGGGACACCATTGTGCCGGGGCTGCCCGCACAGCCATGGAACACTTCGGGGCCATATGGGGTCAGGGCGTAGGCGTACAGGGACGCTCCTATGCCATCCCGACCATGCAGGGAGGCATCGACACTATAAAACCATATGTCGACGAGTTTCTCGAACTTGCTTCATATTGGGACGAAAACACCTTCTATGTCACCCGCATCGGCTGCGGCATCGCAGGCTTCACAGATGAACAGATTGCCCCGCTTTTCGACAAAGCCATCGACCTCTATAACGTGGTTCTGCCCGAATCGTTTTTCTATATAATCATACGTAATCGGAATAAGAACGGAATCCCCCTCCCGTATGGATATCCCCCTGAACTTTCAAAAATATTATAACGGGGAACTACACTACAATCCGTATGGCCACATATGCAGCTATTTATCGTGGTTGCCAATAACAACAGTGGTGTCGGGACTGAAGAATAAGTCCCGACACCACTGTTGTTATGCCGATTTCCGAAATGCGTTCAAACAGCATTCTTAGCCCTCTGCCGCCAGGGGGTTCCATCCCTGGGCCTTTATCTCCATCTCGGCACCGTCGCGTGTCACCATGGCACATCCCAGCTCAGGCCGGGTGATGTGGCCTATGACTTTTACTCCGGGGATTTTCTTTATTTCTTCATGCGCATGCAATGGCACCGTGAAAAGCAACTCGTAATCCTCGCCGCCGTTCATAGCCGCCGTAACCAGGTTCATGTTCAGTTCCTCGGCCATAAGGGCGGTCTGGTAGTCGATAGGTATGCGGTCCTCGTAAACACGGCATCCTACATTAGAAGCCTTGCAGATATGCAGCAGCTCCGACGACAATCCGTCGGAAACATCCATCATCGCCGTAGGCATAATCCCGGCCTTGGCCAGGTTTTCGATAATGTCGCGGCGTGCTTCAGGTTTCAGCTGGCGCTCGATAAGGTATTCCTTGCCTTGAAACTGTGGCACGAAATCCTTCTGCCCCGCCGATGCCACCTTTTCACGTTCCAACAGCTGCAATCCCATATATGCCGAGCCGAGGTCGCCCGATACACAAATCAAATCGGTGTCATGGGCACCCGAACGATATACAATCCTATCCTTCGGGGCATCACCGATACACGTGATTGAAATCACAAGACCCGCCCTGGAGGAGGTGGTATCGCCACCCACCAGGTCGACCCCGTATATCTCACATGCCAGCCGGATACCGCTATACAGCTCCTCGATATGCTCCACAGTGAAACGCTTCGAAATGGCAAGCGACACGGTGATTTGACGCGGATGGCCGTTCATGGCATATATATCCGAGAAATTCACAACGGCCGCCTTGTAGCCCAAATGCTTCAAAGGCACATATGTAAGGTCGAAATGCACCCCTTCGACCAAAAGGTCGGTCGACACAAGCACATCGGTATCCTTATACGACATCACGGCACAATCATCGCCCACTCCTGTCAGGGTGGAATCGTTGACATGCTCTATATCCTTGGTCAGCCTGTCGATAAGCCCGAACTCACCAAGGGTCGAAATTTCAGTCTGCTTCTCCTCCATCATATTGATTCCTGAACCTTATGCAGATTAAAGACGCTCAACAATGGTTCTTACAAGCTCCTTGGTTACAGGCTCGGCCTTGATAGCCGCCTGCTGCACTTCCTCATGCGAGGGTACGTCGGTAACGTCCTTGCCGCCAAGGTCGGTGATTACTGACAGGCCGAAAACCTCCATGCCACCATGGCGTGCCACAATAACCTCGGGGACAGTCGACATCCCTACAGCATCTCCGCCGATTACACGGAAATATTCATACTCGGCAGGCGTTTCGAAAGTCGGGCCTGTGGTGCCCACATAAACGCCATGCATCAGCCGGATTCCTTTCTCCGCACCGATTTGGTCGGCCAAAGCCACAAGCCGGTGGCTGTAGGCTTCGGTCATGGCCGGGAAGCGGTCGCCCAGTTCCTTGTAGTTTTTCCCCCTTAAAGGATTTTCCGGGAAAAGGTTGATATGGTCGGTGATAACCATCACATCACCCACACGGAATTCTTTGTTCATACCGCCTGCGGCATTCGACACGATAAGAGTCTCAACCCCTAACGCACGCATAACACGCACGGGGAAGGTAACCGTTTTCATGTCATAGCCCTCATAATAGTGGAAACGGCCCTGCATGGCCATAACACGCTTACCGGCCAAAATGCCGAAAATAAAATTGCCGCTATGCCCCTCCACTGTCGACACAGGGAAGTTGGGGATTTCCGAATATGGGATAACGGTTTTGTTCTCTATCATATCGGCCAAAGGGCCAAGGCCGGTGCCGAGGATTATTGCCAGTTTGGGCATGTCGTCGATTTTCGAACGAAGGAAATCGGCAGTCTGTTTGATTTTTTCTAACATGGTTTCGAATTTGTTTTTCTTAAGTTGAACGTTGTGCAGGCATGTATTGTTTCAGCCAGCCTGCAAAGTGAGAGACCCCACAAAATCCTTACCTTACGGCATTAAGCAGCATTTTTTGCAATTCGAGGTCGAAACGCTCGGTATTCTTGGGGTCGAATTTGACTTCGATTGGCTGGAAAAATATGCTGTTTTTCAATTCATGGGGAAAATACGGATTGTTTACCAGCCTTACGGCATCCTTCTCGGTGGTTACTATAAACTTCCTCTCCCCTTCCAATTCGTTGAATCGCCGGGTAATGTTTTCCAGGTCACGACGCGAAAAGTTATGATGGTCGGGATAGACCTTCACCTTTACTTTCGCCTTAAACCCTTTGAGATAACGCACAAGAGGTTTGGGATTGGCTATGCCTGAAAGGACATAGATTGTGTCGGCCGACGACAGCCAACTGAGATGCAGTGTTGTCGGCACATAGTCGGGAAACAGGGGGCGCAATGCCGGATAATCGAACCTGGAAAAAAACAGTTTCTGAAACGGGAACAGTTTCAGGCTGTTCTTGAATATGCGGTATTCCAACGGCTGCAACTGTTCGGGACATTTGGTCACCACTACCATATCGGCACGGTAAATGGAACTTTGCGGTTCACGCAACCTGCCCAAGGGCAGAAGCCTGTCGTAGAACACCGGGTTATTGAACTCTGTAAGCACAATCGAAACCGTAGGCTTCACATAGCGGTGCTGGAACGCGTCATCAAGCACTATAAGGTTGATTTTCGGGTCAAGCCTGAGCATCTCCTCTATGCCTGCACAGCGGTCCTCGCACACTGCCACCGTTATGTCGCTTCCGAATTTCTGATAAATCTGATACGGCTCGTCGCCTATATCGAGTGGCGACGACCGCCGGGTGGCAAGCACAAAACCCTTGGTTTTTCGCTTATATCCGCGGCTTAACATCCCGATGCGGTATTTGTAACGCAAAAGGTCGATTACATATTCCGTATGCGGCGTTTTGCCTGTCCCCCCTACACCGATATTCCCGACCACTACCACAGGCACCGGGAATTCGCGCTGCTTCAATATATGCCATTTGAACATAAGGTTCCTCATCCCCACGCCCAAGCCATAAAGCTTCGACATCGGGAGAAGGAAAAGTGTGGATATGATTTTGCTACGCGCCACGCTGCACCTATGTTCGCGTTAGATTAGTCCTAAAACGTCAGTAATCAGAATATGACCATTTCTTCCATCCGGGCCTGCACCGGAGCCATATCCTTGATTTCCTTAATACGGTTATACACCGGATAGTACTGTCCAAGCTCCTCTTTCGCGGCATTTATGCGCATCTGCGAGTTGAGTTCCGACACAATATCCCAGAACGAGGTTTTGGGATCCGGATAAGCCACAACCTGGTATTTATCGTAACCCATCTCCTCCGCAAGAGCCTCTATGGCGTCGGAGAGGTAGCCGAGTTCGTCGACAAGACCGATTTTCCTGGCTGTAGAGCCATCCCACACACGCCCTTCGGCAATAGCCTTTATCGAATCCTGCGACACATGGCGCCCTTCGGCGCAACGCGAGGTGAAAAGTTCATAGCCACGGTTAACTTCTCCCTGCAATTTTGCATGCTGGAACGGGGTGAGCGGCTCGAACGAGTTAGGGCCGGAACTGTTGGCATTGGTCGAAACATAATCAATGTTCACACCCAGTTTGTCGTTAACCAGCTCCTTGAAGCACGGAATCATTCCGAAAATGCCGATGGAACCGGTAAGGGTCATAGGCTGTGCGAAAATCTTTTCGGCGCCGCAGGATATGTAGTAGCCACCCGAAGCGGCATAATCGCCCATCGACACATAAAGCTTTTTCCCTTTCCCCTTGAACACTTCGAGAGCCTGCCAGATCTGCTCGGAAGCGAATGCCGAGCCACCGCCCGAATTGACCCTGAGCACCATGGCCTCTATATCATCATCGTCAGCCAGCTTTAGAATATCGGGCACAACGCGGTCAGAAGCAATCCCGTCCTTGGCACTTTCGGTGATATCGCCATATGCATAATAAACAGCGATTTTGTTCTTCTCAGACTTTTCATTGGGAACTTCTACACCCGAGGCAAGGTATTCGGAAACCGTCACCATGGCCAAATCATCGTCACGGTCAGTCCCGGTTTTATCTTTCAGGTAATCTGACAGCTCGTTACGGTATTTCAGAGCATCCACAAGCTTCATTTCCACCAGGCGTTCAGGTGCGGTAAGTGTTGCAAGGCTGTCGGCCATCATGTTGATGGAATCGGTGGATATACCACGGGATTCCCCTATCGAACCGGCGATACGCGCCCAGATGTTGTCGAGAAACACGTGCGTCTGCAAACGGTTGGCCTCGCTCATGTGCGTCATCGTGTAAGGTTCCACCGCGCTTTTGAAAGTGCCGACCTTCACAATCTGCATCTCAACCCCCACTTTGTCGAGCAGACCTTTGAAAAACGGTATGCCCGAAGCCAGACCACGCAGGTCGACACCACCGACAGGGTTAAGATAAACCTCGTCGGCAGCCGTGGCGATATAATAATCACCCTGCGTATAATTGTCGGCATACGCCACAACCCATTTGCCCGATTCGCCGAAATCAGTCACAGCCTTGCGGATAGCTTCCGATGTGGCGATACGTGCCGGTGCACCGTCGCAGGCAATGTAAAGCCCTGTTATATTGTCGTCATCCTTTGCTGCAGCCAGTGCCGAAACTATATCGGCCAGCGACTGGTTCTGCGGGGTTTCGTTTATCAGGTCGTAGAACGTCGGTGTGGAAGTCCGTTCCTCGACAACCCTGTCGAGACGAAGGCATAACACCGTATTAAAACCGACTTCGGTGGCTGCATTCTTCCCGGCGAAGGCATTCACCACCGACCCAATGGCAAACATCATTCCCAAAAGGATGATAAGCATCATCGAAATCCAGATAGCGGCCAACGAGCCGAGCATGGAGATGAAAAATCTTTTAAGCATATATCTTTATATTACTGTTATCTATTATATTTTCAATCGGCAGGAACACTATGCAACCTGAATTCGGACTACACATAACATTGACTGACAGATGGAAAAGCAGCCTGGCACACACCATCGACCGATGATGTGGAAAAACCAACAACAAAAATAGCACATTTTATCCTTTCGCCCAAAAATACCTTTAAATAAAAAGCACAACAAAACCGCCAAACCGGCACGCAATGTCAATCAAAACCCAATTCAAGCTTGTCTTGGAGGAATTGTTCTGGGGATTGTTTTGCTTTCGGATTTGTGTTGCATAACATAATATTTAATTACAAATCCTTTAAAATCGTTTTGTAAATTTGCACAAGGCATTTTTTATACGCAATCGCAAAAAAGCCTTTCGGAATGCGACATTCACACCGACTACAGCAATCCAGCCATCATTATATCACGTATTATCTGTAATTTAACGATATATTAAATCAGAACACCATGAAACAGAAAAAGCTTTTGCTTGGAGACGAGGCTCTGGCTCTCGGCGCAATTGACGCCGGGCTTTCGGGTGCATATGCCTACCCCGGCACACCTTCGACCGAAATTCTTGAATTTGTACAGCAAAACCCGGTTGCCTGCGAGCGCAAAATCCATTCCCACTGGTCATCAAATGAAAAGACCGCTATGGAGGAAGCCCTCGGCATGTCGTTCTGCGGCAAACGTGCCATCGTATCGATGAAACATGTGGGGCTCAATGTCGCTGCCGACCCGTTTGTAAACTCGGCAATGACAGGCGCCAACGGCGGACTTTTGGTAATTTCCGCCGACGACCCCTCGATGCACTCCTCTCAGAACGAGCAGGATTCCCGTTTCTACGCATCATTCGCAATCATACCGGCCCTGGAACCGTCCGACCAACAGGAAGCATATGACATGGGTGCCTACGGGTTCGCCCTTTCCGAAAAACTCGGCCTGCCTGTGATGGTACGCATGGTGACACGCCTTGCCCACTCCCGCGCGGTTGTGGAAGTAGAAGAAAACGCAGCTGCTGAAAACCAATTGTCATACCCGCAAAAAGCACGTCAGTGGGTGCTGATGCCCGGAAACTCACGCGTCCGTTATCGCGAACTTCTCGCACAAAAGGATGATATGGAACGCCTGTCGGAAGAATCCCCGTTCAACCGCCTCATACCCGGCACTGACACCCGCATAGGCATTCTTGCATCAGGTATAGCATACAACTATGTCAACGAGGCTTTCGCAGGCCGATGCCCGTTCCCGGTGCTTAAAATCTCACAATACCCACTGCCTAAAAAACTGGTGGCACAGCTTGCCGACACATGCGATGCCATATTGGTAATCGAAGAAGGGCAGCCGGTAATCGAGGAATGCATGCGCGGCCTGCTTGACCGTGGTTTGAAAATCTACGGCAAACTCGACGGCCACCTACCACGCACCGGCGAACTTACCCCCGACAGCGTTGCAGCAGCTGTTGCCGGATTAATACCCGACATGCACCACAAGCTCATCCGCCAGTCAGGCGCCCCCGCCGACATAGTTGTGCCCAGGCCGCCGGCCCTTTGCCAGGGATGCGGACACCGCGACGTTTACGCAGCATTGAATGAGGCACTCGAATCATTCGAATCGCCGAAAGTGTTTGGCGACATAGGCTGTTACACCCTCGGCTGGCTCGCGCCTTACAATGCAATCGACACCTGTGTAGACATGGGTGCTTCGATAACAATGGCAAAAGGAGCTGCCGATGCCGGCCAGCACCCCGCAGTTGCCATAATCGGGGACTCGACATTCACCCACTCCGGCATGACCGGGCTGCTCGATGCCGTCAACGAGGACACCCCCATGACGCTGATTATTTCCGACAACCTCACCACCGGCATGACAGGCGGCCAGGATTCACAAGGCACAGGCAAACTCGAGGATATATGCCTCGGTCTCGGCGTCAGCCCCGACCACCTCAAAACCATCGACTCGCTCCCCAAGAACCATGAGGAGATGAAACGCATGTTCGAGGACGAATTCAACTACCGCGGGCTGTCGGTAATCGTGTCGCGACGCGAATGCATACAGACCGCACGTCGCCACGCTAAAAAAGCCGCAACCAAATAACAACCCTCCAATTTCACGTGGTTGCCCGGACATCTCAGCAACCATTAAAAAGCATAAGAAAAATCATGAAAACCGATATAATTCTGGCCGGAGTGGGAGGACAGGGTATTCTGTCGATTGCCACCATCCTCGGAGCGGCCGCACTTACCGACAACCTATATCTGAAACAGGCCGAAGTGCATGGCATGAGCCAGCGTGGCGGCGACGTAATGTCGTGCCTGCGTCTGAGTTCGGAACCAATCGCATCCGACCTTATCCCGATGGGTGGAGCCGACATCATCGTGTCGCTCGAACCGATGGAAGCACTGCGCTATGTGCAATGGCTCGCCCCCGGCGGCTGGATTATCACCAACACGGTGCCGTTTGTAAACATCACCAACTATCCTGCGGAAGAACAGATTACCGAGACATTGGCAAAATATCCCAACGTGGTTGCATTCGATATGGATGAAACAGCCAAGGAAGTGGCCACCGTAAGGTCGTCAAACATGGTACTCCTGGGGGCAGCAGCACGTTTCACAGGAATCCCGACCGATAAAATCGAAGACGGAATCCGCACAGTTTTCCGTGCCAAAGGCGAAAAAATCGTTGAAAGCAATCTTGCAGCATTCCGCGCGGGAGTGGCTCGTGCCGCCGGGATTGAACAGCGCTAAACATAAAAAACGGGTGGATGCCTTAAGAGTTAGTCTAAGACTTCTATAACGGCATTCACCCGTTTACAATACTCCTTCACGTTTCAAGTATAAAAAACACCATGCAACCGATTTCACACGATCTGCTACACAACGAAATGCAGGCGATGAACATACCGAACATCGCCTCTGCCACCATACGACAGATTCTAGCACTGGCAAGCCGTCTGGAGCGCCACCTCGGCGACCCGTTCGTGCATCTCGAAATGGGGAATCCCGGCCTTCCGGCATCGCAAGTGGGAATCGAGGCCGAACGGGCTGCCCTTCTCGAAGGCATAGCCTCCCAATATCCCAACATTGCCGGCATCCCTGCTCTGAAAGAGAACGGGAGCCGGTTCCTCAAGGCATTCCTTGACATCGACATCCCACCTCGGTGCATCGTTCCGACAGTGGGGTCGATGCAAGGAACTTTCACTCTCTTCATGCTTCTTGGCCAACGCCTTCCCGGACGCGACACAATCCTGTTCCTCGACCCGGGGTTCCCGGCACAACATAACCAGGTGAAACTCCTCGGCCTCAACCAGGAATCGCTCGACATATACGACTGCCGTGGCGAGGCGCTCGAAAGCCGCCTTGACGAAATCCTTTCAAAAGGCAACATCACTGCCATCCTTTACAGCAACCCGAACAACCCGGCCTGGATAAACCTCACGTCTGTGGAATATGAAATCCTGGCCAGGATGGCAGAAAAACATGACGTAATCATCCTCGAAGACCACGCATACCTCGGCATGGATTTCCGCCAACGTTACGGGGTGCCTTACAAGGAACCGTTCGTACCGACGATTGCAAAATACACCTCGCGCTGCATCATGCTTGTGTCGGCATCCAAGATTTTCAGCTATGCCGGGCAACGCATTGCCATGGTGTGCATGACCCCCGAAGTAGCCGACCGCATTTATCCATATTTCCAGGAATTCTACGAAATACCGACATTGGGCGACGCATATATTTTCGGCGTACTCTACTGCGCATCGTCAGGCACCACCCATTCGTCGCAATATGCATTTGCCGAAATGCTGCGTGCCGCCGTCGACGGAGAGCTCGATTTTGTGGATATTTCCAAAGAATACGGACGTCGCGCAGGGTTGGCGAAAAAAGCATTCACCGACAACGGTTTCTATATTGTTTACGACCGCGACGGGGAGGAACCTATTTCCGACGGGTTCTTCTTCACCGTGGGGTATCCCGGCTACAAAGGTGACAACCTTCAGAAAGACCTCCTGCGCTACGGCATATCCACCATCTCCCTCCCGTCGACAGGAAGCCGCCAGGAAGGATTGCGTGTGTGCGTGTCAATGCTGAAAGATGATGCCACATTCGCGCGTCTCAACGAACGCCTGCAAGCCTTTGCAGCCGACCACCCGGTTAAATAACCCATCAACCACCATTGAAAGAATGATGATACCCAATCTCATGTCGGCTGACGAAGCCGTAAAACTGATTAAGAGCGGCGACCACGTATATATCCAAGGCAGCACATCCATCCCTGAAACACTTGTAGCCGCCATGACACGGCGCGGCAACGAGCTTCGCGGGGTAGTGCTGTATTCGGGCTTTTCGGTAGCCGACCGTGAAGCCCCCTATTGCAAGCCTGAATACAAGGATTCGTTCATTGTCGACACATGCTTCGTTTCGAACAATGTGCGCAAATGGATTGCCGAAGGCTACGGGGCGACAACCCCCCGGTTCCTCGGCGAGGTACCGTCGTTGTTCCGCGACGGCACATGGCCTGTCGACGTGGTCCTGCTGAACTGCTCGCGTCCCAACGACGAAGGATATGTAAGCTTCGGCGTTTCGGCCGACCTTGCCACATCGGCCATGCAATGCGCGAAAACCATCATAGCGCAAATCAACCCGAACATGCCGTTCAGCTACGGCGACCCGGTTGTGCATGTATCCAAATTGGCCGCAGCGGTCGAAGTCGATGACCCGTTGGTGGAAGTACCAACCCCGGAACCCTCGGCCAACGACATCGCCATCGGTAATGCCATTGCCGAACTGATTCCCGACGGGGCTACCTTGCAAATCGGTGTGGGCGGCATACCCAACGCCGTGATTCGCGCCCTCGGAAACCACAAACACCTCGGACTTCACACCGAGGCTATGACCGACGGCGTGCTGCCCCTTATCGAACAAGGGGTTATCGACAATTCATTGAAGAAAATCCATCCCGGGAAATCAGTGGCCTGCCTGGCACTCGGTTCACGGCGTCTGTACGACCTCATGGACTATAACCGTGATATGATTTTCAAAGATGTGGCATGGACTAACGACCCGTTCATCATAGCCCAGAACCCCAAGGTAATGGCCATAAATTCATGCCTTGAAATCGACCTTACAGGCCAGATTTGCGCCGATTCAATCGGTACACGCATATTCTCGGGAATCGGAGGCCAGCATGATTTCGTCTACGGGGCTTCACGCAGCGAAGGAGGCATGTCATTCCTTGCCATGACTTCCACCACCAACAAAGGGCTTGGAAAAATCAAGCCCGTGCTTACACCCGGTGCCGGGGTGGTGACCACCCGCTTCCAGTCGCACTATGTAGTTACCGAACACGGAGCTGTGAACCTACGCGGCAAAAGCCTTCCCGAGCGTGCAAAGCTGCTTATATCCATCGCCAACCCTGCCGACCGCGAAAGCCTTGACCGCGCGGCATTCGAGCGGTTCGGTTACTCCTATTCACGCCTGCAATAATAGCGTATCGCATGAGAAGGCAGGATGAAGGTAATGATGGCACTTGCCACTAGCACCTTCCCGACAGCCCCCCTGCCCCTCCAATAACATAAACGGCGGTGTGTCAAAATTCAATATTTTGGCACACCGCCGTGGTTTTCGCCCGGAT